>JACCDP010286797.1_pt1 | contig 10699 bp, 11 predicted proteins | sample 7445841 | NCBI WGS metagenome assembly JACCDP01 (sample SAMN15323441, study PRJNA562643) | freshwater metagenome | isolation source: river surface water | place: USA:Blue River Watershed | collected 2017-08-17
CCTGCAGCAGTTTGGATATTGCCATTGCCAAGATCATTACGAACTGCAGTGGAATTGATGTTAATTGCAATGATGCTGTTGTCACTTAAAGTACTTAACTCATTCGCTTGGCTAATGCCATCTTGATTCAGATCGCGCCAGATGCGTAAATTAGAAAACACGTCATCAATTGAATCGATTTTATTATCTTGATTAGCATCGAGATCTTTAAGCGCATCAAATCCATCTTTAGCTAGCTGACCATTACTTTTAAGGGTGTTGACACCAAAAAGTTCATGACCTGAATCGATGACTTCATTGTTATTACGATCTAAGACTAACCATCCATCATCAGGTTTGACCCAACCTGTGCCTGTTTTAATGCCATCGCCATCATGGTCAAACAAAATAATACTGCCATTGCGAGTGCTGGTTGTTTCAATACCATCACCATCTAGATCAAGAACTAAAGGATCAATACGCGGCGCTACTGTTGCAGCTTCACCAGCTTCTGCAGAATAAGCATTCATGCCGCCATGAGTATTATTATTCAAAATATCATCAATAAAACTAAATACAGGATCTAATGTTTGATTTTCAGATACATAATTTCTACACCAATTGATAAGTGCGTCAGTAGCTTCGCCGGTAGCATAATCTGAGAAATTTTTCCAATTTTCTTGATGCGTTATGTAATCGTTGTAAGACTTATCTTTTCTAATAGAATCAAATACTCTATCAAGTCCAGTTTTTTGTATTGCTTCTAAGGTTGTACTTACAGCAATACCTGCAGCCACACCAGCAGCTATTTCAGATAATTTAGATGCGACTGAAAGTGCTGTATCAGATGATTGGTTTGTTTGATATAAATCCCATGCTTGTTGAAGTTCGCTAGTTTTTTTCGCTACCCAAATTCCCATTCCAACAAAATTTCCTAAGCTCATCAATATCTCCGATTAAATAATCTATATATTTCAAATACGGCACCGACAAAAAAAGATACTAAGATTGCAAATACTAAATAGCTAAAAATACTATTTAGATTATGTCTAATAAACACTATCAATCCACCTGTTAAAAGTAGAGTCAGACGTATCAAGCCAACTCGCTTAAGTGGGTTATTAATAACCTCTAAATTTAATTGGATTTTTTTTTCGCGCATCATTTTTAGTAATTTGTATTCAAAACTCAAATGAAAAATAAAAAAAATAACGAAAAGGAGTGCTGCATAAATATATTTACCATCTAAAACCATCTTTAATTCTGAATTAGATTCAATTGTTATTCCAATTACACATGCCATTAGGATTGAGATAAAGTTTGAAAACTTTTTAAAATATTTTATCGTCATAAAAAATTTAATTTAGATAAGAATTTATATTTCATTAAAAAATAAAAAATATGAAAGATATAGATACAGAAAAAATCAAAGGGAAACGCCATTCTTCTTGACCTACGCTAGATATGAAACATAAAGATCCTTCTGAATTTTTATTGATTCTTTTATAAAGATAATTCAAATAAAATCCGATAGGAAAAAATACTAGAATAGTAAATATTTTCCAATGTGCAAATTTTTTTTCAGTATTTAAATCCAAACCTAATGAAAGCATCAAGACAAAACTGGCAAAAGAGAGTGCTAGACATAAAATAGATACAAATTTTCCATTCTTTGGCCATGGAAATATCACATCAGCTATTGGTATTCTCTCTGAGTCTTTTTCTCTAAAATAGAGAAGTGTTGAATGTCCTAATATAAAAAATAAACTAGTAAAACCGATTAATAAACAGCTAATCATCGACTATGCCTTCTAGATATTTTTTTAAATTGTGTGAATGAGAATGCGTAAATAATCTAATGCTGTTGATTTGCAATTTTGCAAATCACTAATTAATTTCTTTTATGCTAGAAGGCTCTCAATCAAGATTGCACAAATATAAGGATGGAGTGTTGTTTTTTAAAAATTCATTCGATAGTCGGAAAAATATTTAAAGATCGAATTTATTTTTATTATTCAATGCAAATTCATTGAAAATAAGTATCGATTAAGAGTTATTTTGAATTATTTTTAAAATTTTTATTGATAAAGTTTGTGAAAAATTTATTCAACGATGTCTACGGTAAACAATTAAAAATTAGATTACGTTTTGTTTGGCGAAAGCGACTGTAATTTACGTCTGATGGAGTGTGGATTTGTGTTGATACATTCACATCATGATGATGATGTGTGATGCAATGAGGTCAAGGTTAGGGGATTTGTTAAGGCAGGCGGACGATGTCGCTACGCTAATCGTCCCTACAAGGTCAGTTTGAGGTAGGGCGCAATGCATTGCGCCGCATGGACAAGTATTAAACATCAATGCGAATGAAACCTCGGTTCATCTCTTATGGTGCAATACATTGCACCCTACATTTAGTCGGTAGTGTTGAGTAGTCATTCACTGTAAAAGCAGAAATTGTTTTTACCTTTAGCTTTGGCTTCATACATAGCGGTGTCAGCTCTGTCGACGAATGTTTGTGCATCGATTAGATCAGTAGGTGCAAGCGCAATGCCTAAGCTGCATGAAATGTTAAGAGTGAATCCATTGATGACTAGGGGCTGGCAGACTGCTTGCAGAATGCGTGTGGCGAGTTCTTCTGTGATGTTAGTAGCTTGTTCTTCTGCAGGACCACCTTTAAGGATGATGATGAATTCATCGCCACCATAACGTCCCACCATATCACTAGCTCGCAAAGCAGTTTTGATGCGATTTGCCACATGGATGAGTACTTGATCACCGACGGCATGGCCATAAAAATCATTGATAGGTTTGAATTCATCAAGATCTATAAACCCTGCCCAAATTGGATACGAATGTCGTGCAGCATGATGTAAGGCTTGATCTAGACACTCTAAGATGTGAGCGCGATTACTAATTTGAGTGAGCGCATCATGCGTGGCTTGATAGGAAAGTTGTTGCTGTAATTCTCTGCGAAATGAGATATCTCTTGCCACTGACAGCATGGCTTCTTTGCCCTCATGTTTCATAAGATGGCGACGTACAGCTACGAAAAATGTTGTGCCATCTAAGCGCACAGCTGTTTCTTCGATTTCACCTAGGCTAATTGTTTCATGAATTGAATCTAGTTTGGCTTGAATAATTTCATGATCTTCTGGTAAAGATAGTGAGAGTAGAGGTTTACCGACTAATATATTGGTTGCGGTTTCTGCATAATTTTGTTTTGCGCCGCTATTGGCATAAACAATTTTTCCCTCACAAGAAATTAATATTGAATTTGGCGAAAATTCTACAATGATGCGGTGTAGTTCTTCGCTTTCTTTTAGTGCTGTTAAATTCTTTTCATTTTCTTGAATTTTGTAATACAGCTCTTTACTTTTTTTCTCCAGTAATTCTTCAGCTTCTTTTCTGGCGCGAATTTCCCTACTTAATCGACGAGCTTCTAGATCAGACATGCTTAGCTTTCATCGGGCGCAATGTGAAGCGACTGTGAGCACCGTTTTCTTCAGGGATGTCTTGTCGTTCGATTTGCATTGCATGCTGGAAGTGAGCGACACAACCTTCAAGTAAGCCTTGTGCAAAATCTGCTAAAGCTCTTCGTGATTTATAAATCAAAATTAAACTGCCATCTGCATTTTCTTCATGCTCAAATGAAGGCAATTCGGTTTCGGTATAGAGCTTTCTGACTTCAACATGAATGTGCCCATCAAGCAGTTTGAGTAACTCAAATGCGCTTTGGTGATTCACAATGTAATCGGCGTGAATGACTGTGAAACGTTGGAAAAGATAATTGCCAAATGCACGCAATAATTCTGGCACGGTGATGTTGGTTTTAGCAGAGAGATGAGAGACGAGCTTTACCATTTCTTCATGAGGATAGGTGCCCACAGTTGTATAAGCACCTTCACTTTTTAAATTTGATGCAGTGATAATTTCATCTGCTGTTTCAATTGAGAATTCATTCTCGACCATGGAGATAAATTCACGGAAAACGATTCCCTTCATAGTTAGTCTCGATTAGCTAACGATTTAATTAGCTTGTTATTATTTTTGCGCGAGCCTCATATAAACACGTATTTGAGTTTTTGTATGCATAAAACTACTAATAGTTAATATTTTTTAGGATGTACTATTAAAATTAAAGTTTTGATAATAAAAAAATATAGTTTTCAATTACTTTTTTGACATGCCAAAGATCGATACAAAATCTATCGAGCATTTGAATGAGTTAGTGGTTAAGGTGAGTCATCGCAAAATGATTTGCGATGAAGAAGCGGATACGGACGATTACGCTACGCTAATTGTCCCTACGAGTTCTAATTTATTGAAGGTGTTTTATGTAGAGGAGAAGCCGGACGAAGTCGCTGTGCTATTCGTCCGTTTATTTAAATCTGTTAATTCCAGAATTTCCACCAAGCTGATTCTGCACGTTTACTACGAGGTGAGGCAGCTGAATTGCCTTTGTAGTTGAGTTGGTAGACGCGTTCTGCGTCATCACGTAATTCTTTTAATCCCATTGCTTCATACGCTACAACTTGTATGCGCAAGGCTTCTTGTGCTGATGGTGAGCCAGGATAATCACGTACGACGGTTTGGGCGCGATTGACTGCTGCTAAAAAAGCACCGCGCTGCAAGTAGTAGTTTGCGACATGGATTTCATATTGCGCCATGGCTTGCACTAGATATCGCATGCGATCGGTTGCATCGGCTGCATATTTACTATTTGGGAAGCGATCGGTGAGCTGTTTAAAGGCATCAAAGGCATCGCGTGCTGCTTTAGGATCGCGCTCAGTCGGATCTTGACGACTGATGAAATCAAACAAGCCCTTTTTGTCTTTGAAGTTGACCAGTCCACGTAAGTAGTACATGTAGTCAACGTTGGCGTGATTCGGGTGTAAGCGAATAAAACGTTCAACTGCTGCTAGGCATTGCGCTTGGTCGTTTTGACGGTAGTAAGCGTAGGCTACTTCCATCTGCGCTTGCTGGGCGTAAGCACCAAAGGGATAACGCGATTCCAGCTTCTCAAAATATTTGATAGCTTTGTCATAGTTGCCACTGTTCAGCTCATCTTTGGCCTCAGCGTATAATTTCGAGGCAGACCAGCTTTTCGTCTCGTCTGCTTTCTCCGAGAGTGAGCCGCAGGCCGACAACATGACGGCAATCAGGAAAACAGTTATTTTCGTTTGAATTTTCAGCATGGAAGTGGGTCAGGTCGCGTCTTGTCTTAATAAGCTGCGATTATATCCGATGCAAACAGCAAAGAAACCCAACCCGAATAAAGCTATGAATAACCCAATTGCTGAGGAAATCCTTGAAGACGCAGAGGATTTCGACCTTAGCCCTGATGAAGGCACGACCATAACTCTAAAAGTGGATCCCGAAAGCTGTGGCATGCGGCTTGATAAGGTGCTTTCCAGCTTGTTGCCACAATATTCACGTAACCGCTTGCAGCTCTGGATTGAGGAGGGTGTGGTCACGGTGGATGGCGCTCCCGCAAAAATACGAACCACGCTATATGGCGATGAAGTGATCGTAGTGCAGCCACAAGCGATTCAGTCTGAGCAGCCCTATGAAGCTGAGCCTATGGACTTAGACATCATCTATGAAGATGAAACACTGATGGTGATTAACAAGCCTACCGGTTTGGTAGTGCATCCCGCTGCGGGCAACTGGACGGGCACGCTGTTGAATGGACTATTGCATCAAGCTCCGGCATTAAGTGGCGTGCCACGTGCTGGGATTGTGCATAGACTTGATAAAGACACCACGGGTTTAATGGTGGTGGCCAAAACCTTAGCCGCGCAAACAAATTTAGTCAGGCAATTACAAGAACGTACCGTGCGTCGCAGTTATTTAGCTTTGGTGTGGGGGCATCCAGTCTCGAACGGTCGCGTGGAAGCAGCGATTGCAAGACATCCACGTGAACGTGTGAAGATGGCTGTGAGTCAGTCATTGCAAGCTAAAGAAGCGGTGACGCATTATCAAAAGCTCACCAGTAGCAAGCTTGATGACAAGCCAGTTGCACTCTTGCGCTGTCAGTTAGAAACGGGACGTACCCATCAAATTCGTGTGCACATGCAATCCATAGGTTTTCCCTTAGTGGGTGATGCGCTATATGGCAAACAGCATTTAGTTGGTGTCTTTCCACGACAAGCACTGCATGCGCAACAACTGGGTTTACGTCATCCTACTTCGCGTGAAGAATGTCTATGGAGTGCGCCACTACCATTGGATATGCAAACGCTATTACAACAAGCAAACATTCCTATTCCGGATCCTGTGTTGTGACATCTACTTTATCGATAACGATAGATTGGCCGACTAAGCCACAACATGTGGCGGCGTTATCCACTACGCGTAGGGGTGGAGTTAGTGTGCCGCCCTATGATGATGGCAGTGGTCAGGGTGGACTGAATTTAGGCGATCACGTAGCAGATGATAGCGATGCTGTTAAACATAATCGAGAGCGTTTACGTGAGCAGTGTCCTAGTGAACCTGTTTGGTTAAAACAAGTACATGGTACGCACGTAGTCAATGCAGCGATGGTGCAGGGTGTGCCAGAAGCGGATGCTAGTTTTACTACCCAAGCTGGTGTGGTTTGCGCGATTTTAACGGCAGATTGCATGCCGGTTTTATTCTGCGATCAGCGAGGTTCTGTCGTAGCCGCTGCGCATGCAGGTTGGCGTGGATTGTCTCTAGGTGTTTTGGAAAATACGATTGCTGCTATGCGTGCAGCTGGTGCTAATGATGTGATGGCATGGATGGGTCCTGCTATCGGACCGCAAAAATTTGAAGTCGGCGCAGATGTCGTCGAAGCGTTTGCGCATCTCAGTGCAGTTACTGAGTCTGCATTTCTTCCCATTGCCGAACGACCAGGAAAATTTCTAGCGAATTTGCCGCTGCTTGTGAAATGCATTTTAAATAAGCAAGATGTCACGCAGTTGTTTGGGGGTGCGGATTGCACAGTAAGCGATGCACAACGCTTTTATTCTTTTAGGCGTGATGGTGTGACCGGCAGGATGGCTTCACTAATTTGGATTAGCTGATTCAGATTTAGCTGTTGTTGAGGCTTCCTCACTTATTTTTTGTGCACGTCTTTCAGCTTCTTCTTGTGCACGTCTGCGTTTCCGATTTCCTGTGCCTGCGACGTACATAATTAGCGCTACAGGCAAGACACCATAGAACAAAAACGTCATAATGCCTGCAACAACAGAGTCTTCGGTAATTGCCATCATAAGAACAACGTAAATCCATCCAACAGCAGCGATATGCATTAGCTATCCATTATTTAGTTCAAGATGCGAGCATACTTTAAAAATCGGGGAGCTTCATGAGTAAATCAGAACAGACTTCAGCGGCGGGTGCAGCGCAACCAGATTGGATGAAGCAAATGATGAATCCACAAGTCTGGCAATCTATGATGACGATGATGCAGAACTTGCCGAATGCATCTGCTATGCCGTCCATGCCTAATATGCCTGCGATGCCCGCGATGCCGAGTATTCCCAACATGCCATCAGCGCCGATTCCAGCAAATTTAATCCCACAAGAAAAACTACAAAAGCTACAGCAAGACTATGGCATAGAAATCTCTAAGCTGTGGTCGGACTTAATGAATTCACAGGCACCAGAAATTAAAGATCGTCGCTTTAGTGCACCGGCTTGGCACTCCAATGCGATGCATGCATTTAATGCTTCAGTTTATTTATTGAATTCGAAGTTTATGAATGCTTTAGTAGAAGCCGCTGAAGTGGATGCGAAGACACGTAAGAAAATTCGTTTCGCGACTCAGCAAACGATAGACGCTATGTCACCGTTGAATTTTTTTGCGACCAATCCAGAAGCGCAAGAAAAAATGTTGGTCTCCAAAGGTGAGAGTCTGACCAAAGGCATCATGCATATTCTGGAAGATATGCGTAAAGGGCATATTTCTCAGACAGATGAAACAGCATTCGAAGTAGGTGTGAATGTCGCCACTTCAGAAGGTGCCGTGGTATTTGAGAATGATTTAATTCAGTTGATTCAATATCGCCCATTAACTAAAAAAGTACATGCACGTCCTTTGTTGATCGTTCCGCCATGTATTAATAAATATTACATCCTTGATCTACAACCAGAAAACTCACTCATACGCTATGCCGTTGAGCAGGGTAATACGGTGTTTGTTGTGTCATGGGTGAATCCACATGCAGAACTAGGTCATAAAAGTTGGGATGACTACGTGCAAGAAGGTGTGATTGATGCTATCAATGTTGTGCAAGATATCGGCGATGATGATCAAATCAATGCCTTAGGTTTTTGTGTGGGAGGTACCTTGTTGGCAAGTGCAGTTGCTGTGCTTGCGGCTCGTAATCAACATCCTTTGGCTAGTCTTACTTTGCTCACTTCTATGTTGGATTTTTCTGATGTGGGTGCAATTGATGTGTATGTCGATGAAGCACAAGTCCTACAACGCGAACAAGCTATCGGTCAGGGTGGTTTAATGCCAGGTCGTGATTTTGGTACAGCGTTTTCTAGTTTGCGTCCAAATGATTTGGTGTGGAATTATGTGCAAGCGAATTATTTAAAAGGGGAAGATCCACCTGCGTTTGATTTGTTATATTGGAATTCAGATAGCACGAATTTACCAGGCCCTATGTTTTGTTATTACCTGCGCAATATGTATTTAGAAAATAATTTGCGCATACCAGGTCGCCTCAGTGTGGGCAAAGACAAAGTCGATTTAGGTAAGGTGCAAGTGCCTGCTTTTATTTATGGTTCGCGTGAAGATCATATCGTCCCTTGGATTACTGCTTATCAATCTGTGGGTTTGATTAACACCGGACATAAAGCAAATAATCAATTTGTTTTAGGCGCTTCGGGGCATATTGCTGGTGTGGTTAATCCTCCCGCAAAAAAGAAACGTAGTTATTGGATCAATAAAAAATTACCCAATACACCCGAGGAGTGGTTGGCAGGTGCGACCGAACATGCAGGTAGCTGGTGGACCCCTTGGTCTGAATTTTTGGCACAACATGCCGGCCCTATGATTAATGCGCCTAAAAATTACGGAAATGCGCGTCATAAGCCAATAGAGCCCGCGCCAGGTCGTTATGTAAAAGTTAAGGCTGAATAATCCAAGCACTTTGCAATGCAGTATAAAATGGTCCGTTGCCGGAAATCCTTGGCAAGCTTTTGTTTTATCGGACTATAATCCTCTCAATTGATGCTAGTGCAACGCAGTCTTAGCATCTAAATAAGAGAAATATCTTGCAACGCAAAAATTGGAATTCAGATGACTAGTGCTAAAAAGTCGGCAGATCGCCTGATTAAAAAATATCCGAATCGTCGGCTGTATGACACCCAAACCAGTTCTTACATCACCTTGGTCGATGTGAAACAGTTGGTGCTTGCCAATGAAGAGTTCACAGTTGTGGATGCCAAGACGGAAGACGATCTCACGCGCAGTATTCTTTTACAGATTATTTTGGAAGAAGAAGCGAATGGCGAACCGATGTTTTCTAGCTCCTCATTGGCACAAATCATTCGCTATTACGGTCATGCGATGCAGGGCATGATGGGTTCTTATCTAGAAAAAAATATTCAGGTGTTTATCGACATTCAAAACAAGATGACGGAAAACTCCAAGGGCCTAATGGAAGACAAACCATTTAGTCCTGAAATGTGGACGCAATTCATGAGCGTGCAAGCGCCTATGATGCAAGGCATGATGAGTAACTACATTGAACAAAGCAAGAGCTTGTTCATGCAAATGCAGGATCAAATGCAAAGTCAGGCAAAAAATGTCTTTGGCGGTGTGTTTCCATTTAATCCTGCCGCCACGCCAGTCAATAGTGGGGATGATAAATAAAATAAAAATTTGATTTAAGGTCGCACCGCGATCTACGCAATGCAAAGGGTACAATGGCGGCTTCGCTCTTGTACCTTTTTTTCTTCTCATGTCATCTTCAACCTCTGCTGCACCTAAAGTTGGTTTTGTTTCATTAGGCTGCCCTAAAGCCCTAGTCGATTCCGAACAAATTCTCACGCAATTACGCGCAGAGGGTTACGAGACCGCCAAGTCCTATGACGGCGCGGATCTTGTCATCGTCAACACCTGCGGCTTCATCGATGCAGCCGTGCAGGAATCTCTCGATGCGATTGGTGAAGCGCTGCATGAAAATGGCAAGGTGATTGTCACTGGCTGTTTAGGTAAGAAAAAAGATGCAGCCGGTGATGACTTGATACAAAAAATTCATCCCAAAGTGTTAGCTGTCACTGGTCCGCATGCACTGGCAGAAGTGATGGATGCAGTACATGTGCATTTGCCTAAGCCACATGAACCTTTCATTGATTTAGTGCCGGCACAAGGAATCAAACTCACACCACGTCATTATGCGTATTTAAAAATTTCTGAAGGATGTAATCATCGCTGTAGCTTTTGCATTATTCCTTCTATGCGCGGTGATTTAGTGTCACGTGCAATTGCTGATGTGATGTTAGAAGCAGAAAATTTATTCAAAGCAGGTGTAAAAGAATTACTCGTCATTTCACAAGATACGAGCGCTTATGGTGTGGATGTGAAATTCCGTACGGGGTTTTGGAATGGAAAACCAGTACGCACTCACATGACCGATCTCGTCAAAGCACTGGGTGAGTTAGCAGCGCAATATGGCGCATGGGTGCGATTGCATTATGTTTATCCTTATCCGCATGTGGATGATGTGATTGATGTCATGCA
>JACCDP010421339.1_pt1 | contig 10699 bp, 11 predicted proteins | sample 7445841 | NCBI WGS metagenome assembly JACCDP01 (sample SAMN15323441, study PRJNA562643) | freshwater metagenome | isolation source: river surface water | place: USA:Blue River Watershed | collected 2017-08-17
ATCACATAATAATTTCCATTCCCTACATTGAACTCAAATAAATAGGTATAGTCATACCAGTTTGCCCCGTTGTCTATTGATACCTGGAAACCAGATCCAGATCCACCGGTCACAGATGTGATCCTGATCCTACCCATTTCTGCGATACACTGCTGAGTGTATGTGATCACCACTGGGGCATAGGTAGTTCGTTCGAATCCGTAAAAATCGGACATCTTATAAGGCGGATTGAATCCTGCATCAATCGACAATTCAGTCAAGGAGTTACTTGATGACATCAATTCCTCCTTGATCATTGTGATGGTCAGTGTACCGCTTGAAGGTAGTGCCATGTTATTTATTCAAAACCAGTGTATAAAGTTCTTTGATCGCCTCATTATGTAAGGCAGTTAAATTCTGGATAGCCAGTCCATAATTATCATTCTGATCTTTGTAAACAATTTCCGGAACCACTACCTCAGTATCCTGGGCAATAAATCCTATCTGTCTGCGTTGATCATCCGACTCTTTCTTTGTGAAATAAACACCTTGTAGATCCAGGACTTTTTTTAGGGCTCCGGTGATCGGTGTGATGTTCTCTTTTGCACGGCGATCCGATGTGATGACCACATCCTGAGTCGCACGGATTGTACCTAATACATCCAGAGTGTAAGATGAATCAGATCCCTGGCCGACTAATAAGTGGCCATTGTCCAAAAGTTGCATTTTTAATGTACTTCCATTATACCATCCCCATCCTGATCCATTGAATACCATCGGAATAGTCGCAGATGAATTGTTCACCGCATTAATGGCCAGGGCATTGTCTGTGCCTAAAAATGACACATAAGAAAATCCACCATTTACACCGGTTTTTGTAGCTACTCCGAATTTATACAAAGGACTTTGTGATCCGATCATCACCCCGGTAGTGTTTTCGTAGATGAATGATGAGGATGCCAGTGTGGTAGTATTCGAAAACTTGGCAATAAATCCACCAGTCCCAGATCCACCGATTGTTCCGGTGATCACAGATGACAGATCACTGACTAGTTTTTTATAAAGTGTCCCAGTGGCCGGATCCCCGACTACGATCAAATCTGTTCCTGCCAGTGATGGCTTGGTAGTTAATTGACTGATTTTTTTGTTTGCCATTTTTTTGTTTTATTTAAACGAACCGCCTCCGGCCCATAATACTAAACTCTTTCGTGTTCCGTTGAATGTCGGTGTCACCTTGTGCATCAAATAAGATGGAAAAATAATCACATTTCCCTTTCCTTTTGGTGCCACTTTTGGCTCGCCTCCGTTCCATAAAAGTAGATTGCCACCTTCGTAGTCCTCAGGATCTGACAACTGGACTACCACCGAAACCTTTCGGTGATTGATTGATCCTGGACCTATGTCCATGTGCCAGTCATAATGACCACCATCTCCATGATATTCGGTGAACTGGATGGAATCATTTACCCCATAAATTTCGAATCCCCAGAGTGCCTCATTTGCCTCCTTGATCATTTCAAAAATCCGGTTGTAAACCCATCCAGACTCATTCGTGTCGTGGATCCATTTGATCCTTGACTTTCTTACGTCTTCATTTAATCCGTTTCCGATAGTTACGGCCTGCGAATAATCGAATAATTTTTCAAGGTTTGAGATCCACTCGATCTCTTCCTGATTGAATCCTTTTTCAAAAAAGTAGAAATTTGTCGGATCCGTACTCAAATTGTCTTTTAAAAATTCCGGGTTCATCATGTTGTTTTTTGTTTAATTTATTGACCAATGTCGATTTTTGGGATTATTTTAACTGCCCACTCTGGCACCTCTTGGCTTGCCCAAGGCGGTAGTGTCGCCTTAGGTAAATTGTCGATAGACACATCATCAAATTGAGCAAAATGCAAAACTATTTCTTTTAATTTTTCATCGATTTTTAGTTTTAAATTATTGATTTTCTTTTCTCCTAAAAATTCAATAACCCATTTAATCAAAATATCCTTGTTTAATTCTTTGTATGGAATTAAATCATTTGAACTATAAGGAATTTCGACCGAGTCAATTATAAAGGTATTGTATTCTCCCGAATACCCAATAATTGCAAACTCAATCTTTTCGATTAGTTGTTCACTTTTTTCTCCAAACTTGATGTCAGATGTGAAAGACTGAATAAAGTCAAATTTATATGTATTTTCCATTTTTAAATTTTAGTAAATTCTCCAACAATCAACATAGGCAGTTCCGCCACCTCCATTTACATTACCATATGGAAATTTAGCAAAAATACCACCTACGCCACCATTTGTTCCTGATTTTCCAAGGAATCCGATATATGAATCTCCACCTGCACCTGCGGAAGTTAATGCGTAAAATTCAAAACCACATTGCTCATTTGCATAGTAACCACTTGCAGGACAATATGTGACCACACCGCTAATATAAAAAGGATAAACGCTTGATACATATCTCACACGAATGAGATAAACCCCATTGTATGCCAATGTATTAATCGGAATTAACGTTCCATAATTACCCGCAAATCCACCCGCATTATTGATGGTCACACTTGTTGAGTAAATCGACAAATATGATGGACCAGTCGGGCCAGTTGGTCCCGTTGGCCCAGTTGGTCCTGGTGATCCCGTTGGCCCAGTTGGACCTGGTGATCCAGTCGGTCCCGTTGGGCCAGTTAAACCCGTTGGTCCAGTCAAACCGGTCGGACCAGTTGGTCCTGGTGCTCCGGTTAATCCAGTTGGACCGGTTGGCCCCGTTGGACCTGGTGCCCCAGTTGATCCGGTTGGCCCAGTTGGACCTGGATCTCCTTGAATACCTTGTGGACCAGTTGGGCCAGTCGGTCCCGTTGCTCCATCTGCACCATCTAAACCAGGTTCTCCTTGGATCCCTTGTGGTCCCGTTGGGCCAGTCGGACCGGTTGGTCCTGGTGCTCCATCGTTTCCATCTAAACCAGGTTCTCCCTGGATCCCTTGTGGTCCCGTTGGACCAGTTAAACCAGTTGGACCGGTTGGTCCCGCTGGACCTGGTGCCCCAGTTGATCCGGTTGGTCCAGTTGGACCAGGATCTCCTTGGATTCCTTGCGGACCAGTTGGTCCTGGTGCTCCATCATTTCCATCAAGACCAGGCTCCCCCTGGATTCCTTGTGGGCCAGTTGGTCCCGTTGGACCGGTTGGTCCAGTTAAACCAGTTGGTCCGGTAGGACCTACGGGGCCAGGTGCTCCATCTAAACCAGATTCGCCCTGGATCCCCTGCGGTCCTTGTGGGCCAGTCGGGCCAGTTGGGCCGACATCGCCAGTGTCACCTTTATCTCCTTTTAATCCTTGCGGTCCAGTTGGTCCAGTTGGTCCCGTTGGGCCAGTTGCTCCTGGTGCTCCATCTGATCCATCAATACCAGGCTCTCCTTGAATCCCTTGCGGTCCAGTTGGTCCGGTTGGTCCAGTTGGGCCAGTCAAACCAGTCTCCCCTTGGATCCCCTGCGGTCCAGTTGGACCAGTTGGTCCAGTTAAACCAATAGGACCAGTGTCACCTTGATCTCCTTTGTCTCCTTTAATTCCCTGCGGTCCTTGCGGTCCAGTTGGACCAGTTAAACCGATTGGTCCAGTTGGTCCAGTTGGACCAGTCAAACCAGTCGGACCTTGTGGACCAGTTGGTCCAGTTGGCCCAGTTGGACCTTCCGAGATTGTAAAAGTTTGATTTTGGCTCAGATCCTTTGTCTCTCCGTTGATCGTGATCGTAGTCGATTTGTTCGCCTTAGCATTTAATGCGTTGGATAGATCTGCCTGACTTGAAAGTGTTCCAGTGATACCACCCCACGCAGTCACAGACTGAGTCTTGATTGCTTCAAAGTGACCATCAATCCATCGGTAAACTATGTCGGTATCGTTGGCGATATACATACGACCTACCACACCAGTCGCAGGAAAATCTGCAAGTGTTGGAAAGTCAAGTAAGATCTTAAAAGTCCCGATTGATCCATCTGGTCCAGAGTTTGATCCGGTCCATTCTGGATATTCGAATGTGCTTGGAACCTGACATCTGTCCGATAGCATCGGATAAACGATTGATAGATCCACCTGCACACCTGCAAGGAAATCATTTTCCTCTTCGGTGAATAAGTTAAACGAAAAATTGTCCGGAATATTCCAGTCGAATTTCGGGTATCTCATCATCGAGATAATATCCTGGGCGATCAATAACTGATCACTCACCGCATCGTTCTCATCTGACTCATCCTGGAATTGGCGATCAAAAAAGAAGATCGAGAAATCCATGGTCAGATCCTTTCCCTGGATATTTGTTCCGGTGCAGTTGTAAAACATCGCCGGGTAAACATTGTCTTTTTGGCTTAAAAACTCATAGACATCACCGTAGTAAATCGTTTTAATCTGCTCATGGCTTTCCGCTATTTGCTTGATTAATCTGATTGTTTGATTGAGTGTTAATTGTTTCTTTGCCATGCGTAGAAAGGTAAACCTTTAATTTTTGAATGTTCTTTTTGCTGAAATCTTTCGGCATAATTATTTGTTTAGCAACATAATCCATTTTCGCCCTGGTATCTCTCGACAATTCCGATGCAGTTTCCTCCATCGCCATAATCTCCCAGGTAGATCGATGACTTATAAGGTTCCCGATCTGGATGGATCGTGTCGAGTCCGGTTCCTGGGTTCAAATATAGTGGATATTTTTCGCTTGCGTTTTGCTTTAATTCTCCGACCAATCTCTTCCCATAAAATTCGGCCCGTGTCATGAATCTCTCTGACATATCCACCAGTTCAGATGCGGAAGGAATATCTGTATTATCGGATGACTTCCGGATCATACCTTTATTGTAAAACTGGTATGACAGACCAGATGGCAACTGACTTAAAGTGTAGTAAACCAGTGCATCTGTGATAAAATTATCAAGTAGATTTGTTTCATCGGTTGTCAAATCATCAGCATCGATTCCCTCTTGCAAACGCAAAAATAAATTTGATCCAAGCAATGGCATAACAAACATGTTCTGTGCATCCCGGATCTCCGAGATGATCAGTTTGTCATCAACATTTGCATGCAATCCAGTTCTGTCCTTGATCGTTTGTGGATCGATAAAAATCTCGTTTCTCATTTCTTATCCTCTTTTAATTACTGCCTGACTAAACCATCTATGGCGACATGATGGCGAATGAACTCCGTTCGGCATTGTCCACCATCCACCTCTTCGATCGAATACCGAATACCCCACACGGGCCGAAATTTGTTCGATCTCTGCTCTGGTATAAAGTTTGTCCAGGGCGATCAATCTACGGCAAAAATCTCGACTTGTAGCCAGGTCTGTGTTGTCAAATCCAGATCTCCACTCGTATGAATATCTCATCTCGATTGTAGTCTGTGGCTTTTGATCAGTGATCTCAGAAATTGGCTTCGGGAGTGTGCTCTCAATCTTTCCTTTTGTCTCTCTTTGGCTTACGATCCCCTTTGATACAAAGTTCTTGACAATGTCACGAACCACACCCAGATCCTCATTCAAAGTGCCGGCGATCTCCAAAGGAGAAATCAGTTTATTTTTTTTGATCAGATCCAGGATCTGCAATTCTAATTTTGATAGTTTAGCCTCCGCAAATTCCAGGCTGATTATCTCTTCCTCTGGATCCACTTGATCAGAGAAAACCTCTCTCGATCTTAGGATTGTATAATTTTGTTTTGACTCACCCATCTCATCGAACATGGATATAAGATCATGCTCTGAAAATCCTTGCGATTGTGGTGCATCCTGGGCCGTTGGAATTTGATCTCCTTCCGCCTCCGCAGATAAACCTACAATTGCACGGATCTCATTGGCAGTCATTGACTCCAAGACTTTATTTGCCACCAAAGGAGATAATGAGTTCAACGCATCAAGTACATCCTGAGATGTCGATGATGTTGGTGCCTCCAATTTCTCGGCTCCGATTTTTTCTCTGATCTCATCCTTAGTCAAATTCTGTGCGATGATTGCCTCAGAAAATTCGATACCAATCGGCTCGACTGGTGCTATTTCAATTTGCTCAGATGCACCAGATAGTCGGGCAAGTTGGTTGAATATTTGATTAAGAAATAACTGCTTATCATTGACATAGGTATTTTTAAAAATCTCGTATGAATCACGCATCTGTTGCCGTGATCCAAGTGATCCAGGTGTACTGATACCAAATAGATCCGGAGATGTCACCTGGTGTCCTGCAAATAAATTCTTTTCAATTAACTTGTCAACATTTTGGAAATCCTCTTTTGTGATGTCCGATGCACCAAGATCATCGATGATCGGTTTCCGTGAGGCATCTGCAACAAATGACAAAATGAATTTCTTTCCATCGGATCCAGTGAATCGATTTGTGAATTTGCGTTCGATCTCTCTTTTCTCCTCAGGGTTCGGTTCACCATTCGGAAGAGTGATCAATTTACTTGCAGAAAATCCAGTCTGTGCGTTTCCTAAAACATGTTTCGAAATCTCAATGTCTGCCTCAATATAATTCAAAGCACCAAACCAAGAAGGCAATGGATAGGCTCCGCAGTTTGGTCGATATTCCTTCAAGAAAAGAATCTGTTTTCCAGATCTCAACTGAGGATTGAACGCATTCATAGGAGTTCGTTTTGCCTTACGATCCTGCCAGTTTTCGCAGTGCCAAAACTGAGTATTATCATCATTTGTCCGGATCTCTCCGTATGGAACATGATAAACCTCTGCAAGTGTTTCGCCAGACTCTGACCAGATACATTCCAAATACGCACCTCCGCCGTTCTCGATGTCAAATGATACCTTTGTAAGGACCTCACGGCTTGACTCGTATCTGTTGATCTGATTGATAAATCTTTCAGCCACCGGATCCTGGCCACCAGTCACACGGAATCCTTGACCGGTGATATAATTGACCTTAGATTTTACAATCGCATTATGTTTTGATGACTTATTAAGTAATTCGACCAAATAGTCAGGATAGTCGTTTTTATCACCGAACTCGATGTATCCGCCACCTGCTCCTTTTTTCTCTTTGTAGGATGGTTGCGGTGCCTCCGCCATGTGTAGTTCAACGATCTCGTATTTTGCCTTTAATTGATCAGCCATTTTTTCTCGTTTTGTATGTTTTAGGTGCCGTTTTGTAAGTCTTAAACGGCTCAATAGTCGCCTCAGATAGTGTCATTTGACCAGTTTCAAGTAGTCCAGTCGATAGCGTTGGATCCAAATTTGTGGTCGAAACCTGCTCGTACACTTTGTAAGACCATCCGCCCACATTCATGTCCTCAAAATGATTATTCACTACGATATTAAACGCATTAAATCGGTCCTTAAAGTCGGACAGATCCGCAGAATTTAAGATCACAAATTTCACCTGATCATTTGATGTCCTGGATTGAAATACAAATAAATAGTTAGGCGAATTAAGTGTCGCCATTTCTGACAGAGTCAGGATGATCCTGGATGTTTCGCCTTTTTTTAAGTGTATCATATTACCAATAAATAGGCAAACCAAAATTTTTATCAAAAAAAAAGGAAGGCCATCGGCCTCCCCTATTTTTGGAATTAAATTAACCTATTACAATAGGCCAGAGATCACACTCGCCTGCACCTCAGGAGCAAGTTCTGCCTCTTGTGCAGTGAATGTCAAAGTGTATCCTGAACGATCGCCTTGGGCCGTTCCAGTTGCACCAGATCCGCCAGTTAAATTCAATCCGTGAACCTTACCCAAATACCAATATTTGCCATTGTTATCTTGTACGATAGCTTTCAAGGTATTTTTTGCAAGTAATAAAATTTCGTTTCGTGTGCTCGCTTGTAAGCGATTCAAAACGATAGACAATTCGGCTTGATAAAAAATCGATCCGTTTTGCACATTGGCATTAATATTCTCAGTTAATTGAGAGGTTCCAGGAACTAACTCATATTTACGGAATACTGATCCAGTCGCTTTCGTGATCGCAGTTATCACTCCGGATGCCTGAGTCGTAGCCGTTACATTGCCATCCTCGATGAAAAGGACCTCAGTGATCCCACCCATTGAATCACGGCAGTCGAGTAAGTAGCTTGATGTTAAACTGCAAGACATAATTTGTGATTTTTAAAATGTTGAAAATATAGGGGAGGACCAATCAAGGTCAAATCTCCCCTATTCTTTTGACTAAACTACGAACTTAACGATCTCGCTTGGGAACGCAACTTGTACGCCATATTTGAACTCAGCAACGAATGCCACATCCATCGCCTCTTTACGATAGAATAATTCAACTTTGTCCTCCTCATCTAACAAGTCCACACCGATCGCCATGTTTGAAACACGCATTGCATAAACTGCACCTGCGCCATTTAAACCTGGTGTCGAGATCACCTTGATAGTAGTACCTGGAAGAGTGAACTCACCATTTGCAGAAACATCCGCAGTGTAGTGATACATATTGGCGTTTTTCAATGCTAACATGTAAGTACGGAATACATCGCCACCTGCAAAAATGCGTGTGTCATCTGCATCAATAACCTCAGCCGGGATCGCCTTGTAAATTGCATCAAATACCGCTACCACATTTGTCGCAGTGATTGATGTCGCAGGTGTACCGAAATAAGTAGATGAGTTTGCGTTAATTACCGCAGTGCTTGCACCAGTGATGATCTTTTTGAAACCATCAAATTTGTTCAAGTTTACATCTGTTGAATCAGTGTCACCTAACCAGATCGCCTTCTCTAATTGTGCTTGGATCTTTGCGATCTTACGACCAGTCAAAGCCTCAGCGAATGCGAATGAATCATATTGAGATCCTGCTGATAATGCCTCTTGCAAATACTTTTTCTCTAATTTCTTAACACACAAAGACTCGTGTACTTTGATCGGTGCTACCGATAAGACACGCTGAGTGAATGATGTTGATCCAGAAGGAGAAAATCCGCAATCTGTTCCATCTTGGAAGATTGCATCAGTGTCCATGATGTTCAAAGTTTGTGCAGATTTTACACCTACTTCGATTGTACCTTGTGCTTTGATCAAGGTAGCCGTTTTTGCACCTAACACAGAAGATGAGATCAATTGATCTGCGTTCTGCTTAGTGTAATCCGCTAAGGATGAAACTACAAATGCCATTTTTTTTAGTTTTTAGTTGTTTGAAAAATTACTTTTTACTTTGCGAAACGATTCAAAAATCTCTCCGCTTTTGCATCCTTAGACTCGTGTCCAGAAAATGCGTTTGCTTTTGGTTTGCGTGTAGGCTCATCCGATGGTCCTTTCGCAATTTCAGCCACTAAATCCAAAACCTGATCCATAGACTCAGAGAATTTCGATTCCAAAGTCTGGATCCGACCTTCAAGTTCTTTGTTTGCAGATTTTAAACTTTCGTTTTCCGCCTTTAAGGTTTCGATATTTGAATCGATAGCCTCAAATTTTTCAGAATTGTCTTTCGACATTTCCTCCTCTTCTACACCTGGCTCTTCCGCTTTGGCAGTTTCCACTCCCTCCACTTTTCCAGATGCCACCGAGATCATAGTGCCATCCACTAACTCATACTCACCATCCGGTGCCTGAGTTGCGTTGCCACTTTCATCCACTAACATCGCATCGGCTCCAATCTCCAAGGCAGACAAATCGATCTTTGATCCATCTTTTAGATCATAAGTCGAAAATCTCGCCTCTTGCGGTGCCTCCGCAGATGTTTCCTCATTTTTTTGATCGCCTTCCAGGTCAGTGAAATTCACTACCTTTCTAATTTCTGCGATCGCTTCCGTGAAATTGAACATCTTAAAATTTGTTTGTTTGGTTATAAATAGAATTAAAAAAAAAGTTTATCATTTAACCTTTGAAAGGATATCCATGACCTTTTCAAATGCCTCCTGATCCTTTGTTTTTTGATCCTTCTTTTTTGTGCTCATAAGGAAAGCACCTTCGACTGAGAATCCCTCAAAATCGCCGATCTTTACTCTTTCCCACACCTGGTCATTGTCCACCTTAAATGATCCGAACCATGATCCCTCAGGGGCATCCTCGAAACCTTTCATTGGCTCGATTCCTCTTTCCTTATTGGTGATCCAGGATTCAAACATAGTCACACCTTCGACAAAATTCTGTCCATCGTGCATCAAGTTCACACTCGACTGGTATCCCTTTTTGAAAAATACCTGGACAATTTTACTAATCGTTTCCTTTGAGAATGTGACATAATACTCGCCAGTTTTATCCTTGCGATAGATAGGTGTATCTGCCAACATAATCGGCCCAGAGATGATCCTTTGTTCCTGATCCTGGACTGCAAATCTCAATGGATTCGACTCATCAAATGCCAGAAAATTTTTCTTGATCGCAGGTCGTTTCACCAGGGAAACCACACTCACCTCGATGTCATCATTTAGGTCCTCGGATATTTCGAGTTCGTAGATCGGTAAATTCATAATTAAAATTTAGATGCGTTTTCTATTCGTTTAATTCTTTTCTGTGATCCGGTTATGTCTGACTCCACCACATAAGCACGGGCCACCACATTTGAGATCGTATTCAAACTTTGTTGATCCAATCGAGTCGCCTGCGGTGCCTGGTATTGTGGCATCACCGGGGCCGATGTGGAAATACTCGGAGTCGAAACAGATCCGCCGTTTCCTGGTGCCTGAGAAAGGATCGATTTTGCCTGGGCAATGTTTGCCAGGATCCGGATGATACCAGTCGCAAACTGAGAAATACCGGCACCTCCAAAAGTCACGGCATTCGCCGGGTTTGCCTCTGAA
>JACCDP010513665.1_pt1 | contig 10699 bp, 10 predicted proteins | sample 7445841 | NCBI WGS metagenome assembly JACCDP01 (sample SAMN15323441, study PRJNA562643) | freshwater metagenome | isolation source: river surface water | place: USA:Blue River Watershed | collected 2017-08-17
TACAATGAAACAATTAAGATATATCTGTGCACAACCTGCTATACTTTATTATACATGGCAAGTTGAAGTTTTAATTAACAATTTTATAAAAATGGGAGTTAATCCCAATTATATTGATATAGTTTGTGGTATTGAAAATAATGATATTCCACTTGAGTGGCAAAAATTAATGAATCATTATAATTACGTAAGATTTTTCTTTTATAATGATACTAGAGTTACTAAAAATTACATATCATCAATAAGACCTAATATACTTAAACAACATTTTAAACAATATCCTACATTGAAGGCTGAAACTATATTTTATCACGATTGTGATATTATTTTTACAAAACCAATTTCTGATTGGATTACCGATGATATGATAAATGATGATAAATGGTATGGTTCAGATACTCGTTGGTATGTCGGCCATAATTACATAAAATCAAAAGGTGAAGATGTATTGGATAAGATGTGTGATATTGTAAATATTTCAAAGAAAATGATTGAAGAAAACGAAAATAACACAATTGGAGCACAATACCTTATGAAAGATATTGATTATACTTTTTGGGATACTGTAGAAAGAGATTCAGAAAATCTATTCAGAGATATTACCGAATTAAACAATCAGAAAAAACAAATTGATCCATCTTATCACGAATTACAGATATGGTGTGCCGATATGTGGGCTGTACTTTGGAATGCGTGGAAAATGGGATATGAAACAACTAGTGATAAACGATTAGATTTTGGGTGGGTTACTAATCCAATAACAGATGTTGAAAAATATACAATACTTCATAATGCAGGTGTAGTCGCCGACCCTGATAATATACATTCATATACTAATGGTTTATTTTATAAAGGTAATTTTATAAATGAATTACCATATAATAAAGAATTAACAATAAATGAAAATTATGCATCATCTTTCTATTGGAAAGAAATTTGTGAAACTGCTAAAAAATCTTGTTTAATTGAACATTAATTTGTTTATAATTTAAAATTTATATATTTATATATACAATCTAAACTAAAGTTATAATGAAGAAAGATAAAATATTTGTACAAATAGCAAGTTACAGAGATCCACAATTAATACCAACAATAGAAGATATGTTGGAACGTGCCAAGAATCCAGAAAATTTAACATTTGGAATTTGTTGGCAATATGACGAAACCGAAGATATAACTAGATACGATAATGACCCACGATTTAGAATAGCTAAATATCATTATTCAAAATCGGAAGGACTTGGGTGGGCAAGATCAATCACCAATTCATTATACGATGGTGAGGAATATACACTTCAAATTGACTCACACCATAGATTTGTAATGGGATGGGATGAAATTGTATTAGAAGATTTTAAACAAGCATTAGAAGAATCCCCAAAACCAATAATAACAACGTATTGTACTCCATTTGATCCAACAAAAGATAGACCTACGTGGGATTTGATACCATCTTTAATGTCGCAATACGAATTTAGTTCCGACAAACTTTTAATGAGTATGCCTTGGTACATTCAAGATTATAAAAGTAGAAATAAGATAATTCGTGCCAGAACAATAAGTGGTCACTTTTATTTTACGTGGGGTTCTTTTATAAAAGAAGTTCCATATGATCCCGATATATATTTTGGAGGATATACCGAAGAAACTACTTTATCAGTTCGTGCATTTACACACGGGTGGGATATGTATTCACCTTATAGAATGGTGATGTGGCACGAATATACACGAAACTATAGACCAAAGCATTGGGAAGATCACGGAACTGAAAGTGAAACCAAAAAAACAAGTGGAGAGCGTGACATATTTGCAAGAGCAAAAACTAGACAATTATTTGGAAATGAAGATAATGGTATAGATATGGGTATTTATGGTCTTGGTAATGTTAGAACATTACGTGATTATGAAGTTTATGGTGGGTTTGATTTCAAAAAATGTAGAATACACGATTATACTTTAAAAGTAAATGAACCACCATATACAGGAGATTGGGAAAGTGGCTTTATATCAAAAAAACACGAAATTGGAATTACGTGGGATTTGGGATTTTTTACTAAATTAGATTTTAAAGATAAACAATTTTTAACATTAGGTGTTTTATCAAAAAATGATATGGAATTATATAGAAAAGATTTTCATATTAATACGGATCCAAACCACGTTAATTTAACTAACAATTATCACTTAGCTAGGTTTTCTAGTCAGCAAGACCCATATAAAATTTTAATGTATTTGTTTGATGAGAAACTTGGTTGGAGTGAACCCTATGAAAAAATACTATAAATATGAGAATAGCTTTTATTGTAATTGGGAATAGTAGAAGAAGTAATTATTTAACTGGCGATACTATTAGATATGGTAATGGTGGTGGATCAGGTACTGATGGTAGTTCTATTTTAGTCGCTGAATATTTAGCTAAACAAGGACACGATGTTGTTTTTGCATTTGATAGATTAGAACCACAATTAGAGCAGGACTATAAAAATAATGGTATAAACTTTATACCTGGTACAAAAGTAAATGGAGTCACATACACATTTACAGATTTTGAGAATATTAATGATTTAGAGTTTGATATTTTAGTTAGTTCATTATGGTTTCACGATTATGATAAATTACCAATTAAAGTGACAAAATCACTTATTTATTGGTGTCATATGCAATGGATATACGGAATTGGGGAACTAATAAATTATACTAAAGAAAATAATTTAACATTAGGTTTTGTTAATATTTCAAATTGGGAACGGGATATGAATCAATCTACAATAGAAAGTGCTAAAAATTCATATCCAAGTAAAGTATTTTCTACATTAATACCTAATCCGGTTATGGATGAAATGATTAATAAAGTACTGGAAAAACCTATAAAGAAAAAACCACATAAATTTGTTTTCCACGCAGCTTGGGCACGTGGTGGTGATGTGGCAGTTGAAGCGTTACGTCATTTAAATTATCCTGATTTAGAATTTCACTCATTTGATTATTTATTAGCTACACATCAACATACTGATCATTTCTTTAACTCACATAATGGGGTTGATAAGCATACACTATTTTCTCATATTGCCGAAAGCGAATACTTTTTATATCCGCTATATACACCATATCAAGATGTCCACAAAGATACATTTTCGTGTGTAGTTGCTGAAGCTATCGCATTGGGTGCAATACCTATAACATATCCATTGGGTGCCCTACCTGAATACTTCAATGATTATTGCCATTGGATCCAATTTCCTAATGGTACAAATCAAGATATTATACAAAAAGAATCTTTAACAAAGGATTTGAATGGTAAGTTTAAAAATAATATAGAAAACATTTTACAATCTATAAATCAATTAGAAAATAACCCATCACTAAAAGATTTAATTAGAAGTGGTGGTAAAAACTACATTTTAAATAACTTTAATATTAATAGAATTGGTAAAATGTGGACAAACTTTATTGATATATTAGTATGATAATACAAGATTTTTTTGATGCTGGTTATTATATAAATTTAGATTTTAGATTAGATAGAAATGATCATATTACAAATTTATTCAGTAAAATGGGATTAACCCATTTCGTAGAACGAATATCGGGGGTAGATGGCAGTAAAGAACCTGACCATATATTACGTCAACACTATTGTTCTCAATCACATCATAAAATATTTAATATAGCAAAAGAACGAAATTTGAAAAGGTTTGTTGTGTTTGAAGATGATTTTATGTTATATAATACAGACGAATATAATGGATTAGATATAATAGAATCAGGGTTAGAGCAATTAAATGAAATTCAAGATTGGGATATTGTTTATTTTGGTGGGTATATTTTTGATAAAATAATTAAAAAAGTAAATACAAATTTACTTAAAGTAGACACGATACTTGCCTTACACGGGTATGGTGTATCAAAATCTGGATTGCATAAATTATTAGAACATAAACCATTTGTTGATTGTCAACTTGATGGGTGGATTGGTGATAAGATGCATATAAATAAATATGTAATTTATCCAATGGCATCATATCAAATTCAAACACAAAGTAATTTAGACGCATACTATACAACACCACCAATTGACCATTGGAAAGAATGTTATATTACAAACGATAAAATAATAGTATGAGAAAAGAAGCAACATATTTAACTTCAAATTATATAACGTGTAGATTACAAGGTCGAACTGGAAATATTATGTTTCAAATTGCACACGGATACTCAAAGGCATTGGAGTATAACAGACAATTCGTTGTACCATCACAAGAAAGTTCAACTAGTCATTTAGAGAATACTTTATTTAAAAAAGTACCTTTTTATATTAAAACATCAAACCAAACTCCAACAACTGAAACAATTTGGGGTAAATTTACATATGAAGAAATCAAACCATTCAGTAATATACCCACTGCTTTTGCAGGTTGGTATCAGTCCGAAAAATACTTTTCAAAGTTTAAAAATCCTGTTATAGATTTGTTTTCACCACCATTATCATTTATAGATAAAGTTTTTAATCATTATCCATTTTTCAAAGATCAAGAAGTTGCGGCAATAAATGTGAGACGTGGTGATTATTTAACACAACCAACTCGTCATCCTGTAATTAGTAAAGATTATATATTAAAAGCATATGAACATTTACCACCACACGATAAATTATTGGTAGTTAGTGATGATATTGAATGGTGTATGGATAATTTAGATTTTCCTAATATAATTTTTAATGATAACTCACAATTTTGGGATGCCGAAGCACTTTGGTTACTATCTTTGTGCGATCATTTTATAATATCAAATTCAAGTTTTTCTTGGTGGGGATCTTATTTATCACGAACTGACAATAAAGTAATAATAGCACCAGATACTTGGTTTGGACCTGAAATGGATAGGGAAAATGACCCAAGGGATATATATTGTGAAAATTGGATTAAAATAAAAACTTACTATGAAGATGGACAAATTAAAGTTCACTAATAATGAAATATGATTACTTAATTATTGGTAGTGGTTTATTTGGTTCCGTATTTGCACGGGAAATGAAAAACTACGGAAAATCCGTTTTAGTGATTGAAAAAAGATCTCACATTGGTGGAAATTGCTATACTGAAAATATAGAGGGTATAAATGTTCATAAATATGGTCCTCATATTTTTCACACGTCTAATAAAGAAATTTGGGAATACGTTAATCGCTTAGTTGAATTTAATAATTTTAAGTATAGACCTAAAGTAAATTACAAAGGTAATATTTATTCGTTTCCAATTAATTTACTAACATTGTATCAAATTTATAATGTCAAAACTCCAAGTGACGCTATTAAACTATTTGATGCCAATAAAATTCACATTGAAAACCTTACAAATTTAGAAGATTGGTGTTTATCTAATATTGGTGAAGAGCTCTATAACATTTTTATAAGGGGATATACCAAAAAGCAATGGGGGTGTGATCCAAGGGAATTACCAACATCTATAATAAAAAGAATACCAATTAGATTTAATTTTGATGATAGTTATTATTTTGATAGATATGAAGGAATACCAATTGGCGGATATACTCAAATATTTGAAAAACTTTTAGATGGTATTGAGGTTAGATTAAATCAAGATTATTTTTCAAATAGAGATTATTTTGATAGTATTGCAAATAAAATAGTATATACAGGTGCAATTGATAGATTTTATGATTACAAATTTGGAAAGTTAGATTATAGAAGTTTGGAATTTAAAACTGAAACATTAGATATTATGGATTTTCAAGGAACTGCTGGTATAAACTATACTGAATACGAAATACCATATACACGTATAATTGAACACAAACATTTTGAATTTGGTAATCAATCCCATACAATTATAACAAAAGAATATCCAACTATAAATGGAGAACCTTATTATCCTATTAACAATCAAATCAATAATCAAAAATACAATAAGTATAAAGATTTGATGAATAATGAAACAAATTTCATATTTGGTGGTAGATTAACAGATTATAAGTATTATGATATGCACCAAGTGATAGGATCATCTTTACACAGATCAAAAAAAGAATTTGAAACTTTCAAATAATTTTATTATATTAAAACATAAATAAACAATAAAAAAATGGAAAAATATGTAGTATTTCACGTAGAGGGGGGACTGGGTAAAATTGTAGCATCTACCGCAATTCTACCTGCAATTAAAAAGAAATATAAAGATAGAAAACTGGTTGTAATGACTGCGTGGCCAGAAATATTTTTAAATAACCCACACGTATATCGGGTTTATAAAATAGGTGCTGCTCCTTATTTTTGGGAAGAGTTTATTAAAAATTCAGACACGATCTTTTTACGACGCGAACCTTATTTTGAAGATGGGCATATTAATCAACGTGATTCATTGATTAAAACTTGGCATAATATGTATGATTTAGAATATAATGAAAATACTTTACCTGAAGTTCATATGAATATGATGCAACAAGCATATTCAACGTTATGGAGACGTGAAAAACCAATTCTATTATTACATACAAATGGGGGTCCTATTGCAGACGGCCAACCCGTTTATAGTTGGTCTCGTGACTTACCAATAACATTATCGTCCGAAATTGTAAATAGATTTGGCAATCAATATCATATTATGCAGGTATGTAAAGCAGAACAACAAGCTATACAACACCCATCGGTTGAGCCAATATTCAAACCATTGTCAAATTTTGAATTATTATCATTACTATTGGTTTCCGCAAAACGAGTATTGATTGATTCTTGTTTACAACACGCAGCAGCTGCATTTAAACTATCATCAAATGTATTGTGGGTCGGTACTAAACCAAGTGTATTTGGATATGATATACATAACAATATTGTAGCAAATACACCACCAGAGATTACAAAACTACCAGATTCTATGTATTTTGATTTTCAACTGGGTGGTTTATATCACGAATGTCCATACACTTCAATAGAAGAGATTTTTGATATTAAAAAGGTATTAGATGAAATTGAACGATTTTAAATTTATTTAGTATGCATAAAGAACAAACTGATTTTGTAATATCTGTTAAAAATAAGTTTAAAGATAAATTTATTAATAGTAGAGTTTTAGATATTGGATCTTTGGATATAAATGGAAATAATAAATTTTTATTTGAAGATTGCGAATACATTGGAATAGATATTGGTGATGGTAAAAATGTGGACATTGTATGTAGAGGTCACGAATATAAAGATGAATTGGGATTTGATGTTGTTATATCCACTGAATGTTTTGAGCACGATGAGTTTTGGAAATTAACTATACAAAATGCAATTGAACTTACTAGACCAAAAGGTTTGTTTTTATTTACGTGTGCAACAACGGGAAGATTAGAACATGGTACAAACGTAAATGCACCTTGGGCATCACCACATACGTCTAAAATAAGTAATTATTATAAAAACTTAACTGAAAACGATATTAGAAGTGTTTTAGATGTAGATTCACTTTTTAGTGAATATCAATTTTCAGTTAATTATTTTTCGTTTGATTTATATTTTTGGGGAATAAAAAAATAAATGAAAATAATTTATAGAATATCAGACGTGGGTTACAAAAAAGACAAACCAAATTGGATTAACAATGAAAATTGTTTAAGAAATGCTTGGACTACATTTATAAATTCTCAATTTATTATATTGATGGATAACGCGTCTAGTCAAACAATAGATATGATATACAACGTAACAGATAATCGTGCTACTTACATAAATGTAAATGCAAACTCATCTGCAAAATCATTTAATATAGCGCTTGATTACGCAATTAGAGAGTCAAATGATGAAATTGTTTATTTATTAGAAAATGATTACGTGCATACACCAAATGCTGAATCTGTTATAGCGGACGGCATTTCAATGGGATTTGATTATGTTACTGGATACGATCATCCTGATAAATACTTAAATCCAAGTCAAGGTGGAAACCCGTTTTGTGACGGCAAGTCTGAAGTGAGTAGAGTTTATTGTGGTAAGTTATCTCATTATAAAATTACAAATTCTACAACAATGACGTTTGCTGCAATGGCATCTACATTAAAAAGAGATGAGGTAATACTACGTAAATGGACAACTGGAACACACCCAAATGATTTTAATATGTTTTTAGAGCTATCACAACGCGGTAGAACATTAGTTTCATCAATACCAGCGGTATCAACCCACGGGGAGACTAAATGGCTATCACCTATGGTAAATTGGGAGAGTTTAATATGCAACAATTAGCAGCTGTTATAGTTGAAAATAGAGAATTTGACAATTTTGGTAAGGTATGCCACGATCATTTAAAATATCTACCAAAAGATACAAAATTGTATGTATATACCCAAAATGATTTGGTTAGACCATATAAATCTCAATTAAAAAAGTTTGGATATACTAATAATGTAACAATTGGTATTTACAATCAGGCAATATCAATACCATCTTTATTTTTCAAATTGAATGGTTTTGATGAATTGATGAATAATAGTAAAATGAAAGAGATACTAAATTATTGCTTATTAATGACATCAACTGATTTTTGGAAAACTTTTAATAAATTTTATAGAGTATTGACTTTTCAAATGGATAGTGGTATATTACGTAATGGCATAGAGTCATTTTACGATTGGGATTATATTGGGGCACCTTGCAATTCTTACGTAAATGAATATGCCATATTAAATGGTGGTCTATCATTGCGAAATCCAAGAACAATGGAATATATTTGTAGATTTCATAATTGGAACACGGACTTAAATGAACTAATAGATTTGGGTAATGCATCAACTGCATCATTTTTTGCTGAAGACCTATTTTTTTCATTACGAATGATAAAATATAATATTGGCAAATATGCATCCATTGAATATGCTAGGTTGTTTTCAGTTGAATCTAAATACAATCTGGGATCGTTGGGGTATCATAATCCATATCCATATTTAACAGAAGATGAAATTACCACTTTAATGAACCAATATAATAACTAAAAAAATGAAAATATGGCATTCAACAAATTTAAATGGTTTACAAATGTTAGAAAAAATACTCTACCAACATCATCACCACTTTTACTACGTATTAGAAATGGCGATTTTGAATTATCCCCGTATCTTATAGAAGCTGATGAACAACGTGAATTGGCAAAAAAGATATATGAAGATGAAATGAATAATAAACGAATATCTAATTATTTAGATAGAAAAGATGAAGCATTGACCAAAAGTAGAATGAAACGAGTAAAGGCACTTAAATTAAGTGAAGAAGGTAGTAAGGATGAAATCAGACGTTTAGATTTATTACGTAAAGGATTACACAAAGAATTTGGTGAAGATTTATGGGAACGTGCTATGAATGAAATGAATGATGGGAATGTTGAAGATTTGTATTTTTGGTATAAAAAGGAATTAAATATTGGATTTACAAAATCCGAAATGGATATTTCATTGGGAAGACATAATAAATAACCACCTTGTGTGGTTATTTTTTTATCTTTATATATTTATACAATATGAAAGACTTTATAAACGAAATTGTAAATGAAATTTTAACGGAAAGTGAAACTGCTAAAAATGTAGTTGCAATATACCCAGGTAGATTTCAACCTATGGGGTCACATCACGCAAAAGTATATAAGTGGATCCAATCTAAATTTGGAAAAAATAACTCATTTATATCCACTTCTACAAAAGTAGAAAAACCAAAATCACCATTATCATTTTCCGAAAAGGAAATGGTTATTAAAAAACATGGGTTTAAAAACATTATACAGATTAATGCAATGTATAATGGTGAAGAGTATTTTAAAAAATTAACAAAATTTAAACCAACGGAAACTGCCCTTGTTATGATCGTTGGTGAAAAGGATGGTGAAAGATTATCTCCAAAGTATTTTAAACAATTATCAAAAACGGATGATTTATCTAATTTAAAACCATATTTACATACCGATGACAATGGAAATGATACAAAGTTAATATACTGGATGGCAGCACCACATATTAGTTTAAAAGTGGATGGGTTTGGTGAAATGAGTGGAACAACCATTAGACAGGCATTAGGTCAGAAATCGGATAACAAAGAAAAGTTGTTTAAAGATATAATGGGATTTTACGATAAAAAAATATACGATTTAATTGTTGGTAAATTAAATGAAAGTAAAAACGTATTAGATGAAATTATGATTGGGTCAGATATTGCAGCAGGATCCCCCGAAACCGCATATACTACTGATGGTAATATGAGACTTTTAAATAGAGGTAAACCAGAACCTTGGTTTAAACAACTTGGATATACACAATTAGATAAACCAAGAGCTAGTTTTATGCGAGGTAGAATAAAAAAAGATAGGGCACCTGATCTAATTACCCGTAAAGCCACGTTTACTATTACTAATTATAAAACAAGTACCTTAAATCCCGCACTAAAACCGGTTGGGGTTGACGAATGGGTACCTGTTCAACAAGAAGAAAAACCTAAAAAAAATAAATCTAAAAGAATAAAGGAAAATATATTAACTGAAATTCCAAAAGATGAATTAGTTAAAATAGATCAATACGCAGATAAACAACTATCACCTATAAATGTTGTTATTACAGACAAACACTTTTTTGATAGATTAAATGATCCACGTAATGATAAACCAATTACATCTGCTGAATTGATTGGATTTTTCAAACGATTAAGTAAAAATAAAAA
>JACCDP010828313.1_pt1 | contig 10699 bp, 8 predicted proteins | sample 7445841 | NCBI WGS metagenome assembly JACCDP01 (sample SAMN15323441, study PRJNA562643) | freshwater metagenome | isolation source: river surface water | place: USA:Blue River Watershed | collected 2017-08-17
ACAAGGCTTGGGTGTCTGCATCGTTCAGGCTGGGCAACGGGGAGGGCACAAAGCTTCGGTTTGTGAGGGCGTTTTCCCACGCTTGCCATGCTTGTGCCAAGGGCAGGGCGACAGCATCTGCGGCATGTTGAATCTGCTCATACAGATAGCTGGCAATGGCATGGCGTTGTTGGCGGGGCACCACTGCCGCAAGCGCGGCCCAAGCGTCTGGCATCACCGATTGCGCGTCTTGGAAAAACCAATGCAGGTCACTTGGGCGCGACAAAAACACGCCACGCAACACCAGCCCCAGGCAGGCACTCGGATGCGCACTGGCATAAGCCAAAGCCAATCCCGCACCCCAAGAGCCGCCCACCACCAACCACTGTTCAATCTTCAAATGCATCCGCAAACGCTCGATGTCTTGCATCAAGGCCTGCGTGTGGTTGTGCGTCAAGGGCTGCTCGGCCGTGCTTCGTCCACATCCGCGTTGATCGAACAACACCACATGCGTGTTGGCAGGATTGAAGAGTTGCCGGTGTTTGGCGCTGCATCCGCTGCCGGGACCGCCATGCAAAAAAAGCACTGGCAAGCCCTTCGAATGGCCGCATTGCTCAAAATAAACATGGTGTCCATCAAGCGCTGGCAACATGCCGTGGTGAAAGGGCTCGATGGGCGGGAACATGGCATGGACGGGGTCTGCAGACATGCTGGAATGCTATTCGCTTTGGCCATGGGCCAGCCCCTTCATCGCCCCCAAGGGGGAAACCCTAGGCCCATATCCTGAAATTCATGAGGTGCAATTCCATGTCCTACCGATGGTGCAGCCTGCACCTTCAGGGCACAGTTCATCCCTGTGTTCGGAATGGTTCTGCACACGACCCACCGCGATCAGCGGCACACTTTTGGAGATACACCATGAAATGGCAAACACCTGCAGCTAGCGACATGCGTTTTGGTTTCGAAATCACCATGTACATCGCCAACCGCTGAAATCAGCCGGTCTGTCAGGGCAACCTGGCAGACTTTTTTTTCGTCTTGTGTTTCTTGAAGCGGCAATATTTTGAAAATTCATGTGCTTGGCTCGGCCGCTGGCGGTGGATTCCCACAGTGGAATTGCAACTGCCCCCAATGCAGCGCAGTGCGCGCTGGCAGCCCCCATCACCGCTCCCGCACCCAATCTTCTATCGCCATCAGCGCCAACAGCACAGACTGGCTGCTGGTGAACGCTTCCCCTGATGTCTTGCAGCAAATCAAAGCCTTTCCCGGCTTGCAGCCTGCCCGCGCCTTGCGTGACACCGGCATTGCGGCTGTGATGCTGATGGACGCGCAAATTGACCACACCACCGGTTTGCTCATGTTGCGTGAGCACCGCCAACGTTTGCCCTTGTATTGCCATCCTTTGGTGCGTGAAGACCTGACCAGTGGCAACCCCTTGTTCAAGGTGCTCGAGCATTACTGCGGCATCGATTGGCAAGCGCTTTCACTGGAAGAGGCTTTTGCCATCCAAGGTCTTGATGGCTTGGTCTTCTCCGCCCTGCCGCTGCTCAGCAACGCGCCACCTTATTCACCGCACCGGGACAAACCACAACCCGGCGACAACGTGGGGCTGTCTGTTGTGGATGCTGCCACCGGCAAAAAACTTTTTTATGCGCCCGGCTTGGGTCAGATGGAGCCCCATGTGTGGGCGGCGATGCAAGCCAGCGATTGTGTGTTGGTGGACGGCACGCTTTGGACCGATGATGAAATGATTGCCTTGGGTGCATCCAAGAAAACATCGCGCTCCATGGGCCATCTGCCGCAAACCGGGCCCGACGGCATGATCGAATGGCTGGACAAACTCCCCAACCAGGTGCGCAAAGTGCTGATTCACATCAACAACACCAACCCCATCTTGGACGAACAAAGCCCGCAACGCCAAACCTTGACAGCGCACGGTATTGAGGTGGCCTATGACGGCATGGAGATCACGCTGTGAACAACCTGATGAACGAAGCGTTTGTGGATACACGCACTCCGTGGAGCGCTGAAGAGTTTGAAACCTTGCTGCGTGGCAAAAGCAGCAGTTACCACATCAACCATCCGTTTCACGTGATGATGGCGCAGGGCAAGCTCAATGCAGCGCAATTGCGCGGCTGGGTGGCCAACCGTTTTTACTATCAAATTTCCATACCCTTGAAAGACGCGGCCATCTTGTCCAACTGCGATGACCGCGAGATTCGGCGCGAGTGGATTCAGCGCATCCTCGACCATGACGGCGTGAACATGGGCGGCATTCAAGACGAAGGTGGCATCGAAGCCTGGATTCATTTGGGCCAAGCGGTTGGTTTGAGCCGCGACGATGTCACTTCATTGCGCTTTGTGGCGCCCGCCAGTCGCTTTGCCGTGGATGCGTATGTGAACTTCGCCCGCCAGCAACCTTGGCAAGAAGCGGTGGCGTCCAGCCTCACTGAATTGTTTGCACCGCACATTCACCAGCAACGCATCGACACTTGGCCCGCGCAATACCCTTGGGTAGACCCTGCGGGTTTGCAGTATTTCAAAAACCGCTTGACCCAAGCCAGGCGTGATGTGGCGCACGGCCTCACATTCACCTTGCAATACTTCAGTCAAACCCGAGCCTTGCAAGAGCGCGCGTTGGATATATTGCAGTTCAAACTCAATGTGCTGTGGGCCTTGGCCGACGCCATCATGCTGGACCAGTGCCAGGTTGAAATCACAGGTCCCAAAGCATGAATGATGTGGACGACATTTTGAACAGCACGCCCAGCGTGGCCAGCATGTTTCGTTTGCAATGGGAAGAGGTCCAGCAGTGTTGGGTCTTGCTTTACCCCGAGGGCATGGTCAAGCTCAATGGCAGTGCTGGCGAAATCATGCGCCGCTTGAATGGTGAAAAAACCGTTCACACCTTGATCGCTGATTTGGAGGCCGATTTCGGCACCACCGGCTTGCAAGCCGATGTCTTGGCCTTTTTGGAGATTGCAGGTCAACAAGGTTGGGTGAACACATGAGCGAAGTTGTCGCACCTGCAGGCTTGTCAACCATGCCGACCACACCCACGGTCGGCCCACCCTTGTGGTTGTTGGCTGAAATCACCTACAGCTGTCCGCTGCATTGTGTGTTTTGCTACAACCCGATCGACTACACGCAAAGCGGTGCAGAACTCAGTACCGAAGAATGGTTCAAGGTGTTGCGCGATGCACGTGCCGCTGGCAGTGTGCAGTGTGGTTTTTCAGGTGGCGAACCCTTGGTGCGTGACGACTTGGAGTTGTTGGTGGCCGAAGCGCATCGCTTGGGTTTTTACACCAACTTGCTCACCTCCGGTATTGGTTTCACACCCGAACGTGCCAAGGCTTTGAAAGAAGCGGGCTTGGACCATGTGCAGCTTTCATTCCAAGACTCCACCCGCGAGTTGAATGATTTTTTATCGCACACCAAAACTTTTGCCTTGAAGCAGCGTGCCGCTGAATTGATTCAAAGCAATGGCTGGCCGATGGTGTTGAATTGTGTGATTCATCGATTGAACATCGATTACATCGACAAGATCATCGAATTGGCCGTGGACTTGGGTGCCGAGTATTTGGAACTCGCCAACAGCCAATACTATTCATGGGCCCAGCTCAACCGCGACGGGCTCATGCCCAGCAAAGAACAGCTTGAACGTGCTGAACGGGTGACCAATGAATACCGCGCCAAGCTGGGCGACAAACTCAAGATCTTTTTTGTCGTGCCCGACTACTACGAAACCCGTCCCAAGAAATGCATGAACGGCTGGGGCAATATTTTTCTGACCATCACACCCGATGGTTCGGCACTGCCTTGCCACACGGCCAAGCTCATCAAACACCTGGAGTTTCCGAACGTGAAAACTTCAAGTGTGAAAGAGATTTGGTACGAATCCCATGCGTTCAACCACTACCGTGGCGACGCTTGGATGAAAGAGCCGTGTGTGAGTTGTCCGGAAAAAGAAAAAGACTTGGGCGGTTGCCGCTGCCAAGCTTTGATGTTGACTGGGGACGCTGCCAATGCCGACCCGGTCTGCGACAAATCAGCGCACCACCATTTGGTGCAAGAGGCCGTGGCTTATGCGCAAGTGCCCGATGCGCAACGTGTGAAGGTGCAACCCTTGGTGTTTCGCGACCCGATCAACTCACGCAAGCTCAGCGCCAAGGTCTGAGCCCTTAGAGGCTGCAAACTTGAGGTCTTGGATTCACTGAAGACCCAGCGACCACAACTGGGTGGAACGCGCACCACTTCGGCAAAACGCCAACACCGGACCGTTTGCAGCTTCCACCAAAGAGGCCATTTGTGTGACCTGTTCTGGTGTGATGGCCCCACTGATGACCGGCAAGTAGTGGTAGTTCAAGCCAGCCGCCTCGGCAGCTGCTTGCATTTGCGCTGAGGTGGGTTGATCAGGGCCGCCTTCCATGTCTGGGCGGTTGTTGATGACGGTTTTGAAGCCATGGGCGGCAATCGCCGTCATGTGTTCAGGGGCCAACTGAGGGGCGGTGGCGAAATCGTCGGTGTGCTTGGTGACTTGCATGGTGTTCCTTATTTACTTTGCGGCAGATGGCGCAGCAGGCTCTGCAGGGGCCTCGCTTGCACCTTTGGCAGCTTCTTTGCTACCGCCATGTTTTTTCTTGGGACCCTTGATGATTTCCTGGGGACCGCCGCACAATTTTTCAATCACTTTTTCACCCACGGTTTCACCAGCCACAGGTTTCCAAGGCGTGGCTTGGGTGCTGGTGAACAAGGTTTTGCCTTCGCCCATGGGCTCAGACTTCGAGGCAAAGGCCAAGCTGCGGCGACGCGCATCGTGGCAGTCGTATTCCATCAAGACCAAGCGGGACTTCACACCGGCTTTGGTTTTGTCGAACAGATCAAACAAATGCCAAGCTTGGGGGTAAACGCTGCTGGCTCTGATTTTGTCGGGGTCGATGTAGACCACCGCCAGGTGGTTTTCATCCACCACTTCCCAATCGGCCAAGGTCAGGCCTGCTTGGCACAGCAGCCACAGGGGGAGCATCCATTTGATACAGCGCATGGGGTTCATGCCACGGATTTTGCCACCGTTGGTGCGGGGTTCAACCACCCGCCAAACCACCACTGCGGTGCACCTGCCTGGCACAGGCCTGAGCCAGCAGCGCAGGCTGGGGTGCCCAGATGCACAGTTGCTGGCGGGCCCGTGTGATGCCGGTGTAGATGAGTTCGCGTGTCAGCAAGGGGGCGGGCTGGTCGGGCAGCACCAACAGCACTTGATGGAACTCCGATCCTTGCGATTGATGCACCGTCATGGCGAAGACGGTGTCCACACCTTCCAATCGGCTGGGCACTTGCCAGCGCACGCCCCCCGCACCATCGGGAAAGGCCACCCGCAAGCGGGTTTCTCCGTTGACCGTGCGCGGCAAACACAGGCCCATGTCGCCATTCATCAGGCCCAAGGCGTAATCATTGCGCCGCGCCATGACCGGGCGACCGACAAACCAGTCACGGTCAGGGAAGCCCAAACTTTGCTGTATCAGTGCGTTGAAAGATTTCACGCCCCAAGGCCCCTCACGCAAGGCACACAACACCCCCAGTTGGTTGAAGGCTTGGAGCAAGACCAAGGCTTGGGCGTCATCACAGGCTTGGGTTTCAAACGGTGTCAACAGGCCCAACCACGTTGACCATGCCTGCTTCAAGTGCTGCAGGATGCTGGCTTGATGGCTGTTGCCGCTGTCGAGGCGAGACACCGCTTCATCTGCTGGAAAACAAGCATTGGGCGCTGCGTGCCAAAGTTGTTCCAGCTTGAGCGTGTCGCCAGCATTGGCCGCGCGTGCCCACAAGCCAATGCCTTGGTGGGCGTCAAAGCGGTGACTGTGTTGCAAAGCGATGGTGTGCTGGGCCAACCAAGGCGCTTGGCACAGCTGCGCCATGACCGCACCGGCTTCCACCGAGGCCAATTGGTCTTTGTCGCCCAGCAGCACCAAACGGGTGGCAGGCGGCACGGCTTTCAACAAGCGCGCCATCATTTCCAAATCGATCATCGAAGCCTCGTCCACCACCAAGACATCGGCTTCCAAGCCGTGTGGGGTTTGCAGCAGTTTGTGCAAAGTGTGGGCTTGGCTGGGCAAACATGCAGCGTCGCTTGCAGACAGCTGGCTGCGCGCTTGTGCCATGGCTTGTGCCAAACGCGCTGCGGCTTTGCCGGTGGGTGCGGCCAACAAGGTGCGCAAGGGCTGCGCAGTGTTGGCTTGCAGCAGGCGCAGGAGTTTGACCACGGTGGTGGTTTTGCCAGTCCCTGGCCCGCCAGTGATGAGCGTCACCGCATGAACGGCCGCATGGGCGCAGGCCATGCGTTGCAAATCGGGTATATCGGATTCAGGTCCAAACAAGGTGTTCAAGTGTTGTGCCAAAGCTGTGGGCGCAGGCAAGGTGTGCTGTTGCATGGCCATCAGACTTTGGCGGATGCTGGATTCAGCGGTCCATGCACGGCGCAAATACAGGCGTTTTTCAAACCACACCAAGGGCGCACCCTCACCCTGGGTCCAAGGCAGGCTGTCGGCTGCATCGGCCAAATCAGGTGGCAGGGCTTGCACCGCTTGGACAGACCAACCCAGCAAATCAGTGGCGTTTTGCGGCCAGTTGGAAAGATCAAGGCAGGCGTGGCCGCGTCCCCATTGGTGACTGGCCAAGGCGGCCAACCACAGGTGGCGCTCATCGGTGCTGGCTTGCAAGCCTTGCAGCAGCTGGGCCAAGCCGATATCCAAGCCTGTCAGTGGCGTGAGCTTGTTGTCGCGCCAATCCACTAGCAGTTGCTGAAGCTTCATGCGACCCCCTCGGCAAACAGGTGGTCGAGCTGATCGATCAAGGCAAAGGCTGGACGCAGTGCATGAACACCAGCATTCGTGTCGTTGATGCCGCGCATGAACACATAGACAGCACCACCGATGTGCGTCTCAAAGTGGTAGTGGGGCAAGCGGCTTTTCAACAACCGGTGCAGCGCCAAGATGTACAGCACATATTGCACGTCATAGCGTTTTTCGAGCACCGCTTCTAGCAACTGAGCTGCTTGGTAATCGGGCAGTTTGTTGGACTTGTAGTCCATCACCCAATAACGGCCATCGTGTTCCAACACCAAGTCCATGAAACCGGTCAGCATGCCCTGCATGAATTGAGGCAACAACGTGGGCCTTTGTTCGCCTGGAAAAACATGCTGGCGAATCAGTTTGTCCAATTCGGCGCTGGAGACGCGGCCTGCACAGAGGCTGAATTCCATCTCCGGCCATGCTTGCGCGGCTTGAAGGGATTGCAAGCTCAATGCTGGGGCCAAAGGCGTTTGATGTTGCGCGTCCAGCAAAGGCAAGGGCGTGTTGATGATGGTTTGGAGCCAAGGATGCAGCATCGCTTGCGCGTCCGGGGGCAATTGAAGCCAATCGGATTTGCGCTGCACGAGTTGTTGCCACGCCAGTTGCTGCCAATCAGCCGGGTTTGTTTGCGCCAATGGCCAGCCTTGTTGGGCTTGCCATTCCAGCAAGTCGTGCAGCAAACTGCCGTAACGCGCACCGGCAGGAAAGGCTTGCCAGGCAGAAACCTGATGGCTTGAAACGTGTTGAGGGCCAGCGGTCGGCGAAGGCGTGTCCGTGGCGCTTTGAGTACCGTTGCGCACAGTGGCGGGGTGGCTGCTTGGTTGCGCGTCCATGTCCGCATCGAGCAGCGCTTCTTCATGGGCCGTGCCCGCTTCCAAGCCTCGAGTGAGACTGCTGAAACTGGCGGTCCACCAACGCCGATGGGCCCCACGCGTTGGCGTCAAGGCCGCCTGCGGCAAGAACCCGCGCGATGGTGCTTGGTAACGCTCGCCATGGGTTTCGGGCAGGGGCGCCATCGTGATGTGGGGGCAGCTTCCCCACACCTTGTTCATTTGCGGCCAAAGGTCTTCGTGGTTCTCGCGTTGGAGCAATCGCGACACTGCACTCAACCGCAAGGGTTTGTCTTTGGATTGCAGAGACAAGCTGTTTTGGGTGCTGGCCAAACCCAACCACAAACCACGTTTGGCGCGGGTGAGTGCGACATACAGCAAACGCATGTCTTCATGGTCGTTGGATTCGGTGATGTCGTGTTCTTCGTTGTCCTCGTCTTCATCCTCGGCAGGTTTTGGGGTGTTCTTTGAGGCGGGTCTTTTGAAGCTGCCCAAGAACGGCACGAACACCAAGGGGTACTCGAGGCCTTTGCTCTTGTGGTAGGTGACGATTTGCACGCACTGGTCATCGGTTTCGAGTCGCATTTTTTGCGCTTCAGGACTGTCGCTGCTGGCTTGGATGTTGTCCGCCAAATGCTGCAACAAAGCGCCCGGGCCTTGCAAACCTTGGCTTGCGTTTTGCAGCAATTCACCCAAATGCAGCAAATTGGTCAGACGGCGCTCACCTTGCGGGGCTTGCAACAAACGTTGTGCCACACCTTGCTCGTGCAGCCAGCTGTAGATCATGGGCAAAACGCCATGCTGCTGCCACTGAACAAGCCAGCGGTGGCAAGACTCGGCCAGCGCATCGGCCAGGGTGTCGTCTTGCAAAAAGGCTTGCAGCTGCGGCAAATCAAAGCCCCAAACGCGGCTGGCCACCGCACTGCGCAGCCACAGGGTTTGACGCGGCGCACTGATGGCACGCAACACACGCCACAAGTCTTGCGCTTCGTCACTTTGAAACACATTCACATGGTCCGACATGAACACACTGGGAACGCCGCATTGGCGCAATGCTTTTTGCATGGCCTTGGCTTGCACATGGGTGCGCACCAACACGGCCATGTCGCCTGGTTGCACATCCGGGTGCTGTTGCAGCAGGGTCACCATTTGCGCGGCAAAGCCTTGCGACATGTGCTGCAAATGCAGCGGCGCTGTCCAATGTTGGCTGTCGGGCGGTGGCGGCAGAAACCATGCGGTCAAGGATTTTTCAGGTTGACCGCTTGTTTGAAGCGTTTGGGCTTTGCTGCGGCTTTGCACGGGCTCGAATTCAATCTGGCCCAATTCGGAATAAAACGGATGACTGATGCTGCCAAACACATGGTTGACCGCTGCCACCAAAGAGGCTGTGGAGCGGAAATTGCTGTCCAAGCTGTGCAGCGCCTGGGGGTTGATTTCAAGTGCTTTTTGTCGCGCCTTGATGTAAGTGCTGAGGTCGGCCCCACGGAAACTGTAGATGGCTTGCTTGGGGTCGCCGATCATCACCAGGGCATGGGCAGCGTCTGTTTTGGCAGGGTCGTAAATGCGGTCCAGGCTTTCGTATTGCCATGGGTCGGTGTCTTGAAACTCATCGACCATGGTCACAGGGTATTGGGCGCGGATGGCCGCGGCCATTTGGCCTTGATCGGCATGCAAAGCGGTGTGCAGGCGTTGCAACAGGTCTTGGAAGTCGAAAACCGACAACTGCAACTTGGTCTGTTGGTATTGCTGACGCACCTCGAAGGCGGCATGGTCTAGCAATGATTCTTTGGAGGCCGGCATGGCTTGTTGGTGGTTGCACAAGGCTTCGATGTGCGCAAAGAAGGGATGCTCCGATGCTTCGGTCCAACCCTTTTCTTGCAGACTGCTGAGGGTGAAGCGGTGCAAGTTTTTGCTGGGGGTCGCCGTGTCTGCTTGGCACCATGTTTGTATTTCAACGACCCAATTGGCAACATGGTCTGCCCGGGATCGTTTCATTTTTTTCGCTGCTTGAGCAGCCATCACCATGCCAGCCAAGCCCTTGTCAAATGCAGCACGGCCCGCTTGTTTGGCGAGTGTTGCCAACGCTTGTTCTTGAGCCAACCAAACCCCATGGGTGGCCAACACCATGGCTGGCGATGGCGGCGCAGTCTGTTCCCCTGCTTGAGGTTGGCGATCCATCTCAGCCCAGCGGGTTTTCAAGTCTTTCAGCAAAGCCTGCGGGTCCCCACCCAACAGCGTTTTGATCATTTGTTGCGCTGGCAGCGCCAGTGGATAGAACCACCGTCGCCAGTGGTCGTTGATCAATTGGTGGAGCAACTCCGTGGGGTTGTCCAAGTGGCTTTGCTCGAACAGGTCGCGGCTGTGCAGTGCAAAGCTGGTGAGCATGCGACGGCTCCAGCCGTGGATGGTGTAGATGGCCGCCTCGTCCATGCTTTGCGCGGCCAAGTGCAATTGCGCTGCGCAATGGGGCCATTGTTCGGCGGTGAAGGCCGCTGTCAGGTCTTGCAAGAAGGGATCTGAGGTGTCAGCCTTGCCCGTGGCTTGGGCGTCAAACCACAAAGCGGTTTCGTGCAGGCGCTGCCTGATGCGTTCACGCAGTTCGGCGGTGGCGGCCTCTGTGAAGGTCATCACCAAAATGTGCGGCGGTTGCAGGCCCGTAGCGGCACGGCCATGGCCCAAGACCAAGCGCACATAGAGGGCGGCCAAGGTGAATGTTTTGCCCGTGCCCGCGCTGGCTTCGATGACTTGTCTGCCCGACAAGGGCAGGGTGAGCAGATTCAAGCTCATGCGCCCACCTCTTGATCTGTCTCTGCAGCTTCCATAGCGTCGGCTGAGGGCATCAATGCTTGCATCAAAGGGCCGTAAACCCGCTCAGCCCAAACAGGCAGGTCTGGCCAGAGGTCATCAAAATCGGCGAATGCTCGTTGCAAGCACGTGGAAGCTTCCCTTTCACCTGGGCGATTGAATCCCCCTTCAAAAGTTTGACGAGCCGCAGAGCAGGCCTTGGCTTTGACAAGCTCCGCTGTCTTCGAATTTGGCGAG
>JACCDP011026215.1_pt1 | contig 10699 bp, 3 predicted proteins | sample 7445841 | NCBI WGS metagenome assembly JACCDP01 (sample SAMN15323441, study PRJNA562643) | freshwater metagenome | isolation source: river surface water | place: USA:Blue River Watershed | collected 2017-08-17
CCTCAACGTGCACCGTATGCCTAGCTAATATTCAATAACCCCTAACTAATGTGTAAGACGCGGTTTGTGTAGAGGCTGAGGTTGTTCAGGCAGGCATCCCAGATTCTCGTGACAGAACGCCTTAACCACAAGGCTATCTGGGAGCCTGAAGACCTGTGTTTTGAAATGGTATACTATCGACCCACGCTGAACACGTAACACAGCCGGAAAATGGATTCATTATATCTCTAAAACTTTTCGTCATATGTTATTCTTAGTTTATCTCAAGCTACTTGGCATAATATCGAACAATGCTCATTAATAAGAAATAAGAAATTAGGCTTAATTTTTGTTGAAAATCTATGACTCTGGTGGCACGAATCCGAAAGAAACGACAGGAAGGTTTATTAACATTTCGAGATATGGCAAATTGGCAACAGAAAAAAAAGTTTGCCCAATTTTAATCGTTTCGGTCTTTCGGAATTGGAAGTGTCGGTCAAAACGTCAAATGCTCAAAGCGATCGATCGAGAAGTGCTGTTTAAAACAATTTACAGACAGCTTTATTCTGCACAATTGTGGCAGTTTCATTTTTTCCGTTTCTCGTTTTGTCCAGGATCAGACATCAGGGAAGATCAGTCGCGAGTAGGAGAACTCAATGTTTGGACAGAGGCAAATTTGATAAAGGGAGAAAACCGAGAAAACTGAAAGAAAGAAAGTGTAAAGTAAGAAGAGTCAGGGTAAGAAAAAAGAGGCGGCCGGTAGGGGAGCGGTACGTATTTTTCACATATTTTTCGTTTGCTGTCTGGCCGCTGTGTTTCTAATTTGAATAATTGAATTATGTCTTGTAACCTACTCTTGTTACACTGATTCCAGCAGTGGCATATCAAGTAGCTTAGTAGCAGTTACTTTGGCTCTTGCAATCATTTTTTACATTGAGATTAGTTGCTTTATTTCTTTTGCTCAAAGTATTTCTTGTTTAAATCTTTTGCTCCCATGTCTTGTGTCATACTCTTCTTTGTTTTGCTTGACAAATTATCAGATATTTGTGTCGTTACAAGACATTTTCTTTTCATTCAACAGACTAAACCTTTCAGTAGCCATTAGTACTGCATTTACTCAATAATCAACATGCGTCGCGTTAAAATCGAGTGCAGGACATATAGAGACGAGAGCCCAGAAATTTACACGGTAGACAGAGTGTTAGATAAAAGGTAAATTCTTTAGGCCAATTATTAAGTAGAATACAAACCAACTCAATCTTGTGGTTTTAAAAATGGAACAGGATTAGGAATGGAAAAGCTGAATACTTGCTGAAGTGGGAGGGCTATGGTGACGAAGATAACACTTGGGAACCAGAAGAAAATTTGAAATGTCCGACATTGATCCAGACTTACCTAGATGAATTGAAAGAACAGAGAAGAAAGGAAAAGGAAAAAGTAGTTGAACAACCAATTCTGAAAAGGGAAGATTGTCCCCAACTCCCAAAACCTACAAATAAAGAAGATCGTCCCAGAAAGTCAGTGGGTGTAAAGGAATCGACTTCAAAGAAAAGCGGGCCAGCAGAGGTACACAATTAAATGTACCTATGAAGCAGTTGAACAACAATGGTTATACCATGATCGTTTACAGAAAACAAATCTCAGTGGATTCAACCTTGGACTCGAACCCGAAAAGATTTTAGGTGCAACTAATTTAACTGGAGAACTTGAATATCTTATGAAATGGTTTGTCCTTTTCTTTCCTAAATTAAATTTGCTTCCGGCACATTCCTTTTCAATTCTCCCTACATCTTGTAGGAAAAATTCGGATGTAGCGGATTTAGTTCTGGCTCGTGACGCGAATAAGATTTGCCCGCAAATTGTGATCGGTTTTCTTCAGCCAGTGACATCTAGAGAATCCGTCCATTAGGCCACGACCAAAGCAAGAGGCAGAGAGAGAAATCCAGAATAGAATGTTAGAATTTGATGTTTTTTCCTAACAATGCGACCGATCTGTGATCGATGCTGCTCTCTCGCCATTTGATTTAGTATTTGTTGTTGTTTTTGCTATTGCTTTTATATCTTTTTTTTTTGCCTTAAAAACTAATCAGGAATAATGTCTAGTTGTCATTGTTTTACTTGTACTTTAATGCAACACCGCGACTTTTGAAAAATGCATGTATAATCCAGCTTGAAATTTTATCTTGTTAAAATGATAGCGGGTTTTTTAAAAATTATTTTGGACCCTCCTCCCCTCGTAGGCTGTCGTAGTGCGTTTTGCCTTAAAGGTCCCTATACCAGCCCTACAATCATTTAGGTACACCAGCTATTACATTGTTACACCCTGCCCCTTAACCCGCCGTTATCTGCCAAGTTCTTCGCCGCCAAGTTCGCCAATGACTTGTTTACCTTACGAGTAAACAAAACGCTGACCTGTAACAAAAAAGGCTCGTGTGTTATTAAATTTAGTCGCCATTGTGGGATTTCTATTCATTTACATTATTGTGATGTTTTTTATCCTTCGTGTAAGTTAGGCAAAAGTTATTTTAACGTGAAAACCGCCATAGTCTTCCCATCTCTCCATCCAATAATCTGAGGAACAGCTTTATGAGAAATTTCAAGAGAAACTTTCAATAAGGAGATTACGTTTGCACATCGACATCGGTCTATGTAACGTATAAGGTCGCTCTTACTCATTATAAAATCTACACACTATTAAAATAATCTACTCACAGGCTGTGGTCAGATTATTTTCCGTTTGCTCATCATTCATCCGATCGACGATCGCACCAATATGGGATTTTAAAATCCCATTTCGGGAATTATAGGGTTCGTCCGGGAATACAATGGAATTCGATTTTTTTTTTTGGGGGGGGGGATTTTCTGGTATTGAGTTTTCACTACAATTCCGTGCAAAATTCAGTAAGCTTACATCGTGGCGAAAAAAGTTTACACAATTTTCAAACTTTAATCAAAAAGTTGCATGGTTAGTACACACGTACACGTACAAGTTACACTATTCCTTTCAGTTGCTGTTTGAGCATTACCTATGCCAGGGAACTGACATAGGTAGGGAACTGGCTGTTTGAACATTACCATACCTCCACCCTGTCTATGCTACTCTTCTGTTTCTGTACGTTTTACTTCTTTTAGCTGCTTTTTGTAATTTTCGCTGAAAATTTTTAACTTTTTCTCTATCATTCAATGACAAAGCGACATCAATTTCCTTTGATTTTCAAGCAATTTTTAGCTTTTGAGATTTTTCCTTTTTGGTATTTTTCAGGTTTTGCGCCCCTCACACTGCTCCGATCGTGATCGTCGTCGGTTTTCGGTGACTCTACTCCAGTCTACAAATGTCAATGTCTACTGTACTCGTCGTCGTCAATAGTTAGACAATTTCTGGTCAAATCTTGAAGAAGTATTTTGTCTAGGCTACTACGAAACGTGTTTTTTCCGTATCAAAAAGTTATTAAGTAAAATTTCCCTTGGATTTGTGGCTTTTCGATACTTCATTTAATACCCAATCAACGTGAAAAGAGGCATTTCTTTAGTCAAAGGGTAAATGTTATAAGTTATTTAACAATCTGTGAAACTGTGATATTAAATTAAAGCTAGTTTTAATAAAAGTCTTTAGACTAGTGGTAAGTATATGTCTACAAATAAGCTTTAGTACATGTTTACAAATAGTTTTAGGTTTTGCTTTGTTGGAGAAAAATAGTTTGAGAAATTTTGTGATTGTTTTTCGATAGTCGAAATGAGGTGAATCTAAATATGAGATGTGACATCATGTGTGACATCAGACCATAGTCTTTAAGTAGTGCCAGCCGTTACAAATCGCAAATTTATTAACATTTTAACTTGAAACTTGATTATAACACCCACATTCATCCAATATTAAATTCATCATTTTATAACTGTTATCTAGGAAAATATCAATTTGAAAAGACCAATTAAAACCAACAAACCATAAGTTTGGGATATGGAAGATGGAAGTATAATAGTGACCCATTCTATTAGAAATTCAGATCAGGTAAACTTCAATGCAAAATTCTTGTCAGTAATCTAACTGCAGCCATTCTACTCTTCCCATCTTCATCAATACAATGTGTTTTTATCTCGTAGGTTACAGCCGAAAGAAAGAGCCAAGAAGAATTTACGAAGCCGATGGTATTAAATGCTGAGAATTGGTCTACTAACCAAACCCAGGTAAAGGGGCTAATTAACAGAAAGAGATATTGAACAACCAATTTTCAAAAAATGACATTTTCCATTGCAGGTAGATCAACAAAGTAAATTGTTAGATAGCAAGAGAAAGATGAAAACCTACGCCGACTTCCTCATTGACAGCAGCTTCAGCGAGAGTCAGCGAGAAAATGAAGGCACTCGCTTCATGATGAACTGCTTACGCTATCGCCTGAGTTTAGCTCCGAAGAACACGGGACAGCTCGACTCAGCCAGCTCAAACAGTTTTGAAATTCCAGAAGCTTTCCTGTTAGACAGCACCTTCGAGACATTTACCACTACTAACAAGAATTCCTCGATCGAAAATCAAGAAATTATCTCTTCATCAAAGAGTCTCTACGATGTTTTGCTACAACTTGTTAGCGAATTTGATGCGGCCGGCGCTGCAGAGATTTTCCGTCTTCTACTCGAACGTCGGAGCGCCATTCCCCTCTTCCTTGCCGATACCAAAAAGCACCATCTCAACCTGCTGAGGCACATCAATCTGCCTGGGATCGGTAGCATGGGCGAAGATAAAACGTTGATGCGATTCGCCGTCGTTTCATGTCGGAAGAGGAACGAAAGTCAAACGAGCGAAATACTGAAGAGCCTATTCAGCATAGACAGCGTTCACTGTTACGATGTCAAAACGGATACTGTCACTTCCGTTGCCTTGACGGCTGAAATCGGGTGTGGCTGTCTGATGATTGAAGAATCTGGAGTGAGAAAGACACGTAACGTGTTGGTTGTCCACGTTATTGGAGATTTCAAGGAGATTTGGTCGTTTCTTTCCAAATTTGCTGATCACTTGCTGATCGAAGACGCCACAAGAGAGGAAGACAGTTTCTCCCTTTCATTTCGGAGAGAAGAAAGCAAACAAATTTCATCTGATATTGCTTCTGCAGATGCCAAACTTGGGAAAATACCCTACGCCTGCGTTTGGAAACCGTCGCTGGGAGCTACGCGCTGGAACATGAAAAAAGCGAACGAGCTACAGTTTCGTCATTTGGAAATCGAAGGCCAGCTCGGTGACAAGACTATCGGCGCCTTGAAATCCGTTGTCAATTTCGCAATCAACGATGAAAGACGACAATTGCATTCGACGTCGGAGAGATTGAGTTTGTACCAAATTCCAATCCTGGAAGAATTTGGCTACAGCCCACTGTTGCCAGACGTTTTGGACTCGAACAGTGCTGAATCTGTCTTGGAAAATGCCAAGAAAAGCGAATTTGTACTGCAGAAGAACTTCCGAGAGCAGGCGAAGCACGAAGAAGCCAAAAATGAGCATCGTCTCAACGAGGAAAGGGTGTTGGAAGAAGACGCCGCTATTAAACTTTGTCGAGAAAAGCGCCGAGCGGATACCCGTCAAGTTAAAGAACATTCTTTACTGCAGCTCTTCCTCAAATTACTAACGAATGAAGACCCTTGCACTCGCGTTCTCACTGTTCTAATGCTGGAAAAGAGCTTGGCTGAACGGAACGAGAGAGAATTACGTCCGAAATTGCTAGAAATTCGCCACTTGTATTCCAAATACGTTGAACAATCAACCGAAGGCCGAAAGGACGACCGTCAGCTGGAGTCGTCGAAAGATAATCTGAATCGAGCAAGAAACGATAGCAACGAAAGTCTTCTCAACATCGAGCACTTGTGGAGGGAACTGAGTCATCTCTACACGTCCACCGCACCAGAGGATCGTTCTCTCATCATTTGGGACATTCCTCGTCAAGCAGCACAGCACCTCTTGGATGGCTTCAGCGTCGAGTTGCTGGACGGCGATTCCAACATGATTCATTTGGAATGGATGAATGAAGTTCTTTATTCACTTGGGTCCTTAATTGGCAAGAGAAATCGGGAGCGCATCTTCGTCCTTTCCGTCATGGGCGTCCAGAGTAGCGGCAAGTCGACGTTACTCAACACCATGTTCGGCGTTCAACTGCGCACCAGCGTTGGCCAGTGCACTCGAGGAGTCAACATGCAGCTGCTGGCCGTCGAAGGCCGACCGGAGTACGACTACATTTTGTTGCTGGACACGGAGGGGACGAGATCTCCGGAATATCACGATCTTCCCGGCAGCGAGAAACGGGATAATCAGATGGCGACTTTAAGTATCCTCTTGGCGGACGCTACCATCATCGTCTCGCCGGGCGAGAACGACGCCGCCATCAAAGAAATTCTGCCCGTCGTCCTCATGGCCTACCAGGGATCCCAATTGGCCGAACTCAACGGTGGTCGACTCAGTTCCAAACTCTTCTTCGTCTACAACCGAATCGACACGACCCAAAAAGACAAACTGGATAACATCGTTCAAATACTAGGGACTTCTTTAAACGAAGCCTTCGACCAGGTGCAGAATTTGAACGGAAATCCGGCCCAACTCGGTTTGGAGAATCCGTTCGGCAGTTTCAAACTTGAAGTTTCTCCTGGAAGCGACGTGTTCATCCTTGGAAACGTGAAAAAAGAATTTGAGCCACCGAATGACGTCCCCGATGCTGCGTATGGCGAAGCTCTCGTTCATTTGAGGGAGCACATCCACCGACGAGTCGTAGATTCCGCCGACGGGACAACATGGCAGAGTCGTTCGATTGCCGAGTTTTCCAGCTACATCGAAGAAGTCTGGAAGTGCATCTGTACGGCGAATTTCACTCTCAATTTCGCATCGATCGTGGAGCGAATGAATTTTGACAAAATGGATTTCGAGTACAAGAAGACCGAGGCGGAATTGGCGGAGGTTTACTATCAGTCTTTTGAATTCCTCAAAAAGATGATGGTGGAAGAAAAGGGGAAGACGATCAACCACTCCTCGTCGACGGAGAACATTAGCGACGAAAATCGACTTGCCTCGTTTGAAGTGGATTTGCACGACAACGTCTTACCAGCTGAAAAGGTCCTGGACCTCAAGGTTGGCGAAATCCTCAAAGGAAGAGGACGGGAAAAGTGGAGCCTTCAGTATGAAGAATTATGGAAAATGTGTAAAAAAGAGCAAGCCCGCAACTGGGAACTGAGCTTGCGAACGAGCTTCATAACCCTTTTCAATTACGAACATCATGTAGAGAGTTACAAGAAGAAGTTGCGGAAAGAGATTAGTGATCTGTTTAGAACGGGAACAGCTCAGTTGGACGCGGCCGAAATGGACGGATTGTTTGATCAGGTATTCAACAAAATTCTGGCGGAGGCTCAAGAGCAGTTCCCTCCTAAAGACGTCACAACGGCCATAGGAAACGTTTACATGAAAAGCAACGTGATCAAGAAAAGGCAGATTGATATTAATGCCCATCATGATGAGCTGCTATCAATGGAGTTCGGCCCGCAACATAGCTTTGTTCATCAAGAAAGTGACCAAGAGGTGGAATCCCGAAAGAACTTGTTTTCATTTTTCAAGCGGAGCTTCATGAAGATTTTTTCAAAGAAAACCAGATCGTGGAAGGAGTCGGAACATTTGAATCGGAATGTGGAAATCTGTTTTGAATTTATTAACAATTTGATTGAAAAAGTCATCGCGGGAAAACTTTGCTACGATGACAACATCGTTTCCAGCTTCATTTGTGAAACGGATTCCATCATTTCAGCTTGCAACGTTTCGGCCAATTCCGAGGTGCAGCTAGTCCACGTCTACGGGAGAATGTTGATCACTCATCGGATGAACGCCGTTCAGAAAGCCTGGGAAGCCGAAAACTCGGTGTACGCTAAACTGCAGCAGCCGGCCAACAAGGAAGCAATGCAGAGTTATTTCAAGATGGCTTCCGAAGGCACAAAGAAGACGCAGTTATTCGCTTCTTTCATATCTAGCGTGTTGATTAATGTTATTGATAAAGCATTCCAGGAAGAAATGTTTAAGAGAACATCGAATGCAGTCCGCAACGAGAGATGGCTACACGACTCCCGGTTCATGCACAAGCACATGGACCTCTATCTGGCCGACTTGTTGGAAATGAACAAAATTTCGGAAGTGCTTAATCTTATTTCTAAGCCACAATTGCTTTACATTCTAGTTCTTCATCGTCTAATCGCCAAAAAAGTTCCAGATGTCTGTCAGCAATGGGAAGATTTCAAAAAGCAATTGACGAGAGCAGTTCTGTCGGCAGTCCAGGTCCAGTGTCCAACGGCAGTCGTGTCTGGCAGGGCTCAGAAACTAGTCGACAAATTGCGCAACATATTTCTAATCGACGAATGTTTCCACAGTGCGTTACTGGCCAAAGCTTTTCTAATGGACTGTAGTGGCGAATTCGATGACTGCGACTTTGAAGAAGTGGCAAATTTTTATGAAGTTTGCAAAAACAATTTGATTTTGGGGATTAATTCTCAAAAGGCTCCTAAAGCTCAACAAGAATTTGCCAAGGAACTCGGACCTTTAGTCTTGAATTACATGAGGACTTTGAATGATCCTGCTGCCCTTCCTCGTTGTGATGCTTATTGTCGAATGTGTGGCAGTTTGTGCATCGAGGCGGCCGGTCATGACACTAATCTCAGACCCCACGACGCGGTTCATCAACCTGCAGGAATCGCTGGAGTCCGTTCAGTGGACACACAGGAATTGGTTTCTACAACATGCAGTCAGTCTTACATTAATGATGGCACGTTTCGGTTTAGCAAAGACGAAACGGTCTTGCACAAATACCGAGATTTCGCAAAGGTTTTCCCCGGATGGAAGGATCCTCGCATCAACGAAGAACTGCCTCTCCGCCAATTCATTCTGTTCAAGTACAACGAAGACATCGCCAAAAAGTACAACGTGAAACCCTGCCCCAAAATTCCTCCCGAATATGTCCGTGACTTGTCGAACATTCGCGAAACTTTGATCAGAGAAACGGAAAAATAATGTGTTCGAATTGTATTCACATTATTCAGGATTTGAATTCAATGCGATGTAATACTTAAACCGAAGTGAACTTGAAAACTAATGAATGTTATTATTACAAAGATTTTGTCATGCTTGCTCTCCTTTTTTGTACTGTCTGGACTCGAGTCTCTTACAGAGGATTGATAATCGGCTAATCAGTAATTTATTGTAAATCTAGAAATACAATGTGTTTTTCCGTATATATACGTTAAAAGCTTCTGACCAAATTCACTATTTTAGTACGTATAGTATTATTCAGTAACGACGTAACGTACCCATACGTACTTTTGTTTTGACCAAAAATGATTATATTTTTACTAGAGCGAAATAGTTTTGACTTTGAAGAAAAACCCACCACCCACCAATTTGACACGGTAAATTTAATTGAGTTCTATTTGGATGGATTTCCTGGATTGGGTAGTCTGGTACTGACCGTACTCTTTTAAATGATGTAATCGATTAGTAGGAACTTGAACTAGAAATGGTGTGGTTATTGACGCGCGTTGACGCGGTACCAGCGTCCTTGACTATTTGTCTGACAATAAAAATAGTATGGCGGTACGGGTGACACACTTTGGTACTTTATCGATTTGGAGGTGGACAAAACCTTGAAAAAAAAAAAGAACCATGTTTGCTTCCTTTATATGATGCAATACCACCAGAGCTGGAACAACTTCCTCTTCCCAAACGGCGCCGACCGACACCCGCTTATACAAAGCCCTATTAATCCCGCTTATTTTCGAATCCCCATATAAAGATTCGTTGTTTGGTTCTAGGCACAAACATTCCAACATTTCAATCGGACTACAACACATCGCAATAGTCTCATTCAGTCTCATTGTTGTCTTAATTGCAACTTTGCAAGAATTCTTTATGTATATTACCAAGATGCAGCTGATTCTCGTGATCGGACTCTTCTACATCATCAATCCGCTGAATGCATTCATCAACAGTATTTGGATTTTGGCATAACTGCTTAATTTATAAATTGTCGTCCGTTTAAATTTTATTAATTTCATCTTCTGTCTTAGTGGCCGACGTCGATTGTGGCATTTCAAAATTCCGGAACGGAAGGATCGTCAACGGAATCGACGCCATCGAAGGAGAATTCCCCTGGTGAATACCCCTTGGCCTATAAATGCAGATTAATCGATATTGATGCAATTCGATAAAATTAATACGGCGACCCTCTTTGGATTGCAGGATGGTGTCGCTGAAACTTAGACGTGGTGATAGCGCCGAACACTTTTGCGGCGGTGCCTTAATCAGCAAACAATGGGTCCTGACTGCCGCCCATTGCGTCCTCAAGTAGATTAGCCTATTCTTCACTTGGTCTTGCTGCGCTCATTGGGTATTCTGTGGAATAATGTTGTGGTGGAATTGTCTTACAGTCGGAGAGCGGCGCAGATCCAAGTAAGCGTCGCCCAACATAACTTGCTGGACACGGACAGCAACAAGGCCGGCCAAATATTTAAAGTACAACAGATCGTCATGTATCCGTCGTACGTGTCTCGTCAGTTGGCCGACGACATTGCCCTCATCAATCTCGACCAACAAGTGCAGTGGAGCGACCGTATCCAACCGGCTTGTCTTCCTAATCCAGATAAAGATTCATTCGCCGGTCTGCTGGCGACCGTGTCCGGTTGGGGCTGGACCGACGAGGTCAAAAACGGTATTCGACGA
>JACCDP011380116.1_pt1 | contig 10699 bp, 10 predicted proteins | sample 7445841 | NCBI WGS metagenome assembly JACCDP01 (sample SAMN15323441, study PRJNA562643) | freshwater metagenome | isolation source: river surface water | place: USA:Blue River Watershed | collected 2017-08-17
ATTCCAATGAAGTCACGCTCTAGCCACCCGCCATGGGGACGCATTTTTCTGGTCTTTCGCTCAAAAAATGGTCCCCAAGCCGTGCGGCTTCACTGAGATTTACTTGGTTCGGATGACCTGTTTGCCCCCAAATGGCGTCTGATGAGCCCTGTTTTCGAAGACCCTGAAACACCCTGCTTTTGGCATAGTGGTCAGCATTGACACGGCTTTCAGGCATTTTTATGATACATAAATTCAACGTTTTGCTGAAAACTTGTATCACGATGACGAAATACCAAGGCCGTTCGTCGCAAGTCCAATAAGCCTCCGCAGCTTGACGGACGTGCTGGGTCAAACGTGTAGCGAACGTTGCCGCTTGCGGCGGTGAGCGGCGTTTGAGCCCAGCGCGGCGGGCAAGCAGACGTGTCTTTCATTGGACCGCGCAAACGTTGCCGCTTGCGGCGGTGAGCGTCGGCCGAGCCCACCGTGGTTGGCAAGCCTCGCGTGACTTTGAGAATTCGTTGAAGTCACGCTTGAGCCACCCGCCATGGGGACGCATTTTTCTGGTCTTTCGCTCAAAAAATGGTCCCCAGGCCGTGCGGCTTATACGGACTTCAAGGCAAACCGAAAACCCAAAATGACGGACGGCTAAACTCATCCGCATGTGGTTGCTGGGCATTGAATCTTCATGTGATGAAACAGGCGTGGCCTTGGTGCATGCCGAGGCCGGCCAAGCCTTGCCCCGCTTGGTGGCGCAAGCCCTGCACACCCAAGCCGCCATGCACGAAGCCTATGGCGGCGTGGTGCCCGAGTTGGCCAGCCGCGACCATATCCGACGCGTCTTGCCGCTCATCCGACAAGTGATGGCCGAGGCCGCCCAACCCTTGAGCGCCATCGATGTGGTGGCCTTCACGCGCGGGCCGGGATTGGCTGGCGCTTTGTTGGTAGGTGCAGGCACCGCCTGCGCGCTGGCCGCCAGCTTGGGCAAACCGGTCATGGGCATCCACCATTTGGAAGGCCATTTGCTGTCGCCGTTTTTGAGCGCCGACCCGCCGTCTTTTCCATTCGTGGCCTTGCTGGTCTCCGGCGGCCACACCCAACTCATGCGGGTGCAAGGCGTGGGCCATTACGAACTCTTGGGCGAGACCATCGACGACGCCGCAGGTGAAGCTTTTGACAAATCTGCCAAATTGCTCGGTTTGGGCTACCCTGGTGGACCCGCCTTGGCCAAGCTCGCCGCCACTGGCCGCGCCGATGCCTTCGCTTTGCCGCGCCCTTTGTTGCACCAAGCCAATTTGGATTTTTCCTTCGCTGGTTTGAAAACCGCCGTGCTCACGCAATGCCACAAATTGGGTGCCGACTTGCCCGCCCACCGAGCCGATTTGGCCGCGTCCACCCAAGCCGCCATCGTCGAGGTGTTGGTGAAAAAAGCCCTGAAAGCTTTGCAGCAAACCGGCCTGAAGCGCTTGGTGGTGGCCGGTGGCGTGGGGGCCAACCAGAGCCTGCGCGCGCAGTTGCAACTGGCTTGCCAAAAGCTGGGCGCACGGGTGCATTACCCCGAGCCCGAGCTGTGCACCGACAACGGCGCCATGATCGCCATGGCCGCCGCCATGCGCTTGGGCACGGGCGTGCAAACCGCTGAAAAGAACTATGCCTTTGATGTGTTGCCGCGCTGGCCGCTGGCGCAATCCGTGGCTGAATGATCACGCCCTGCTGCCCTTTGATGGGTGATTTTTTAACTCGTTTGCTTTTTTGGCTTTGATGAATGCATTGAATATCACCCGTGGCGTGTTCTTGTCGTTGACATTCAGCCTGTGCGCCGCACAGACCGCGCAAGCCGTGACAGACAAAAAATCGCCCCAAGCCTTGGCCGCCGATGCGCCGGTCATCCCACTCGCGCTCATTGAAGGCTTGAGCGGCCCGTTTGGCAACACCGGCGAGGTGGTGTTTCGCAACCTGTTGCTGGCCAGCGAACGGGTGAACCAACGCGGCGGCGTGCGTTTGAAAAACGGCGCGCATGCGCTGCAACTCAAGCGCTACGACAGCAAAGGGCAGGCCGACGAAGCCCTCACCATGCTGGGCACGGCCTTGGAAGACGGCGCGCACTTTGTGCTGCAAGGCAACAGCTCGGCGGTGGCCTCGGCCTTGATCGACGGCTTGCAAAAGCACAACGAACGCCAACCCGACAAAGCTGCGCTGCTGCTGAACTACGCGGCGGTGGACCCGGCGCTCACCAACGAACGCTGCAATTTCTGGCATTTCCGCTTCGACGCCCATGCCGACATGCGCATGACCGCTTTGATGAGCGTGCTGAAAACCGACAAAACCTTGCAACGCATCTACCTCATCGGGCAGGACTACAGCTTTGGCCAAGCGGTGCTGCGCGAAGCCAAACGACAGCTGGCCCAGCAGCGCCCGGACGTGGAGATCGTGGGTGAAGAACTGCATCCCATGGGGCGCGTGAAAGACTTCCTGCCCTACATGCAAAAAATCAAAGCCAGCGGGGCGCAGGCAGTCATCACCGGCAACTTTGGCAACGACCTCAGCCTGTTGGTCAAAGCCGCCAAGGACGCCGGTTTCACGGGCAAGTTCTATACGTTTTATGGCAATGCGCTGGGTGCGCCTGCGGCCATTGGCGAGGCTGGTGTGGGCAAGGTGTTGGCGGTGGCCGATTGGATGCCCAACGTGCCCGGGCCTGAATCCCTCCGCTTCTACCAAGGCTTCAAACAGCGTTTTCCCAACCCCGCCGATGACTATGCGCATTTGCGCATGCACCTCCTGGTGGAAGCACTGGTGCAAGCATTGGAAAAGGCAGGCTCGGCAGAGGCTTTGCCCGTGGCGCTGGCGCTGGAACAAGTCAAATTCAAGCAGTGGGGGCAGGCAGTGGCCATGCGTGCCGCCGACCACCAATTCCAGCAACCCTTGGTGGTGGGCATGATGGACAGGGCCGGTCAGCCGGGCGTGCCGTTTGACGTGGAAGGCTCAGGCTTTGGCTTTCGCATCCTGTCGCAACTCAAGGCCGCGCAAGTGGACATGCCCAGCAGTTGCATCATGAAACGCCCCAACTGAACCCCGACATTGCACTGAACATCAAGGTCCGACATGCGCCAAGCCATCACCCAACTGCAAGCCTCCAAGATTCGTGAAGTCGCCAACGCGGGGCTGGGCCGCAGCGACGTGCTGGCGTTTTGGTTTGGTGAAAGTGACGAGGTGACGCCCGATTTCATTCGGCAAGCGGCCATCGATGCTTTGCAGCAAGGCGAAACTTTTTACGCCCACAACCTGGGTCTGCCCGAACTTCGGGACGCGATGGCCCAGACCATGACGCAGCGCCACGGCGCGGTCACGCCCGAGCGCATCGCTGTCACCTCGGGCGGCGTGAATGCCCTCATGCTCGCCATGCAAGCGCTGGTCAACCCCGGCGATCAGGTGGTGGTGGTCACGCCGGTGTGGCCCAACCTGACCGCGCAGCCACTCATCTTGGGCGCGCAATTGACAACCGTGGCCCTGCAAGCCGAGGCCGGACGCTGGACCTTGCCCCTGCAAGACTTGCTCGTCCAAATCACCTCCGCCACCAAACTTTTGGTCCTCAACTCACCCAACAACCCCACCGGCTGGACATTGAGCCGTGAGGAACAACTCACTTTGCTGGCGCATTGCCGCCAAACCGGCACCTGGATTTTGGCCGATGAGGTGTACGAAAACCTGTATTACCTGCCCACCAGCAACGGCTGCGCGCCCAGCTTTTTGGACATCTGCACGCCCGATGACCGCCTGGTGGTGGCCCACAGCTTTTCCAAAAGTTTCCTCATGACCGGCTGGCGTTTGGGTTGGCTGGTCATGCCCGAGGCCATGACCGCGCACATGGGCAAGCTGATCGAGTTCAACACCTCTTGTGCCAGCAGCTTTGTGCAACGGGCTGGGGTGGTGGCTTTGCAACGCGCTGACGAGGTGACGCTGCGGGTGGTGGCGCATTTGACAGCCTGCCGCGACACCTTGGTGGCCGAATTGCAGCAGCTGCAGGGCGTCGAATTGGCCACGCCAGACGGCGGCATGTACGCGTTTTTCCGCCTGCCCGGCCACACCGATGACCTGCAAACCGCCAAACGGCTGGTGGCCGAAGCCGGTTTGGGCTTGGCACCAGGCAGCGCCTTTGCCCCCGAGGCACAGGGCTGGTTGCGCTGGTGTTTCGCCTCCCAAGACCTGTCCCGCTTGACGCTGGGGGCCGAGCGGCTGCGCGGCTGGTTGGCCAAGCTATAATCTTGCGGCTTTGGGCTTGTAGGCCTGAAGTTCACGCCATCTGGCATTTCCGGCTGTTGGCGCATGTCAAATTTTTTGGAAAACAACATGACAACCTTAAACAAAGCAGACGTCGTCAAGGCCAATGCACGTTCGGCCAACGATACTGGCAGCCCCGAAGTGCAAGTCGCCATCCTGACGGCTCGCATCAATGAACTGACCCCCCACTTCAAAACCCACGCCAAAGACCACCACGGTCGCCGTGGTTTGTTGCGCATGGTCAGCCGTCGACGCAAATTGCTCGACTACCTCAAATCCAAAGACGCCGAGCGCTACACCGCGCTGATCGCCAAATTGGGTTTGCGCAAGTAACACCCCGCACCCATGCCCAACGCCTGAGTCTGTTCATTCACTCAGGCGTTCATGCATGGGGCAGGGCAAACGCAAAGCTACTGACTCGGTTCGAAGCTGTGTCATTCCAAAAAAAGCTACTGCATTTTTCTGGAATGGCATCGTTTACTGACAGTGACTTTGGGCTCTGGTGAAGTGGCCCGCACTTCCCGATTTCCACAAGGAACCAAACATGTCCATCTTCAACAAAATCACCAAAACCTTCCAATGGGGCCAACACACGGTCACCCTGGAAACCGGCGAAATCGCGCGCCAAGCCAGCGGCGCTGTGCTGGTCAACATCGATGACACCGTGGTGCTGGCCACCGTCGTCGGCTCCAAAATCGCCAAAGCCGGTCAAGACTTTTTCCCCTTGACCGTCGATTACATCGAGAAAACCTACGCCGCCGGCAAGATCCCTGGCAGCTTCTTCAAGCGCGAAGCCAAGCCCAGCGAACTCGAGACCCTGACCAGCCGTCTGATCGACCGCCCCATCCGTCCGCTGTTCCCCGAAGGCTTCTACAACGACGTGCACGTGGTCATCCACACCGTGTCCTTGAACCCTGAAGTCGATGCCGACATCGCCGCCATGATCGGCACTTCGGCGGCTTTGGCCATCTCCGGCATTCCTTTCAACGGCCCCATCGGTGCGGCCCGCGTGGGCTACATCAACGGCGAGTACGTGTTGAACCCCGGCCAAACCCAGCGCAAAGACAGCGTCATGGACTTGGTGGTGGCTGGCACCGAAACCGCTGTGTTGATGGTGGAGTCTGAAGCCCAGCAGTTGTCTGAAGAAATCATGCTCGGCGCGGTGGTGTTTGGTCACGAGCAAAGCCGTGTGGCCATCAACGCCATCCACGACTTGGTGCGCGACGCTGGCAAACCCGTGTGGGACTGGACAGCCCCTGCCAAAGACGAGCCCCTGATTGCCAAAGTGGCCGCCTTGGCCGACGACAAATTGGCGGCCGCCTACCAAATCCGCAACAAACAAAGCCGCACCCAAGCTTGCCGCGAAGCCTACGCTGCGGTCATGGCGGGTTTGAAAGCCGACGGCGTCGAGTTCGACGGCGTCAAAGTGGAAAACATGTTGTTCGACATCGAAGCGCGCATTGTTCGCAGCCAAATCTTGGCTGGTGAGCCCCGCATCGACGGTCGCGACACCCGCACCGTGCGCCCCATCGAAATCCGCAACAGCGTGTTGCCCCGTACCCACGGCTCGGCCCTGTTCACACGCGGCGAAACGCAGGCGCTGGTCATCACCACGCTGGGCACCGAACGCGACGCGCAACGCATCGACGCTTTGGCCGGTGAGTTCGAAGACCGCTTCATGTTCCACTACAACATGCCTCCGTTCGCCACCGGCGAAGTCGGTCGCATGGGCAGCACCAAGCGCCGCGAAGTCGGCCACGGTCGCCTGGCCAAACGCGCTTTGGCCGCTTGCTTGCCTTCCAAAGAAGAATTTCCCTACACCTTGCGTGTGGTGTCTGAAATCACCGAGTCCAACGGCTCGTCTTCCATGGCTTCGGTCTGCGGTGGCTGCTTGTCCATGATGGACGCGGGCGTCCCCATGAAAGCGCACGTGGCTGGCATTGCCATGGGCCTGATCAAAGACGGCAACCGTTTTGCGGTGCTCACAGACATCTTGGGTGACGAAGATCATTTGGGCGACATGGACTTCAAAGTGGCCGGTACCACCAACGGCATCACCGCTTTGCAAATGGACATCAAGATCCAAGGCATCACCCAAGAGATCATGCAAGTCGCTTTGGCCCAAGCCAAAGAAGCCCGCATGCACATCCTGGGCAAAATGCAAGACGCCATGGGCGAAGCCAAAACCGAAATCAGCAGCTTCGCACCCAAGCTCTACACCATGAAGATCAATCCGGACAAGATCCGTGACGTGATCGGCAAAGGCGGCTCGGTCATCCGTGCCCTGACCGAAGAAACCGGTTGCCAAATCAACATCGAAGAAGACGGCACCATCACCATCGCCGCCACCGACGGCGCCAAGGCTGAAGAAGCCAAACGCCGCATCTCCGAAATCACCGCCGAAGTGGAAATTGGCAAGGTGTACGAGGGCCCCATCACCAAGATTTTGGACTTCGGCGCACTGGTCAATTTGTTGCCAGGCAAAGACGGTTTGCTGCACATCAGCCAAATCAGCCACGAGCGCATCGCCAAGGTCACCGACGTGTTGGCCGAAGGTCAGATCGTGCGTGTCAAGGTTTTGGAAACCGACGAAAAAGGCCGCATCAAGTTGTCGATGAAAGCCTTGCTGGACCGCCCTGAAGCGCCTGCACAGTCGCACCAAGACCAAGACCACGACCAACCACCGCACCAAGCGTAAAACCATGACGCGCAAACTGATTGTGGGCAACTGGAAAATGAATGGCAGCTTGGCTGCCAATCAGGACCTGATGCACGCCGTCAGTGCGGGTTTGGCCGGCGCTGCTTGCCAAGTGGCGGTCTGTGTGCCTGCGCCTTATTTGGCGCAAGCCCAACAAGCTGCCACGCATGGTTTGCTCACAGGTGCACAAGATGTGTCAGCCCACGAGCAGGGCGCTTACACCGGCGAGGTGTCGGCCAACATGCTGCGCGAGTTTGGTGTGCGCTTTGCCATCGTGGGCCACTCGGAGCGTCGCCAATACCACGGTGAAACCGATGCCGATGTCGCCACCAAAGCGCAACGTGCGCTGGCTGCGGGCATCACCCCCATCGTGTGTGTCGGTGAAACCTTGGCCGAGCGCGAAGCCGGGCAGACCCAAGCGGTGGTCAAGCGTCAATTGGCTGCGGTCATTCACACCAATGGGCATTGCATCAGCGAAATCGTGGTGGCCTACGAGCCTGTGTGGGCCATCGGAACGGGCCAAACCGCCACGCCCGAACAAGCCCAAGAAGTTCACGCTTTGTTGCGCGCTCAGTTGGCAGCAGCTACCGCGCAGCCTGAGCGCATTGCGTTGTTGTACGGCGGCAGCATGAACGCTGCCAACGCCGCCAGCTTGCTGGCGCAACACGATATTGATGGCGGTTTGATTGGGGGCGCATCCCTCAAAGCCGCCGATTTTTTGTCCATTGTTGCTGCGGCTTCGCACTGACATCCACGGAGTTTCCATGAGCACGCTTTTGAATTTATTGTTGTTGGTCCAAGTCTTGTCCGCCTTGGGCATGATTGGTCTCATTCTGGTTCAACACGGCAAAGGTGCCGACATGGGTGCAGCTTTCGGCAGCGGCACCTCCGGCAGTTTGTTTGGTGCCACCGGCGGTGCGAATTTCTTATCGCGAACCACCTCGGTGCTGGCAGCCATCTTCTTTGTCACCACCTTGGCCTTGGCGTACTTTGGTAATTTGCGTCCCCAGTCCGCTGGCAGCGTGCTGGAAGCTGTGCCAGCGTCTGCCGTGCCCGCGCCCGTGAGCGACAGCATCCCTGGCAGCACGCCAGCTGCCTCAACCGCCGCACCAGCGCCTGCTGCTGCGCCTGCCTCGGTCCCTGCGCCTGTGTCGCCAGCGCCCGCTGCTGGTGCGCCTGCCAGCCCAGCCAATCAAATTCCCGGCAAATGATTTCTCCTCTGAAAAATCGGTTCTTCAGAGCGGAAAAGCAGTGATTTAAGGTTAAGATGACTGGCTTTCCCGAGTGCCACAAAGCGTCGCGCCTGGGAAAGCCAAGACCTGCCGTCGTGGTGAAATTGGTAGACACGCTATCTTGAGGGGGTAGTGGCGAAAGCTGTGCGAGTTCGAGTCTCGCCGACGGCACCATCAAAACGAGAATCCAATGAGCCTAGAGCAGTACCTGCCCGTCCTTTTGTTCATCCTGGTTGGCTTGGGTGTCGGTGTCGCACCGCAACTCATCGGTTATTTACTGGGTCCGCAAAAGCCTGACGCCGCCAAAAACTCTCCCTACGAATGCGGCTTCGAAGCCTTCGAAGACGCCCGCATCAAATTCGACGTCCGCTACTACCTGGTGGCCATTCTTTTCATTTTGTTCGACCTCGAAATCGCGTTTCTGTTTCCTTGGGCGGTCTCGCTCAAAGAGATTGGCTTGACAGGCTTTGTGGCCATGATGATTTTTTTGGGCATTTTGGTCGTGGGCTTTGTCTACGAATGGAAAAAAGGCGCCCTCGATTGGGAATAAACCATGTCACTTGAAGGCGTTTTCAAAGAAGGCTTCATCACCACGTCCTACGACTCGGTGGTCAATTGGGCCAAAACCGGTTCTTTGTGGCCCATGACCTTTGGTCTGGCCTGTTGTGCCGTCGAGATGATGCATGCCGGCGCTTCGCGTTATGACATCGACCGCTTTGGCATGTTGTTCCGTCCCAGCCCGCGTCAATCTGATTTGATGATCGTGGCTGGCACCTTGTGCAACAAAATGGCCCCCGCTTTGCGCAAGGTTTACGACCAAATGGCCGAACCACGTTGGGTGCTCTCCATGGGCTCATGCGCCAATGGCGGTGGCTACTACCACTACAGTTATTCGGTCGTGCGCGGCTGTGACCGCATCGTGCCGGTGGATGTCTATGTGCCAGGTTGTCCGCCCACCGCCGAAGCCTTGCTCTATGGCATCTTGCAATTGCAAAACAAAATTCGCCGCGAAAACACCATCGCCCGCTGAAAGCCATGACCCTCACCGTTTCCATTGACACCTTGCAAACCGCCTTGAAAGCGGTGCTGGGCGAGCGCATTCAACACCTCGATTTGGCGCTGGGCGAGCTCACCCTCACCGTGGCTGCCAAGGACTATTTGCAAGTCGCGCACAGCTTGCGCGATCACCCCGACTTGGCTTTCGAGCAGCTCCTCGACTTGTGCGGCATGGACTACAGCGGCTACAAAGACGGTGCCGACTCCAGATTTTCCAATGCCCCGCGTTATGCCGTGGTGAGCCATTTGATGTCTCTCACCCACAACTGGCGTTTGCGCGTTCGTGTGTTCGCACCCGATGAAGCCATGCCGCAGGTCGCGTCCATCACGCCCGTTTGGAATTCAGCCAATTGGTTCGAGCGCGAAGCTTTCGATTTGTATGGCATCTTGTTTGAAGACCACACTGATCTGCGCCGCATCCTCACCGACTACGGCTTCATCGGCCACCCGTTTCGCAAAGACTTCCCCACCAGTGGTCATGTGGAAATGCGTTATGACGCCGAGCAAAAACGCGTCATCTACCAGCCCATCACCATCGAGCCGCGTGAAATCACGCCGCGCATCGTGCGCGAAGACAACTACGGCGGCTTGCACTGAAACACCATGGCCGACATTAAAAATTACACCCTGAATTTGGGGCCTCAACATCCTGCCGCGCACGGTGTGCTGCGCTTGGTCTTGGAGTTGGATGGCGAAGTCGTGCAGCGCGCCGACCCGCACATTGGCTTGTTGCACCGGGCCACCGAAAAACTGGCCGAGAGCAAAACCTATTTGCAAACCTTGCCCTACATGGACCGCCTCGACTATGTGTCCATGATGTGCAACGAGCATGCCTACTGCTTGGCCATCGAAAAACTCATGGGCTTGGACGTGCCTGTGCGCGCCCAATACATCCGTGTCATGTTCTCGGAAATCACCCGCATGCTGAACCACCTGATGTGGTTGGGTGCGCATGGATTCGATTGCGGCGCGATGAACATCCTCATCTATTGCTTCCGCGAACGCGAAGACTTGTACGACATGTACGAAGCCGTGTCCGGTGCGCGCATGCACGCGGCTTACTTCCGTCCCGGTGGTGTCTACCGCGATCTGCCCGACACCATGCCGCAGTACCAGGTCAGCAAAATCAAGAATGCCCGCGCCATCAAGCGTTTGAACGAGAACCGCCAAGGCTCCTTGCTCGACTTCATCGACGACTTCACCCAGCGCTTCCCCAAGTATGTGGACGAGTACGAAACCCTGCTCACCGACAACCGCATTTGGAAGCAGCGCACCGTGGGCATTGGCGTGGTCACCCCAGAGCGCGCCAAAAACATGGGCTTCACTGGGCCCATGCTGCGCGGCTCAGGCATTGCGTGGGATTTGCGCAAGCAGCAGCCCTACGATGTTTACGACCAAATGGACTTTGACATCCCGGTGGGCACCACCGGCGACTGCTACGACCGTTATTTGGTGC
>JACCDP010151433.1_pt1 | contig 10698 bp, 12 predicted proteins | sample 7445841 | NCBI WGS metagenome assembly JACCDP01 (sample SAMN15323441, study PRJNA562643) | freshwater metagenome | isolation source: river surface water | place: USA:Blue River Watershed | collected 2017-08-17
CAGTTGCTTTAATTCAAAAAAATATTGAGTACTTAAAACTCACCAATGCTTTAGCTTTACGTATTGATTGGAATAATGTATCTGAAGATATAGTTGCGGACACTATTTTACTAAGTGATACGAATTATGAACCGGATGCACACAATAGTTTAGTTGTACTTATTGAAAAGTTTATAAAAAAAAGCAGTACTATCATACTAGCAACACCTAATAGGTTGTCTTCAAACCCTTTTATAGAGCGTATTTCACAATATATATATTGTAGTAAAAATTATACAATAATTGAAAACGAAAGCTCAATTGAAATTCTAGTCTTAGTTTTTAAAAAATAGACTTGACGTGAAAATTATCATTAAAAAGAAAATCGATTCTAAACACAGTTTCACATATAGCAGAGAAGGATTTCCGGATTATTGGATTTTAGCAGATAATTTTTTAGTGCTGCACGATCTTTGTCATTTTGCCATTGAAACAACTTTAGAATATAAAACGGCTTTTTGGGGGCTAGTTGCGCGTGGCATCAATCCAAATATTTTTGAAGATAAAGTAAAAAGAGATGCATTGGAACTTTCCAATGAAGCTTGGTATTCGGAACATCTTGCCAATCTTTTATTAATAGAATTTAGACAAGGTTTATTTGATGATATCAATGAAATGCTTAAACAAAGCCTAATACAGCACCATCCTTACATTCCATTCATCAAAATTTCATCAACAGAATTAACGGCGATAAGATCCCTCTTTTATAAATTAATTGATGATTGGAAAGCAGTTGAAGATGGAAATTATTTTAGTTTAGACTTTACAATTTCGGAATAAGACATAGGCAACACCATTTTAAACCGGGTATAGGATGCTTCTGAAATATTTTTGGTGTCAAACGGAACGTAATTTACATAGGTTGTATTAGCACCTGCAACTCTTCCGTATTTATAGTCATAGGTAAACCATCCGTCTGGTTGCAATGCATTTTTAGGTGTGTTGTTATTGGGAATAGTAATATAAAATTGATTTTGTCTTACGTTACCACCATTCCTAAGCATTTGCTTTTGCAGCGCTAGATAAGCTTCCTTAGCGGTTTCAATAGAGGGGTCTATCAATTCCACTTTTTCAACAAGATAATTTCTGTATCTATATTCATTGTTGTTTTTATAATGATATAATTCATTTAATACAGAGGCAATCGTATCTTTCAAATACGGATAATGTGTACAACCTAAAATAAGGGTGTTCATTGGCTTAGTAATTTTATCTGCAATCATTTTTTCCAATAAACTTACCAGATGGTATCTTACATAATTTGATGGATCATTTAATTGCATATCTAAGCAACTTCCTTTATCATCGTATTCGCATAACAGCTTATTACTAGAAGCATCAAACCGATAAGCACTCAATAATGAAGTGTCAATGGTATACGTACTATTTTTTAATGAAGGACCCTTGTATTCATTTCTAGCCTTTGTTAAGGTGTCTACATAATAACTCCAATCGCGGTCAATACTTTCGGCAAGTCCAAAACCGCCCTGACTAATTACCGACAACGCTTGCATACCTTTTTCCTTGGCCATGGTTTGCAAGGTTCTTGGATAACCATTTGAAGCAACCGTACCTGCAGTAGCAAAAACACCAATTGTTCCAGCGCCGTTTTTTTGTTGATAGGCAAGTGCTGCTTTTGAACCCGCATCAATAACACCTATTACGGGTACGTTTATAGATTGATGCTCAAATTGATTTTTAATATCGGTTAAGGCATATGCAGTTGCAGTGTTACATGCTAATACAATCATTTTTACAGGAGGTTTTGTTGAGGCCTCCTGCAAAAAAAATTGCATGTTTTTTTGAATATGCTCTTTTAGTAAATCGGTTTTATTAGCAGCCGCGTAATTACCATAGGGCATATTTGCTTGGTCTGCTAAATACTGAAAGTATTCTTTAGAAAAATCGAGTTTTCCGTCTGACCCGAGTTTTCCGTTTTCATTATTAAATGCATCAAGTGTTAGTAAAGCTTCGAGCACTGTCAAACCACCTGTGCCGGAATCAAATACACCGATAGGAAGCGAGGTTTCTTTAAAGTTTTTTGTTGCTTGAGCAACAACAATGATTGGAGCCATTAAAATCAAAACACAAACAATAAAATAAATTCGTTTCATAGTCTCTTTTTATACAACTAATGTAATTAATTTTAATTTAATCTAGTTCATATGAACCCAACCGTCACTCAATATATAGCAAGTGCTAAACACTGGAAAGAAGAGCTACAAGCTATTCGTGAAATATTACTAGAAACAGAACTCATCGAAGATTTTAAATGGCGGACGCCTTGCTATACACACAACAATAAAAACATTGTGATTATTGCCCCGTTTAAAGAATATTTTGCACTAGCTTTTTTTAATGGGGATGCTATAAGTGATAGTGCCAAATTATTAGTAAAGGCAGGGGCTAATACTCAATCTGGTAGACAATTAAGATTTAAAGACAGTAAAGAAATTCTACATCAAAAAGCCATCATTAAAAAATACATAAAAGAGGCTATCTCTATCCAATCCACAAATATCGTCGAAACCACAAAACCTGCAGCACCACTAGTTGAAGTCCAAGAATTAAATACAATTCTTAAATCAGATGTGGCCTTTAAGAAAGCATTTCAGGCATTAACGCCTGGTAGACAAAGAGGATATCTCATTTACTTTTCAGGTGCCAAACAATCAGAAACCAGGGTGACCCGCATAGAAAAATATAGAGATAGAATACTAGCTGGTATTGGCATTACAGATTGTACTTGTGGTCTTTCAAAAAGAATGCCTAACTGTGATGGCTCACACAAATACTTAAATAAATAAGTTAGCATTACTTTTTATGCCAACGTAACACCGAAGCAGCTACTCGTTTTCCCAAATGTTTACCTTTTAGCAAAAAAGCATCATTCATTGTAGCATCAAAAGGGGCCTCATTTGTAATTGCAGATGCACCAAATGGAGCAGTCCAGTCGTCACCACCTACTACTATCATTCCAAAAACAAGCATAGCGTGTAAAATTGAAACCTGCACCAACTCTTCACCCGAAGAGATACCCCCTCCAGTAACAAATGCAGCGCCAATCTTATTTTTTAATGGCGCCCCTTCAAACGGCCATGACTCAATAAATTTTAAAACATCTGAAGATACATTAGCATTATAAACCGGACTTCCTATGATAATTGCATCCGCCATTAAAAGATCGTTTGTAGTTGTTTGTTCAATTGGCTTAATTACCACTGCAATATCATCATGGATGGCCGCACCTTTTGCAATGGCATTTGCCATGAGTGCTGTTTTCCCTGATTTAGAATGATACGTTATTAAAATTGTATGGGCTTTTTGTGCTATTGAACTTGTAGACAAAAAAAGTAAAATCAGCAAAAAGAATTGTGTTGTTTTCATAATTTATCTTTTAGTTATAAGTATCTAATTGATACACTAATATATCTCCAGGTTGGCAATCAAGTGCTTTACAAATAGATTCTAGCGTACTAAAGCGAATAGCTTTTGCTTTGCCTGTTTTAAGTATAGACAAATTAGCTAAAGTCAATCCCACTCTATCTGATAACTCATTTAAAGAAACTTTTCTTTTAGCCATCATTACATCTAAGTTTACTTCGATTGCCATAATTATACAGTTAAATCGTTTTCTGATTGGAGTTCAATGCCTCTTTTAAATATAGTAGCAATAATAATTAATACAGCAGACATCAAAATAAAAGCTTTACCATCTGTCCAATACTCGTTCAATTGATTTACATCAAATCCTTTTTCTGAAAAATTATGTACAACCTTGGTTGCAATGATACTTAACAAACCAATAGTAAAGGTTACAGTTCTTATTCGGCTAATTTGATTTGAAACAAATTCACAAAACGGTTTTTGTAAATCAAGTTTACCAACAAGTTTAATGACAACATAAAATAGAAATGCTTTCAATAAAGAAATGGATAAAACAAAACTATACATCAAAAAGAAAACAAATTGACTCTGCTCATACATGGCACTTAGGTCGAGTTTGTTGTACAAGTTTTTTAAAACCAGTGGGTTAAATAAACTATACACAAAATTGACTACTAAAGCCCCCGTTTCGATACATAGTCCTACAAAAATGAACCAAGCCACTATTTGTAGGAACTTGAAAACGAACCCTGTTTTTTTGGTCATATGCTTAATTTTATGACCCAAATCTAGTTATATTTATTGAATATCAATAAATTTTTATTAATTATCGTTTTCTATGTACTTTTTAGCATCGGCAGGGTAAAGGGAAGCATACAAAGTCCTTACCGCTTTTTGTCTTTTGATATCTTCCTTTCGCTTGTAAATCTCATCGCACTTTTCTAAAACATCTTTTGGTACCGGAATTAGATAGCCGAGTTGTTTAGATTGAATTTCAAAAAACAAAGCGATGTCTGTTTCTGGCTTAAATGAAGGCGCTTCAACGGCAGCGTATGAAAAACGATTTTTTGCAAAAATAGTTCTTAGGCCATCGTAGGTTGCAATGGTAGGAACCGATATGTGATCGTCATCGGGGTAATATTTTGAATAAAAAAGTAGCCCATTATTTTTTATAGTTCTAACGCCTGTACAAAAAGCAAGTATACTCCTTTCATGTTCTGAATAGATTGTCTTTTGCTTTTTTACTTCAGCTGTATCTGCTATTTCTGTTGTATTGGCAATACCAATAAACAACGATTTACCTGCATAACTATTTTTAGTTAAACTATCTAATACCTGCTTTGAAAATTTTCTATCGTCATACCAAGTACTAGGATCAATAATAATATAGTTATCAAATAAATGTTTGTGTTTAGCTAATACATTTAGTGCAAAAATGCCACCAAAGCTATGTCCCACAAGGGTTCTATAGCTACTTACAGGATATTTTGAAGCAACATAATTGAAAATATCATTTTCTAGAAAACGTATAAACTTATCAGCGCCGCCGGTTTCTTTAGTATATGGCATTAGTTTGCTTTTGGCAATTGGATAAGGTGTTAATTCATTTGTTCTATTATAGGGAGGTATACAAACTACAATCATTTTTGGAATCATCATATCACCTGCAAACTCAGAAAGTTCTTTTACCATACCAGCTACAGACAAATAATGAGATCCTCCATCAAGTACATAAAGTACTGGATAACGCGCGGTACTATCTTTTTTGTCACGGACTTCATTTGGCAAATACACCAAAAAGTCTCTATTTTCTTTGTATTCACTGGAATAGACACTGTCAGCTGTTCCTAAATAAAATTGGGCTTGCGTTTGAATACAAAAAAGTAAAGCTACAATTGACAGGATATTTCTTAAATGCATAAAATATATTATTTTGAATCAGTACAAGTATAATTACATTTGTTTGTATCAACTAAATTTATGTTAATGAAATTATTAACTGTTAGGGCCACCATTAAGGCGTCTCTTAATAAAGTTTGGAAGTTCTGGACAGAAGCAGGAGAAGTAAAAAACTGGAATTTTGCGAGTTCAGATTGGCACTGCCCTGTTGCTTCAAATAGTCTAATAGTGGGTGGTGAATTTCATTATACCATGGCCGCCAAAGACAATAGTGAACAATTTGATTTTTGGGGAACCTTTAAAGTAATAGAAATTAATAAAAAAATTGAAATAGTACTAGGTGATGGAAGAATAATGAAAGTACTATTTGATGAAACAAATGAAGGCATCGTTGTAACTGAACAATTTGAGCCAGAAAATCAAAATTCAATTGAATTACAAGAAGCGGGATGGCAAAGTATTCTTGACAATTTTAAAAGTTATGTCGAAAAAGATATTAGTTAGTTAAACGATCGAATACTTTTTCAATTGTTTATCCATAACGCTAAACCAAACAGGAGGCACAAGAGCTAATAAAATCATGCCCGGATAGCCTGTTGGCATTTGTGGCGCATCTTCCATGTGACGAAGTACTTGGTATTTGCGGGAAGCCATGTAATGGTGATCACTATGTCTACTCAATTCAAAAAATATTAATCTTCCAATTACATGATTGCTATTCCAACTGTGTGATGGTAATACACGTTCGTAGGTTTGATCGTTTCTTTGTTGTCTTTGTAATCCGTAATGCTCGATGTAGTTCACCGTTTCTAATAATGCTGCTCCAATAAATGCGGCTACTAAAAAGTGGCTGAAGATTACGAGTCCAAAATTCAAATAAATTACAAAGCAAAAACCAATTTGAATGAGTTGAAATAAAGCCATCTCATTCAATAAAATAGGAAACTTGCTTTTTCTTTTTTGTGCATCTTCAATGGCTATTTGCCATGCTTTTACATAGGTGCCCTGAAATGTTTGTAACCAAAAAGAATACAATGACTGTTTATACTTAGCGGTACTTGGATCATTAGGAGTAGCTACATGTTTATGATGTCCTTTATTATGTTCGATGAAAAAATGCATATACAAACTCGTAAGCAACAAAGATTTTGCAAAAAATTGTTCCGTTTTATTAACTCGATGTCCTAGTTCATGAGCTACATTGATACCAAATCCTCCACACAAAAGGCCCATGGCTATAATTCTACCAATTATATCTAACAATTGTAGTGGTCCCGTAAAACTTTGTAAGAAAATATACAAAAACACATATTGAAGGGGTACCGTCAACCATAATATAAAATCATACAATTTATTTTCTTTGGCTACCACTTCTTCCGTTTCTATTAAATTTTTGGAATTAGGCTTAATAAACAATTCGATAATTGGAACCAAGAAAAAAACAAAAAGGAGTGGTATAAAACAATAAATGCCAGTTCGCGTAAACGCTAGATAGGCAAAGAAATAAATAATAAAGGGTGACAGGTAACGAAAGGACTTAATAAACGATACCATAACATTTTGTTTAAAATTATCAGTAAGATACACAAACTACATATATAAACTAGCGAATCAACTACCCATGTAGTAAATTAAATTTTACAGGTGAACAATATCTAGGTAATGTTATCGGTTTAAATCAAAAAAGGGTCGTACTAAAAAGTACGACCCTTTACAATAAATTTATTTTTTACTTATCTTGGAATTAATCCAAGCTGTTGCATAAATTCAAGATTATCCATAAAATCTTGCTCTTCGGCAATTTTGCCATCTTTCATTTTAACAATCGTACAGCCAATAACATCAACACTTTTACCTGTTGCTGGAATTCCAAAAAATGTGCCAGTGTGTTTGCCTTTAAACTGCCAATACTTTACCAACTTATCTCCATCGGCAAAGATATCTTTGATTATAAATTGTCTTTCAGAAAAACCTGTTACATAATTTTCATAGTATGCTTTGATATTTGCTTTTCCTTTGATTTCAGGAACTGAATGTAGCACAGCATCGTCTATATAAGAAGAATCTAAAATATTAATTCGGCCTTCGTTCACAGCAACTTCCCATAAATTAGAGTAGAAGTCAACATTTTTTTTACTTAATTCTGCGTTTTTGTCATTTTTAGAATTGCATGATACTAGGCCAGCAATCACACAAAGCAATAATAATTTTTTCAAGGTTTTGTTTTTAAGTATTTATAATTGGGAACCCAATTCAAGATAGTTATTTTGTATGAATTTGGGAAATTTGTGATTAAAGACTATAACGTTCTTTTAGTATGAGCAAATGATGCAAAGCATGTCCAAAAATGATGAACCCTAGTGCATTTACAGAAATAGGATTGTCACTTGCGGTGCCCAAGCTTTTCATTTGATCCTCGGTAAAGGAAGCATATAAAAGGTTGGTAGATTGCCTTACTACTCTCCATTCTACTAACATATCTTTCCAATTTCTATTGGCAGCAGTTGCATTGTTAGCGTATTCGTTTTCGTCAAATCCGGGAATTGGTGTTTTTTCTTTTCTAGAAATTGCAAGTGCCCGGTAAGCAAATATGCGCTCGGTATCAATAACGTGCTGGAACATTTGCTTAATCGTCCATTTGCCTGGTGCGTAAGCATAATTGATTTTTTCTAGCGGAATAGCATCCCAAAACTCAGTAATTCGTTGATTGTATTGTTGAACTAAAATTGCGTACTCTTTCCCACTAGTGTAGTTGATATACGTTTGGTAAAAACTACCATATTCAGATGTGCTTGGTCGAGACATAAATACTTTTGAATGAAATTAGTAAAAAAGATGCTGGTAACTAGTTAAGTAATCGAATATCTTTGTGTTTAAGTTATACTTACAATATAAACTCATCAATTTTTAGTAGTAATGAAGCATCTAATTTTTGTAGCGCTTTTAATGATTATTGGATCTTATGATGCAGGAGCGCAAACAAAAATTAAATTACTCGTTCAAAATTCAAAATCAAAAGTACCCTTACAAGCTGCAACTGTAAAAATTATACAACTAAACAAAGCAGCTATTGCAGATAGTTTAGGTATGGTAGTTTTTGAAAATGTGCCGAATGGAACTCATACCCTATCTATTTCCTACGTTGGATGTATAGATCAAACAATAAATATTACAACGCCCTTGGATACTGATTCCATCGTAACCATTTTAATGGATGAAGGTGATGAAGAAGAGGAGGAAGAAGAGGTAATAGTAACCGCCACGCGTATTAGTAGAACCATTGCCAATACACCTACACGAACAGAGGTAATTTCTGGTGAAGAACTTACCGAAAAGGGCAACATGAAACCTGGTGATATTAGAATGCTATTAAATGAAAGTACGGGGATTCAGACCCAACAAACATCTGCAACCTCTTTTAATGCCGGTATACGCATTCAGGGGCTTGATGGACGATACACACAATTACTTAGAGATGGATATCCCATGTATGGTGGATTTGCATCCAGTCTTTCTCTATTACAAATTGCCCCGCTAGATTTAAAACAAGTGGAAGTTATTAAAGGTGCTGCATCCACTTTATTTGGTGGCGGAGCAATTGCAGGTCTCGTAAATCTTGTATCTAAAACACCCACAGATAATAGAGAACTTAATTTTTTATCCAATGCAACCACTGCTAGTGGTATCGACCTCAGTGGATTTTATAGTGAAAAATATGGAAAGCTTGGACTCACGGTTTTTACTTCGAGAAATAGCAATCGCGCTTTTGATCCAGCGGCAATTGGACTTACAGCGATACCAAAGTTTGAACGTTATACCATCAACCCCCGGCTTTTTATATATGCGAATAAAACAACCGCCGATCTAGGTGTCACGTATATATCAGAAAATAGAATAGGTGGTAGTATGAACTACATTAATAATAATGGTACTGGCTTTTATGAAAAAAATGATACAAAAAGATTTACCACTCAATTTGGAGTAACGCACCATTTAACAGAAAGTAGTAACATTCAATTAAAAAATAGTTTTAGCAGATTCAATAGAGCGCTAATCATTCCAAATTATTTTTTTGATGCATTACAGGAATCTTCTTTTTCCGAATTCACCTGGAATAAAAATGGATCAAATTCGGACTGGGTGATTGGTACGAATTTGATGACAGAAAACTTAACAGAAGTGCCAAACGGTATTGATCGTAAACGTGATTATCATTTAAACACATTTGGTGTTTTTATACAAAATGCATGGAGTGTTCATGAAAATATTACAATCGAAACTGGGCTCAGGGGAGATTATATAAACGAATTTGGTTTTGAATTACTTCCGCGCATTTCAACGATGATTAAGATTTCTCCTAAGTTAACAACCCGCGTTGGCGGTGGCTATGGCTATAAACCACCTACTATTTTTACAGAGGATGCCGAAAGAAGACAATTTAGAAATATCTCACCTATTGATATGATTAATACGAGAAACGAAAGATCAAAAGGTTTGAACTGGGATATTAATTATAAAACAAAATTTGGAGATCTAGGCTTTAGTTTTAACCAGCTATTTTATTATACCCATCTAGCTCGTCCGCTCGTTTTAAACAATACAGCAGGATCTAATTTGGCATTTGAAAATGGAAACGGGAGTATGGACACCAAAGGCATGGAAACCAATGTAAGACTTACCTACGCCGACTTTAAATTATTTATAGGATACACATATACCAACGCAAATACGCATTTTGATAATGCAAAACAGTGGTTGCCACTCACAGCACGCCACCGTTTAAACAATGTATTGATGTATGAAATTGAAGACAAACTAAAATTGGGACTAGAGGCTTACTATTTTAGCAAACAACGTTTAAGCGATGGTAGTTTTGGAAAGTCTTATTGGATAACAGGTTTTATGGCAGAAAAACTTTGGGAAAAATGGTCCGTGTTTATCAATTTTGAAAACTTTACAGACACAAGACAGTCAAAGTTTGATAAAGTGTTTACAGGAACCATACAGGATCCTGTTTTTAGAGATATTTATGCGCCTGTTGATGGATTTGTAATTAATGGTGGGATTAAAATACGCTTGTAAACATTAATAGAACAAATAAAATGTATTGTTTCATATAAGAATTAATTCAATTTACAAGAATGACTTTATTACATCTCTGAAAATCAAGAACAGAAATACAATTACACCCACAATAATTTCTTTACGGTACTTTTTAAAATATTGAGATAGTTTATCCATAAAAGTTTATTTGTCATTCAACCCTATGCCAAATCCAAACATGGCAGCTACAAGCGCAAGATGAATAATTAAAACAGCCTTTTGCCAAGTAGGTCTTTCATTCCATTTTTGCTCTGGATCAAATGGATCAAA
>JACCDP010741135.1_pt1 | contig 10693 bp, 9 predicted proteins | sample 7445841 | NCBI WGS metagenome assembly JACCDP01 (sample SAMN15323441, study PRJNA562643) | freshwater metagenome | isolation source: river surface water | place: USA:Blue River Watershed | collected 2017-08-17
CAGAATGTACGTTGATTTTGACTGAGGGAGATTCAGCCGCATCCTCCGCCATCTCTGGTTTGGAGGTTGTCGGTCGTGATAAATATGGAGTCTTTCCTCTTAAAGGTAAGCTCCTCAACGTCAAGGACATTTCCGCTAAAAAGTTCAATGATAACGAAGAACTCACTGCTATTAAGCGGATTCTCGGTCTTGAACACGGAAAGGTCTATACTGACGTTAAATCTCTCCGTTATGGCCGCGTCATGGTTATGACGGACCAAGACCATGATGGGTCCCATATTAAGGGTCTTCTCATGAATCTATTCCATACAGAATGGCCTTCGCTGCTGAAGCTTGGGTTCATCTGTACACTATTAACTCCACTCTTGAAGGCATTCAAAGGTAAATTGGTCCGTTGTTTCTATTCTCAAGCAGAATATGATGCATGGCGGTTGACTACTGAAGGTGCCAAAGGATGGACAATTAAGTATTATAAGGGGTTGGGTACTTCGACCCCTAAAGAGGCCAAAGAATGGTTTGTTGAAATGAATGACGCGCAATATACTTGGACAGAGGAAGAAGCGGCATCAGACACAGCAATTCATTTGGCATTCAATAAAAAGAAGGCTGACGAGCGTAAATTGTGGCTACAAGGATATGATGCAACTAAACAGGCAGATTATTCAACAAAGCGTGTCACATTTGAGCGATTCATTCATGACGAACTTATCCATTTCTCAAATGCAGATAATATTCGTTCCCTTCCATCTTTGATGGATGGACTCAAACCGTCGCAACGTAAAATTCTATTCGGATGTCTAAAGAAAAATCTCCGTTCTGAAATCAAAGTTGCACAATTAGCCGGTTATGTTTCTGAGCACGCTGCCTACCATCATGGTGAGGCATCACTTAACAGTACTATTATAGGTATGGCTCAGAACTTCGTCGGTTCAAATAATATTAATCTCCTACGTCCTAATGGTCAATTTGGCTCACGGCTCGGTGGAGGTAAAGATGCAGCAAGTCCCAGATATATCTTTACTCAATTGGAGCGTATTGTCGATGCGCTTTTCAAGAAAGAAGATGCTGCTATTCTAGAATATCTGGAAGATGATGGCCAACAAGTGGAGCCACGTTTCTATCTCCCTATTCTTCCCCTAATTGTCATTAATGGAAGTAAAGGAATTGGAACTGGGTTTAGCACAGATATTTGGTCATATAATCCTAAGCAGATTTCGGAACTATTCAAGTTCCGTCTGCGTGGACAAATTGAGACACTAGCCGGCCGTGAATTGGACCCATATTTCTATGGATTCAAAGGTCGTATTAGTCGCCCAAACAAAAATACTTGGGTGACACATGGTGTCTATGAATTTAATGATGAAAAACATACCATTACCATTACAGAATTACCTGTAGGGTCATGGTCAAATGATTATAAAGAATTCCTAACGTCGCTATTTACGACTAATGCTGAGCCACGTGGTGGTGGAGCAGGAGGTCCTGTAGTGCAAAAACCGATTGCAGAGACGATTGGTTTGAAGGGATTTGAGGAGAAATGTAATGACCGTGATGTACATATTGAACTAGAATTTACACACGATGGTTACTTATCAATGAGATATAGTCGCGAGGAATTCGAGAAGCAATTTGAATTGACTCGCAATCACAAAACAACAAATATGAACTGCTTTGATGCAGAAGGTAAAATTGTAAAATATGAAACTGTTGGGGATATGATGGAGGCGTTCTTTGAATGTCGCTATGATGGATATGAAAAACGTAAGCGCGCGCTAATTGATGCTTTGAATGCTGACCTAGTAAAGTTGTCAGCGAAGGCAAGATTCATCCAAGCATGGTTGAATAAAACTATTAAGGTAGAGAGAGCTGAAGATGAAGAGATTATTGATGGTATGAAGAAGCATTCATTGCCACCACTTGATGGTCCTGATGAACCCGATAATATTAAATCATATGATTATTTATTGAGTATGCGCCTTGACCGTTTGAAGCGGTCTTCAGTGGATGAACTATTAAAGCAGGTAGAGAAGGCGCAAGAGGCGCTGGATGAACTATCGAAGACAAGTGAAGTTAAATTGTGGTTGAAAGATTTGGAAGAATTCGACGAAGAATATGATAAGATGCTAGCTGAACGCGCAGAGTCTGCGACTGAAGTTATTGCGACCGCTGCAGGTGGAAGAAAAACTACTGCTGCAGCTAAGAAGAAGAAGTAAATAACGGTTTACTAAACTCCCCAAAAATTTGATTTTTTATTTTGTTTTATACTATTAAACAAAATAAAAATGGCAACAACTGAAACTTCTTCATCAAAAGAGTTTCTATGTAATGTATCAGGAGGTAAACTATACAATGATAATTATATCTTTAGTATTGAACCAAATCCTAGAACTGGTAGTATAGAATGCGCAATGTGTGAGGAGCCTGAAGATATTGAAAGGAATCCATTTACACAAACCGCTGGCTGCGAATGTACCTCTAAAATGCACGTTAAATGTATGATGATGTACTCGTTATTTGATAATACAGCTAGAGGACATTGTCTGAAACATATTGTACCATGCAGAGTGTGCAAAACATATTATTCATCCAAAAATACTATTAAGGTAAATGAGGATAAAAATGTAGTTAAATATGATACTTCTTATGGTAATTATCAGAGATGGTCATCATACACTAATATTAGAACAACATTTAAATTTGACTTTTATAGGGATGAAGAATTTATTCGTTCTGAAATTTGGTATTTTCCCCTAAAAAGGGATTATGAGTCTAGTCGTACATCTTCTACTGCTCTAATGCCACTTTTAATGGGAGAAGTTGATAAAACAACTAACAAATACATTGAATATTCAAGTCCAACAAATAAGTCTAATGGAAGACGGATAGTTGTTGAATATGGACAAACGACCCCTGCTGGTCAAATGATGGGCTTAATTTATAAATGCACTCCATTTGATAATAAATCATATGTTTCGGATATAACCGAATATTCAACAAGTCATCCATACCATAAAAATGGAAAATCATTGAGATTTACAATGACCTGGGATAAAAAACATAAATTATATACAGAAGATAATTACATAAATGACCGTCTTAGTGGTTTACACAGAGTGTATTCCACTAAACGTGATATTCCTGAAGAAAATAATATTTTAGAGGAATTTCACTATATTAACAATAATATTGATTTTAGATATCCAATTAAGATATTGGATGTAACTAGTTCAGGGCTTATTAATACAAAAAAAATAATTACACCAATAGAGGCAGGATATGAACTGCCTAAAACAGTATCTACTCCAGGTGGAGTGGAAAATATAAACACGCTAGACCTTAAATATATTTTAAAGTCAGATGAAGCGAGAAAACAAAAAATTAGACATCAGGTGTGGTATAGTAATGGTACTGTACACTTTGATTTAATTCAAATAATAAAACATGATATGAACAATTCTCGTCATCTAGATTATGAATGGGGATTCAAAGATTTAATATATCCAAATTACAAATACTATCAAGATGGTTCAATTGAACGTCAATCAACAGTTGTTAAAATGTATGACCAAACTCTTATTAAAATAGAGCATTTTGCTCGCTCAGGTAAGAAAACACATGAATATTATACACATCCAAAGAACACCAATAAGGTGGGATTATATTTGGAATGGTTTGCATCAGGTGAAATTAAAACAATTTCTGAATATAATGAAAATGGTGGTCAAACAAGCATTTATTGTAATTTTACCAATGGAGGTGAAATTTACAAATTGGGTAGATATACTAAAGATGGTTCATTTGTTAGACTGGAATAGATAAGTAATAATAAATACTAAAATTGATTTTTTGTTTTTGACATATATTTGAGCAGTAATACTTTTAAAAGTACATCAATATGTTGAAATCAATCAAGACAATCACAGTATTTGAGGCACCTGAGACTCCGCTATATATTGCACCTGATGTGGTAACACCAGATGCATCGGAGCAGCCCAATGGAATTAAGAAAATATACATGCAAGATGATGGCGATGATAGCCCAGATGAACGTAAATTAATTGAGGAGACCCAATTTAAGTTGGGTAAAATGGAAGGTATGCAATACAAATGGCACCCTAATGGTACATTGGCCTATGCTGGAAAATTTTCAGCGGGAAAGGAAGTAGGGGTGCATTATGTATATTATGACAATGGTAACAAGTTTACCGAAAAGACATATGAAGATGGAGTATTAAATGGTCCAGCGCGGCAATGGTATTATGATGGAAAAGTTCATAAGGATGGAGAATTCAAGAATGGCAAGATTCACGGCATGTATTTTGAATACAGTGGCAGTGGAGCTATATTAGTAGCCTGTATATTTGACGAGGGTGTAATGATTCGACGCGCCTTTTGATTACATTAATGGTTTATAAGGAAGAGATTTAGTGCCTGCGCTTGTCATGAGTACAGGTCTATCAATAGGAACTGGCATTTTATCAATATCATTGAGATAGAACATGTAGTGTTGTATTTCGCTCATAATGCGTGGAACAGCCCATTCAATAACAATATCATTAAGCTCTCTGATTTGACCGGAAATATTAGTCGGTTGATTACGTGCATATTGATAGAACATGGAGCGCATAATAATTTTTAATTCATCGACATCCTGATTGTCGATGGTCCATCTTTTTTCTCCTGAGCGGCGATATACTTCATCCCTAGTAGTATTTTGTAGGTATTCGATGTTTTGAGTACCAAAGAAAGTATCACTTAATGGGGTTTCTTCCCAATTGCCGCGCATTAAATCATATTTAGCTGTTTGGTCACCTTTTTGTTGAAAAGCGAATGCGGCCGGAGGTGGAGCCCCACCGCCAGCACTAGGTCTACTGGTAAGTACGACACGACCATTATGTGGGCCTGATGGCATATTGGTCAAAGGTAATTCAAAATCAGGTTTTGCATACATGTTGATTCTTCTAATTACTTAAGGGTATGTGTTTTTTGATGTTTGACTTAGCGCGTTACTATTAGGGTAAAATTCGATAGGAAAGGAGTAGGAATTTTAAATGGCTTGTGCAGCTTGTGGGAAAGGGCGAAAGAAGGGTGTTTCAACCGCAGCAGTAGAACTAATAAATATGCCGCAGCCGGCGATATGGGGTCCGGCTTTGTGGACTATTTTACATGTTGCAGCGGAACGGGCGGGGCAAAATGCATTGGTGCCAATAAGATTGGATGAAGTACGTGAGCTAGAACTATTAGTAAGGTCATTTCCAGCGGCCTTGCCATGTGCTCAATGCCAAGTCCATTCACGTCAATACATACAGGCTCATAAATTAGATTGGTCTGGTCTAACAGGTCCTGATGCACGCGATAAAATAAGACGTTGGTTCTATGACTTTCATGACCATGTGAATCGAAATAAATCAACACCGACCGAAAGTATACCTTATGAAGAAGTTGAGACACGTTATACGGCTATTAAAAATGTTAAAGATTACTATGACATTGTGATTAAAGAATTACAAAATGCAATAAATTTTAATATTGTAAAGCATGATGCGGCACTGAAGTTTAGGCGACATTTAGGAGCGTTGCGGTCTTTCATAGGAATTTGAATGCGAGAATCACCGGCAATTTATTTTGCAAAATCGAGAGGGTGTCCAAAATTTTTTTGTCCGGTAAGGATATAGACAAATGACTTCCATCGGTTCATTCTCAAAGCAGATTCCCCTCAATGCTGGTTTCTACGCCTTCCGCGCCCCTGGTGTTGCCAGTGGCCCTACGCACGTTTCCAGTGCTATGTTCACCACCAACACTACTGGTGCTATGACTGCCTGGGCTGTCCCTACTGGTTTTGATGCCACTGTAGCTGCGAAGCTCTCCTCAGTCCTCTACAAGGATATGGGTACAACTTACCTCTCTGGTGGTCGTACTTTCCGTCGTGTCCAGGCTGTTTTCCCCACCCTCAACTCCACTAACGGTATTGCTGGTGTTACCACCCCTGCTGGCGTTGACTCTGACTTCCTCTGTGCCTACATCGAGGTTGGTATCAACGGCTTCGCCAAGGATACTGCCGGCAACAACATCTACTCTCCTTGGGTCCGTACTGGTTAAACAGTAATATAATATGTTGTTAAATACACTATTATAACTACTAAATAATACAAAAGTAATAAAAACATATAATTAATATATTATATGTTTTTAATTAATGATGCAAATGTAATAAATGTTATGAATATTGAATTATTTTCCTAACACAAACAACAGAAAGATGGAAGTAAGAACCCTTAAGATTATAATGTACGTGCTTTTCTGTATTGGACTAGGTTTTACGATAGCATCGTACCTTATGAGGGCACAGCGAATGGTTGCTGCCGGTTTTGTAGTGGTAGGAGCAATTTTGGTATTTATCTTCTACGGCCTCCGGTGGTTCTTCTATAGTGAGCCTAAGTGGCAGTCGAAGGCCTGGCCTCCTCAGATTAACACATGTCCTGATTTCCTAACAGTTATTAACCTTAATGGCAAGATGGTATGTGTTGATACACTTGGTGTTAGTACAAATACTGGTAGTGGTGGTTTGAAGCGCTGGACGTATGGTAATGTTGTTCCTCCTAATGTTGACCCAAGTGAGTATTTTGACCCATCAACAAAGGAGAAAGATGAGATGAAGGTTCAGGCTGAGTGGTGTAAGAAATGTTTGGAGCTTGGTTTAACTTGGGAAGGTATTTGTAATGGTGACGGGTGTTACAAGTACACGCGTTATAAGGGTGTTGGTGCCGATGGTGAGGTTACATGTGAGAGTAATTTACCTAAGGAGGAGGAACCTGAAGAGGAGATGCCTGAGGTTGACCCATTAGATGCACAGTGTAAGGAGAAGGGATACTTACCTGGAACTGCATAAATGCGTTACGTTTAAGGAAAGCTTAGATTAAACAAAATAGTGAGGTCATGGAGCATAAAAATACAATTATTAATCCCACTGATAGTGGTGTTAATAAAATAATTCAATCAACTCATTGTCTACATCCAACAATTGAAACAGCATTAGCTAAATGGTTACAGAATCCAGTGACGCCAGCCTTTGTTATGTATGGTGACCCTGGTGTTGGTAAAACAACACTAGTATATCGCGTCTGTTCAACACTTGGTTATGCTGTAAAGGAATTTAATGCATCTCATACTCGTACTGGTTCAGCATTCAAACAACAGATTTTACCACTATTGGAGGAGCCAGGTATTACTAGTTGGATATCTGACCGTTATAAGCGTGGTCATGTAGTATTATTGGATGAAATGGATGGTATGAGTTCAGGAGAGCGTGGTGGTTTACAGGAGCTATTGAAGTATATTCGAAGTATGAGGAAGAAACAGATTACTATTCCATTAATTTGTTGTTGTAATGTAATTCAAGGAAGAAAAGCACAACAACTTTTACGTCTATCAACAGTATTTGAAGTGAAGATGCCAGCATTGAATATACTATCAGAATGGTTAGGGCGGACTATTAAGGATGAGGAGAGGCGTTCAGATTTGCGTCAGCTATTGCGAGGTGATATTAATGTGGGACCATTAGGGGATGAAGATGCCGAAGATGAAACGGTAGCAAAACAGATTGCTCATTATACATTGTTTAATACATGGGATATTAATGATGAAATTATTGTAGAGACAAAAGATATAAATTTAGCATCCTTACTAGTCCATCAAAATCTTTTGACGCGAATTGGTGTGAAGCAACCATTAGAGGTGTATGAGAATTTAATGGCTATTTTGCGTTATGGTGATAAATGTGACTTCTGGGCATTTTTCCATCAATGTTGGCCTCTTCTGAATATTAGTCAAGAATTTAAATGTAAAATTCTTAACTTATATTTACAGGAGATTGAGCCTACACCAAAGCCACTAAAAATTCCTACACCAGAGCAATTGGAATATACATGGGTACTGACGAAACAATCGTCACTATTTAATGCATGGAAAGAAATTTGTCAAAAATATGACCTCCAAAATATACCGATTCATTATGTATGTGATGTTGCAACCGAAGAGTCTCCTAAATTAGTATTTATGACACCAGGAGAGGCTGGTGCTGCTGGATGTGAATCTATGACGCCAGTTGTTGCTGCGGCATCCAAAACAAAATCAACGACTACAAGGGGCTCTGCGCGTATAAAGCATTGAATTTTACTTAATAAAAATTCACGCTCTTTTAATGAAACTGTATTTGGATATAGAATTAAACATGACACTGTAGGTATATAATGTCCTGTTAAATGTTCCATATCATGAACAATTAGGAGATTGGTGCGATTATTATTAAATTTTTCTATTTTAGATTTATTGGCATTACGTGGTCCACTTAATTGTTCAAAATGAATATTAGCCGATTTGAGAGCGGAATAGATTTTTGCAAATCGCGATTGATTTGGATAGTAAAGCATTGATTTAGCTTCTTTATTTTTAATTAAATAATTTATTAATGCACTTGATTTATGAAGTCCATTAGTCTCTGGTGAAGCAGTTGGTGTTTTAAATAATGAAACTAACTTACTTCCACTAATAGTCTGTCTGCATAATGGACATTTATCTGTTCTAGTCGTTGAACAAGAAGACAAAATACAATTAGCGCAGAAAATCTGTTTACAACAATTAGTGAGTGTTTTTATTTTTACTTCATCGTCATAACAAATTGGACATGCTTCTTCAAATGTATTTTCTCTACATAACTTTTTCATAGATTCTTGACAGTACATCTGTTGGGCACCAATAGACTCTAATGCACCATGTAAATCATTATCTTGAATTAGATTGAAGACTGTTATGGAATGAATAGGATAAATGACATGAAACCTATCATCATGATTGTATTTGATAGAGCGTACTTCGATGGTCTTCGGATTAACACTGGAGTTGAGGAAACTATCAGAGGTGCGAAGAATTAATTTTTGTCGAAGAGGATGAGTTGTTATGAAGCGTGAGAAGACTGAGCGTATGTGTGCTGTCAAATCATTGGACCTAGTTCTTTCAGAAGCAATGTAATTCTTCATGCCTTCCAGGCTATAGCCGCAATCTTCTATTGCATTATCTAATGTAACCCCATAATTGTATAGATTTGTAAATGGAAATATAAAATTAAACCATTGATGAGTTACTAACCATGTGAAATGAGCACAGATATTTGATTGAGGGGAGTGAAGGTGTATATTTTCAATATTTTCAAAGAAACATCTTTCAAATATTAAATTATTTTCCTGTGCAAATTGATAGAACGAATTATATTGGGAGGTTGGAACAATAATTAGGTCTGGCATATTGTCGATAAGAGCCTGTGACATATGATTTTGTTTTTTTATAAATGTATATGTTAGTGTAGTTTGTGATTCAAGTAATGATTTCATATTATCAATATCTGTGTTTGGAATGACATAGATATTTGTACGAAGACTATTAGGGTGGAGTATATAGGAGAAAAAATTATTATGGGATGTATGGTGAAGATAGGGTGCGATTTGTGGTGTAGGATGTATTTTGCAGAATGCGATATATGCTAGTGCTGCCAAAGTTTTTCCAGTTCCTTGTTTATCTCCAAGAATAGAGTATCTACCAAATAGTTGAACACCAGCAATGGTAGTTCCAGTTCTTAAAGAACGTTCTTTTTGAAACATATGGTAAACAAGCGCTTTTTGATGGGGAAATAAATTGAATCTGCCGAAACTATTAGAGATATTATATCCAGTATCTTTGTATGAAACTGGAATTTTAATTGCACTTGAAAATATCGCGGATAAGGTGTCTAATATTGTCTTTAAGTTATCAGGCTCTAATGTTAATATATCATACTGTCGGGGTCTATTATCATTTAATTCCATGATTTACTGATAATTAGATTTTATGTTTAGGCGCTTATTCAAACATTGCCCTAATGGTCTTGTCTTTAATGAAACTCTGGAGGTTTAAAGAAGTTTTTTGCGCTGCTGGGTTTTCTATCCGAAGATTATCCTTTTGAACAGTATTTTCTGTATGAACCATTACAAGAATAGACTTCATTGGGTCTAATTGAATCATTCGCTCTGTGTAATTATTTAAAAAACTTGGTTCTTCTGTCTGTTTAATAGACTCATCGTACTTATGGGTCAGAGTGTATTGACGCCGATATGCGAGAGGACCATTAGAGGAGTGATTGGGGGCGAATGGACCTAGTGACCAAATTGATTTATCATCATTAAAATAAAAAAACATTTTTGATGAACCTGCCAGTTGAGCCGTGGGGTTATTTTCAAATTGCTTTACAATATGTTCAATTCTTGTTGGAGGATAATAATCATCGTCATCCCACGCGACTATTATTGGTGCATTCGCTTCTGCATTTAATCTATTTCGTTTTGCTCCAATTGTTTGGCGTTTATATTCGCGAATATAGCGAATATTAGGAATATCGTCTGCAGCATCTAATAGTATTGCCTCAATAGGCTCTGTTCCATCATCTAAAATTATCCACTCCATTTGATTAAGAGGGAAAGTCTGATTTCTGTAACATTCTATTGAACGTCTGAATACATGTGCACGATTAAAGGTTGGTGTTATGACACTAACTTTTAGAGGTGTTGTCATTTGGGGGAGAGGGTCTATAGTATATCATTTCTTTTTGATTAAGCGTTTTCTATGGGCTCTGCTTGAGGAACAGGAGCAGGAGCAGGAGGAGGCC
>JACCDP010082268.1_pt1 | contig 10692 bp, 10 predicted proteins | sample 7445841 | NCBI WGS metagenome assembly JACCDP01 (sample SAMN15323441, study PRJNA562643) | freshwater metagenome | isolation source: river surface water | place: USA:Blue River Watershed | collected 2017-08-17
AAAACTGCGTGCAATGTGGTCTGTGCGTCAAGACCTGTCCGGAAAACGCCCTGGAGTTGGTGCCTCGTCTGCTGTTGACGCGAGAGCGTCAGCAGGTGCGTGTGCTCAATGAAACGCAGCCCTATGGTTGCGTGCGCTGTGGCAAACCCTTTGGGACTCTTAAGGCGGTGGAGGCCATGTTGTCGCGACTGTCCGGTCATGCGATGTTCCAGGGTCCGGCGCGCGAGCGTCTCAAAATGTGCGGCGATTGCCGCGTCATTGATATTTATTCGTCCGATGACGAACACAAACTCCTATGAGCGACGATCTGCCCCTGACCTCTGCGCTGGATGAAGAAACGGCTCGCGCCGAGCTGTACGGACTGATCGCAGAATTGTTTTACCTGCCCTTGCGGCCCGAATTGCTGGCCCAGTTGCGCCTGGCGCCCACGCAGGCACCTGAGGCGGGGGGCTATCTGGAGGAACCCTGGCAGCAGTTGGTGGGCATGGCCCGCGACATGGATGACGCCAGTATTGAGCACGAATACCACACCCTCTTTGGTGGCGTCGGCAAGCCCGAGGTGTTCCTGTATGCCTCACACTACCTCAGTGGGTTTTTGAATGAAAAGCCCCTGGCGCAATTGCGCCAGGATCTGGCACAGCTCGGATTGGGGCGTGATGATGCCACCATGTCTGACACGGAAGATCACCTGGCCTTCGTGCTGGAGGTCATGCGGTTTCTGGTGGCCGGTGAGGATGCAAGTGTCTCCAACCTGACCCAGCAATCCCGGTTCTTTGCGGCCCATGTGCAGACCTGGGTACCGGCCTTGTGCGACGCCCTTGCAGCCCACCCCCAGGCGCGTTTCTATGCGGTGTTGTCCTCGTTGTTGCGCGCATTCATCAGTGTCGAGTCGCAAGGTTTTGATCTGATGGCTTGAATGCCGGGTTTACCCTGATTTTTGAATCTCGCTTATTTCTGCGTGTTTCACCGCATGGCGGTGGACATCTTTTCGTATATATTGGCCTGAGTATGCAACCTAATGCATAGGCCATCAGGCCTAGGAGAGTGCCATGCCCCCAAGCGTTCCCAACGTCCAAGTCCCGACATCGCGTCGCCGTTTCTTTTCTGGTGCTGCCACCGTGGGGGCGGCCGCTGCGGTGGCAACCGCGTTGCCCCAACTGGCCACTGACAGCGTGGACGCCAAGGCCTTGCCGCCTGCCCCTGAAAACGGGGGCGGCTACAGCCTGAGTGAACACGTCAAACGCTATTACAAGACCACCTTGGTCTGAGCGAGGAGATATTCATGTTGTTGACCCGTAAATCTTCCTCAACCGGCTCGTCTCACTCGTCATCCTCACTCGTGGGGCGCTTGCATCGGGGCCTGTCTCAGGCCTTGCCCACACTGGATCGCCGCGGTTTTCTGCGTCGCTCAGGCGTGGGCGTGGGTGTGGGTTTGGCTGCCTCGCAACTCAGTCTGGTGAAAAAGTCTCACGCCATGGGCAGTGCCCCGTCCAGCGCCGAGAGCAAGATCGAAGTCAAACGCACGGTGTGCACCCATTGTTCGGTCGGTTGTGCGGTCGACGCGGTGGTGCAAAACGGTGTGTGGGTGCGACAAGAGCCGGTGTTTGATTCGCCCATCAACCTGGGCGCCCATTGCGCCAAAGGGGCGGCCTTGCGCGAGCACGGGCACGGCGAGTACCGTCTGCGTTACCCGATGAAATTGGTGAATGGCAAGTACGAGCGCATCAGCTGGGACACCGCGCTGAATGAAATCAGCGCAAAGATGCTCGAGTTGCGCAAATCGTCGGGCCCGGACAGCGTGTACTTCATCGGCTCGTCCAAACACAACAACGAGCAGGCCTATTTGCTGCGCAAGTTTGTCAGCTATTGGGGCACCAACAACTGTGACCACCAGGCCCGTATTTGTCACTCCACCACGGTGGCCGGTGTGGCCAATACCTGGGGCTATGGGGCCATGACCAATTCGTACAACGACATGCAAAACAGCAAGGTCGCGATGTACATCGGCTCCAATGCCGCCGAGGCCCATCCCGTGTCCATGCTGCACATGCTGCATGCCAAGGAAAACGGCTGCAAGATGATCGTGGTGGATCCCCGTTTCACGCGCACGGCGGCAAGAGCCGACGAGTTTGTGCGTATCCGCTCGGGTGCTGACATCCCCTTCCTGTTTGGCTTGCTGTATCACATCTTCAAGAACGGCTGGGAAGACAAGAAGTACATCAACGACCGCGTGTATGGCATGGAGAAGGTCAAGGAGGAAGTCCTGGCCAAGTGGAAGCCTGAGGCCGTCGAAGAAGCCTGCGGCGTCAAAGAAGAGCAAATGCTGCGTGTGGCCAAAATGCTGCACGACCACAACCCGGGCACCATTGTGTGGTGCATGGGACAAACCCAGCACACCACCGGCAATGCCGTGGTGCGTGCCTCGTGCATCTTGCAACTGGCCCTGGGCAATGTGGGCAAGACCGGAGGCGGGACCAACATCTTCCGCGGCCATGACAACGTGCAGGGCGCTACCGACGTGGGCCCCAACCCCGACTCCTTGCCGGGCTACTATGGCATTGCCGAGGGCTCATGGAAGCACTTTGCCAAAGCCTGGGGTGTGGATTTCGAGTGGATCAAAGGTCGCTTCTCCTCGCCGGCCATGATGACCAAACCTGGTATCACCGTGTCGCGCTGGATCGATGGTGTGCTCGAGAAAAACGAGCTGATCGATCAGGACAGCAACCTCAAGGGCGTGTTCTATTGGGGCCACGCGCCCAACTCCCAAACCCGTGGCCTGGAAATGAAGCGTGCCATGGACAAGCTGGATCTGCTGGTGGTGGTGGATCCCTATCCGTCTGCCACTGCCTCCATGGCCGCCATGCCCGGTGACGCGAAAGACCTCAACCCCAACCGGGCGGTCTACCTCTTGCCGGCTGCCACGCAGTTTGAAACCAGCGGTTCCTGCACGGCGTCCAACCGCTCGATCCAGTGGCGCGAAAAAGTGATCGAGCCCTTGTGGGAAAGCCGCTCCGATCACATGATCATGTACCAGTTGGCCGACAAACTGGGCTTTGGCCCCGAGCTGGTGAAAAACTACAAGCTGCAAAAAGTCAAAGGGCAGGACGAGCCTGTGGTGGAAGACATCCTGCGAGAAATCAACCGCTCGGTCTGGACCATTGGCTACACCGGTCAAAGCCCCGAGCGCTTGAAAGCGCATATGCGCAACATGCATCTCTTTGACATCAAGACCCTCAAGTGCAAGGGCGGCAAAGATGCCGAGACCGGGTATGACCTCACCGGTGACTACTTCGGGTTGCCCTGGCCTTGTTACGGCACACCCGAACTCAAGCACCCGGGCTCTCCCAACCTGTATGACACGTCCAAGCACGTCATGGAGGGCGGAGGAAACTTCCGCGCCAATTTCGGAGTCGAAAAGGACGGCAAGAATCTGTTGGCCGAAGACGGCTCCCACTCCAAGGGCGCAGACATCACCACCGGCTACCCGGAACTCGACCATGTGCTGCTCAAAAAGCTGGGCTGGTGGGACGAACTCACTGACGCGGAAAAAGCGGCGGCCGAAGGCAAGAACTGGAAGACCGATAACTCGGGCGGCATGATCCGTGTGTTCATGAAAAACCATGGCTGCCACCCGTTTGGCAACGCCAAGGCGCGCGCAGTGGTCTGGAATTTTCCTGACCCCGTGCCGCAGCACCGTGAACCGCTGTACGGCACGCGGCCTGACCTCATGGCCAAGTACCCCACGCACGAGGACAAAAAAGCCTTCTGGCGCTTGCCCACCTTGTACAAAACCGTGCAGGACAAAAACCTGGCCGACAAGGTGCACGAGAAGTTCCCGCTCATCCTCACCTCCGGCCGTCTGGTCGAGTACGAGGGTGGTGGCGAGGAAACCCGCTCCAACCCCTGGCTGGCCGAGTTGCAGCAAGAGGCTTACGTGGAAATCAATCCCAAGACCGCTGCCGAGCGGGGCATTCGTAACGGCGAGCGGGTGTGGCTCAAGAGCCCGACCGGCGCGCGCCTGAATGTGGAAGCCCTGGTCACGGAGCGGGTCGACAGCGGCACCGTGTGGATGCCCTTCCATTTCTCCGGGCGTTGGCAGGGGCAGGACATGCTCAAGTATTACCCGCAGGGGGCGGCGCCCATGGTGCGTGGGGAGGCGGTCAACACGGCCACCACCTACGGCTATGACAGCGTCACCATGATGCAAGAGTCCAAGACCACCGTCTGCAACATCGAACGCGCATAAGGAACACACCATGGCACGCATGAAATTCATTTGTGACGCTGAGCGTTGCATCGAGTGCAACGGCTGTGTGACAGCTTGCAAGAACGAACACGAGTTGCCCTGGGGCGTCAACCGTCGACGCGTGGTCACTCTCAACGACGGGGTGCCGGGCGAGAAGTCGATTTCGGTGGCCTGCATGCACTGCTCCGATGCGCCTTGCATGGCGGTTTGCCCGGTCAATTGCTTTTACAAGACCGACGAGGGCGTGGTGCTGCACGACAAGGATGTGTGCATTGGCTGTGGCTACTGCTCGTATGCCTGCCCGTTCGGCGCGCCGCAGTTTCCGGGGCAAGGCACGTTCGGCATGCGTGGCAAGATGGACAAGTGCACTTTCTGTGCGGGTGGTCCGGAAGCCAATGGAAGTCAGGCCGAGTTTGACAAGTACGGACGCAACCGTCTGGCCGAAGGCAAGTTGCCCGCCTGTGCCGAAATGTGCTCGACCAAGGCCTTGCTGGCTGGCGATGGCGATGTGGTGGCCGATATCTTCCGCAACCGCGTGGTCAAGCGCAACAAGGGCGCTGAAGTGTGGGGCTGGGGTACGGCCTATGCTTCCCAGCAAGTGGGTCAGGCGGCGCCTGCCAAAGAGGGAGCCAAGAAATGATCCGTTTCTTCCTGCTGTGCCTGATGGGCTGGGTCTTGACTGCGTGTTCCGAGAACGACCAGCTGCTGGGTAGCAAAAAAGACGCTGTGGCTTATGCGGGGACGCCGAATGGGTTTGCCGCGCCGGGGTGGAAGGCGGGGGACAAAAACAGCTGGGAGCAGCAACTGCGTTCCCGCGGCCAATATGGCATGAATGACCACACCCGGGCACCTGATTGATTGGGGCACACCATGACTCGATGCATTCGATGGGGATTGATCGCTTGGGTGTCCATGGTCATGGTGAACGCCGTGGCGGCGCCCAACCAGACACCGGCTCCCACTGCACCACAGGTGCAGAGTGTCAATATCCAGGACGTCAAACCTGATGCCAGCGATGCCCCCGGGTACGCGCAGCAAACCAATCAACAGCGTGAGATGGTCCAGCCGGGCAACAATGCCCCCATGTGGCGCGATGTGGGGCGGGGTGTCGAGGGTTACACCAGCCTGCCCAAGTCCCAAGCGCCCGAAGCGGGTGTGCTGATCCAGCCGTTCGTGCAGTACCCCGGCTCTCGACTGACGAATGCGGGGGAAGCCTGGCGACAGGTTCGCAACCAATGGATCATTCCCTACGGGGGGTCGTTGCTGTTGGTGGTCTTGGGTGCGATTGCAATTTTTTACTGGCGCAAAGGCGCGATCCGTGTACAGGGTCGTCTGACAGGGCAAGAGATTGAGCGGTTCACGCCGCTGGAGCGCTCTGCACACTGGACCAACGCGGTGGCATTTGTCATCCTGGCCGTGTCAGGGCTGGTGATGGCCTTTGGCAAATTTGTGATCCAGCCCTTCATCGGTGACATGTTGTTTGGCTGGTTGACCTATGGACTTAAGACGGCGCACAACATCGCAGGGCCACTGTTCGCTGTGTCGTTGGCGATTGTGTTCATCACCTTTGTGAAGGACAACCTGCCGCATCGCAGTGACCTCGTTTGGTTGCTCAAAGGCGGGGGCATGTTCGATGGCAGTCACGTGCCGTCTCACCGTTTCAATGCCGGTGAAAAGGTGCTGTTCTGGGGTGGCGTGTTTGCCCTGGGCTTGCTGGTGGTGGCCTCCGGCTTGGTCCTGGACATGGTGCTGCCGTTCCTCGTCTATGAGCGATCTTCCATGCAAATCGCCCACATGATCCACGCGGTGGCTGCCTTGCTGATGCTGGCCATGTTCATCGGACATATCTACATGGGCACCATCGGCACTGAAGGCGCCTACCGGGCCATGAGAACCGGTTACGTGGATGAAACCTGGGCCAAGGAACACCATGAACTTTGGTACAACGACATCAAGGCCAACAAAATTCCGGCGCAACGCTCCTCGCAGCCCGCGGGTAAAGCGGCGAACGCCTGACGCGTGACCGCACAGGAGACAACACCATGAACAAACCCCTGATAGCGCTGGCCCTGCTGATGGCCTGTTCTGCATCTTTCGCCAAACTCCCGCCGCTCAGCGATGAAGCCAAGGCCAAGGCAGAAGAAACCAAGGCCAAAGCTGCTCACACGGCCAAGGCCGATGCTTACGATTTGTGCCGGGCACAAGACCGGGTAGCCGCCCATGTGAACAAACACAACAAGGCCAAGGCGGGCAAGCCGGTGGCCACAGCGCCCTGCGCCGATCCGGGCAAATTTGTCTATACCCCTGCGCCTGTCATTGCGACCACCGCAGCTGCCTCGGTTCCCGCGGCAGCTGCCCCTGCAGCGCCTGCTGCTCCTACGGCAGCTGCTCCTGCAACGCCTGCTGCTTCTACGGCCAACCCGCCCGCTAAAAAATAACCTGACTGCTGACTGCCCCTCAAGGGTCCGCGCCACCATGCGCTGGCCCTTTTTTGTATGCTCCTGTCTTGTCATGTCCTCATTACCTCGTTTCACCCAAGCGCGTTGCGACCTCACTCGCCAGATTGAGGTGCTGGACGAGCAGGGCCTGAAGTCGTTGGTGACCATCCCCGCCGAGCGAGCGCTCACCATCTATGTCGACAAGCAAGAGGTCGTCACCCTGATGACCCTGGGCGCTAACCCTGAACTCTTGGTGCTGGGCTATCTGCGCAACCAACGCTGGGTGTCCGCTGCAACCGAGGTGGACTCCATCACGGTGGATTGGGAGGCTGGCGAGGCGGGTGCGGGGGTGGCGGCTGTTCGCACACACGCCGGCATTGCTGATCTTCAGGGCCGGACCGAGAAACGGGTCATCACCACCGGATGTGGTCAAGGCAGCGTGTTTGGCGATTGGATGCTGGGCATGGATGGCCTGCGTGTGCCGCGTGCGGTCATCAGCCAGACACGCTTGCACCATTTACTCAACACCATTCGCTTGCAGGAAACGGTCTACAAATCGGCGGGTACTGTCCATGGATGCGCCTTGTTCATCGGCGACGCCCTGCAGATCTACGTCGAGGATGTGGGACGTCACAACGCGGTGGATGTGATCGCCGGCTGGCTCTGGATGAATGAGATCAGCCTCGGTGATGAGGCCGTGTTCTACACCACCGGTCGGCTGACCAGCGAGATGGTGCTCAAGTCGGCGCAGATGGGTATCGGGGTGGTGGTCTCGCGCAACGGCATCACGCAAATGGGCTACGACCTTGCCGTGCAACTGGGCTTGTGCGCCATCGGGCGCGCCAAGAATAAACATTACCTGGTCTACACCGCCCATGAGCGTGTGGTGGCAGACGCCGCCATGGTGTTGTGACCCGGCGCGCGGGCGCCAAAGTTGACTGAGGATCCGCGATTGATCGCCAGGCGGTCGCCGGGCGATTGCCCAACGCTCAGCCGTTGAATGTCGTCAACAACTCACCGGCCAGGGGGGGCTGGGTCACCAGGCCTTTTTCGTCAGCCACCTGCTGACCATTCACCCACACGCCGCGCACGCCCACGGCATCGGTGTTCAGGCGTGCTGCTCCACCCGGCAGGTCGAACACCCGCTTCTTGGTGGAGCGATTGACGGTGGCGGGGTCAAACAGCATCAGGTCGGCCGCCCAGCCCACTTGCAGGCGTCCCCGCGCCTGAATGCCCATCACCTCGGCTTGAAGCGAGGTGATTTGCCGCACGGCCTCGGCCATGCTCATGGTGCCGAGTTCGCGCGCCCAGTAGCCCATCAGGTGCAGACCAAATCCCGCGTCGTTGAAAAAAGTCAAATGCGCACCGGCATCGCTCAGTGTGATGAGGCTGTGCGGGTGATTCAGCATACGGCCCACGGCTTCGACGTCGCTGTTGAGCAGCTGTGCGGTCAAGACGGTTTTGAGGTCTTCGGACAGTGCGATGTCCAGCACGGTATCCAGCGGGTCTTTGCCCAGCTCGCGGGCAATGTCAGCAATGCTGCGTTGTTCCAGCCGCGCATTCTCGGGCTTGAAGGTTTCCACCACATGCACCTTGTCCCATTCATTGTTGAACAGGCGGAAGGTGGAGGCGCTGGCCAACTCGGCGCGCACATGGTCGCGAAATGATGGGTCTGCCAACACCTGGCGCAGGGCTTCGTCACGAATGCCCAGGGCGGGCTTCCAGCTTTGCAAGCCTTCCACAGGGTAGGGCGAGACAAAGGTGAAGTCCATGGTGAGTGGGCAGCACGACACCTGGCCGATCAGTTTGCGGCCGCGCTGGTTGGCGTCGGTGATGGCTTGCAAATCTTTGAAGACGGCTTGCGGGTTGGTGCTGTTGTGCAACAGGGCTGCAATCATCACCGGACGCCCGGACTGTGCTGACATCTCTTCCAGGAAGGCCACAGGCATTTGACCGCCCTTGGTCACCATGTAGATGCCGCGGCCTTGTTCTCCCATCGCCTTGATGAGCGCCATCATTTCCTCGTCACTGGCCAGACGCGAGGGCATGGGCATGCCGCCTTCGCCGTTGTGGGCGGGACTGGTACTGCTGGCAAAGCCCACGGCTCCGGCGGCCATGGCCTCGCGCACGAGGTGTGCCATGCGCTCAATCTCTTCAGGGGTGGCAGCGCGTCGGGTGGCGTCTGCGCCCATCACCCAGGTGCGAATCGACGAGTGGCCCACATAGGCCGCCACGTTGACCGCACTGCCTTTGCGGCGCAGCATGTCGAGGTATTGCGGAAAGGTCTCGAAATCCCATTCAATGCCCTGACGCAGCACATCCAGCGACATGCCCTCCACCTGCGTGAGATTACGCATGGTGATGTCGCGGTCGGCGGGCTTGCAGGGGGCGATGGTGAAGCCACAGTTGCCGATGACTGCCGTGGTGACACCCAGCGCCGGAGACGGGCGCACACAGGGGTCCCAGGTAATTTGGGCATCGAAATGGGTGTGGCTGTCGATGATGCCGGGCATGAGGGCCAGGCCCGTGCCATCGATCACCTGCCGGGCCTGCAGGGTGAGTTGCGGTCCCATGGCGCAGATGCGGCCCTCGCGCACGGCCAGATCACCGACCACCGGGTGGGCGCCTGAGCCATCAAACAGTTGAACATGGCGAAACAAAAGATCGGCAGTCTGGGACATGACAAGATGGGCGTATGAGCCAGCAGGCTCGGTTACGGGAAAAAGTCAACAGGGCGACATGGTAACGCCATGTGGCATGCCAAAACGCTATCCTTGAATCCGTTGAATCTACCCGGAGACACCCATGCCCTTTGTTGATACTTCCTTGCTACGCGTGGGCTATGAAGACCTCAATCCCCAGGGCCGGCACGCGGTCGTGCTGGTGCACGGCTGGCCTGACAGCCCTCGTACCTGGCTGCAGGTGGCCCCCTTGCTGGTGAAGGCGGGGTACCGTGTCATCGTGCCGGCGCTCCGGGGGTTTGCGCCCACCACTTTCTTGCGGGAAGAGACACCACGCACAGGGCAACTGGCCTCTTTAGGGCGTGATTTGCTCGAGTTCATTGACGCCTTGGGGCTGGAGCAGCCGGCCCTGGTCGGGCACGACTGGGGCGCTCGCGCCGTGGCCATTGCCAACGGCTTGCGACCCGGGGTATCCAGCCACATGGTGATGATCTCGGTGGGGTATGGCACCAACGATCCCAACCAGTCTCTGAGTGCCGAGCAATCACGCAACTACTGGTACCACTGGTTTATGAACACCCCGCGTGGGCGAGAAGCGGTGCGCAACGACCGGCGAGCCCTGACACGGCTGATGTGGGACACCTGGGCCCCTGCGGGCTGGTACGACCCGGCCGAATTCGACGAGACCGCCAAAGCCTTCGACACCCCGGACTGGGCTGATATCGTCATCCATTCCTATACCCAGCGCTGGAACCTCTCGCCCTCCGACCCTGCCTATGAGAACGACGAACGTCGTTTGCATCCGGCCCCTGTGTTGTCCGTGCCCACCCTGATGTTGCATGGCGAGGCGGACGGCGTGACCTTGCCCTCAAGCTCGGCCAACAAGGAGCATTTTTTTTCCGGGCCGTATCAGCGCACCTTGCTGCCGGGCGTGGGTCACTTTCCACAACGTGAGGCCCCCCACGCCGTGGCGGAGGCGGTTCTGGCTTGGTTGCAGGCGCACTGAGTCAATCACCGACTGAAGCCCAGGTGCAAGGGCGTCGGGCGAGAGGAAAAGTCATGCTACAATCAAAATCTTTAGCGGCTGTAGCTCAGTTGGATAGAGTACTTGGCTACGAACCAAGGGGTCGTGGGTTCGAATCCTGCCAGCCGCGCCATTCACGAAAATGCCTCGAGAAATCGAGGCTTTTTCTTTGGTGGAATTGAGATTGTTACACCAGGTTGCCCATGCCTATGTCCTTGCCCCTCATCCGCCGTCGCCGGTTGCTCGTCGGCATCAGTTTGTTGCCAGGCTTCGCAGCCCATGCTCATGGACCTGTGCGTGTTG
>JACCDP011238661.1_pt1 | contig 10692 bp, 8 predicted proteins | sample 7445841 | NCBI WGS metagenome assembly JACCDP01 (sample SAMN15323441, study PRJNA562643) | freshwater metagenome | isolation source: river surface water | place: USA:Blue River Watershed | collected 2017-08-17
GAACTCCTTCGCCACGAGGTTCATGCCGTCGCGCAGCGGAGTCACGACCATGACGTCCGCCGCGCGGTACAACGCGGCGAGCGCGCGCTCCGACACGCCGCGGCCGAGGTACTGGACCGGCGTCCATGTGCTCGTGGCGAGGGCCCCGTTGATCCGGCCCACCTGGCCCTCCACCACCCGCCGGAGCTCCCGGTAGGCCGGCACCGTCTCGCGCGACGGCACGGCCACCTGCAAGAGACGCGCGCGCCCCCGAAGCTCCGGGTGGCGCACCAGGAGACGCTCCCAGGCGAGCAGGCGGCGCGGGATGCCCTTGGTGTAGTCCAGTCGGTCGACGCCGAGCAGGAGTGGCCCGCCGTCACGGCGCACCCGGGCGACCTCCGGCGCGAGGGAGGGATCGCGCCCTTGCGCCTCCCACGCGGCGACGTCGACCCCCATCGGGAAGACCCCGACGCGTACCCGTCGGCCGTGGTGGTCGACCCAGTCGGGGCCCGTCCTCGCGCCCAGCAGCCGTGCGCAGGCGTCGCGGAAGTGCGCGGCGGACGGCTCGGCCTGGAAGCCCACGAGATCGGCGCCCAGCAGACCCTCGAGCACCGCGGCACGCCACGGGAGGGCGCGCAGCACCTCCGGCGCCGGGAACGGGATGTGGAGGAAGAACCCGATCCGCACGTCCGCGACGCGGGCGCGCAGGAGGCCCGGCACCAGGGAGAGCTGGTAGTCGTGGATCCACGCGACGTCCCCGGGACCGACGCAGGCCGCGACGGCATCGGCGAACCGTGCGTTGACGCGGCGGTAGGGGTTCCAGTCGTCGGTGTCCCGCGGCAGCCGATCGAGCTGGTCGTGGAACAGCGGCCAGAGCACGCCGTTGGCGAAGCCCTCGTAGTAGCGTCGAACCTCCGTCGCGCCGAGCCACAAGGGACGCAGGCCCATGCGCGTCAGCTCGAGGTCGGCCGCGCGCCGCACCTCCGCGGCCACGCGCCCCGCCAGCCCCGGCCACCCGATCCAGGTCCCTCCCAGCCGGGCGAGCGAGCCGTCGTCGAGGAGGCGACGCAGCCCCGTCGCGAGACCTCCCGCGCTCGGGACGCAGCGCACGTGGTCACCGTCGACGCGCACCGTCACCGGGAGGCGGTTGCTGACGAGCACGAGCCTGCGCACGTCAGCGCCACGCGCGCACGGCGCCGTCGCGCGCCTCGACGAGCTGCCCGATCGTCATCGCCGCATGGATGAGCCCGACGTGCGTGTAGGCCTGCGGGAAGTTGCCCAGAAGCTGCCCGGTCGCCGGATCCACGTCCTCGCTGAACAGCCCGACGGGGTTGGCATGCGCGCAGATGCGGTGGAACACCTCGGCGGCCTCGTCGAGGCGTCCGCACAGCGCGAGCGCCTCGGCCCACCAGAAGCTGCAGATGGTGAACGCGCTGGTGACCGCGCCGAAGTCGTCGTCGTTGCGGTAGCGGAGCATGAAGCCGCGGTCGACGAGCAGGCGTCCGCAGGCGTCCACCGTGGCGCGGAAGCGCGGGTCGTGCGCATCCACCAGCCCGATGGTCGCAAGAAGGAGGCTGCTCGCGTCCGGCAAGACCCCGTCGAGCGCCTGCGCGAAGAAGGCACCATCGGGGTTCCAGCCCCGCCGGAGCACGATCGCCCGCTCCCGGGCCGCCACGGCCTCCCACCGCTCCGCGAGGTCCTTGCGCCCGAGGCGTGCGGCGAGGCGCGCCCCACGGTGGATCGCCGCCCAGCACATCGCCCTGCTGAACGTGTACGGGCGCAGGAACGTCCGGAACTCCCAGATGCTCGTGTCGGGGGTCGGAGCCGCCGCGATCGCGTCCTCCACGAGCCGCTCGATGAGGGGCAGCAGGCGCGCCGGATCCTCGTGCACCGTGCGGGGATCGCCGAGCAGCGTCTCCAGGCACAGGATCATCTCGCCCATCAGGTCGTTCTGACACTGCGTGCTCGCCGCGTTGCCGATGCGCACGAAACCGTTTCCACCGTACCCCGCGAGGTGCGGCAGGAACCTCTCCTCGAGGTCCCGCTCCCCGCCGATGCCGTACAGGGGCTGGAGCGGGCCGGCCTCCGCCACGTCGCGCAGGTAGCGGAGGAAGTGCGCGCCCTCCGCGACGTGTCCCAGCCGCCGGAGGGCCTCCACGACGAAGGCCGCGTCGCGCAGCCAGCAGTAGCGGTAGTCCCACGTGCGCTCGGTGCCCATCGCCTCGGGGATGGACGTCGTCGCCGCCGCGATGATCGCGCCGGTGTCGTGGTAGGCGCAGAGTTTCAGGCACAGCGCCGAGCGGAGCACCTCCGCCGGCGCGAAGGTCGGGAGCGCGCAGGTGGAGGCCCATTGACGCCAGCCGCGCGTGGTCATGTCCAGCACGTCGAGCACCCCGGTCACGCCCATCGGCCCCTCGGGCGTGCCCCACCCGAGGACGAACCAGGTGGTGCGGTCCAGCAGGAACGCGCGACTCCCGAGCACGTACGGAACGGGCACGTTCGTGTGGAGGTACAGCGGGGCGGCGCCGCCGAGCACCGCGACGCCGTGGGTCGTCTCCACCAGCTGCGGCGAGACGCGCGCGTACTCGGGCCGCGGATCGAACACCACCCGCAGGCGGGGCGTGCCGCGCAAGGGCCGGACGACGCGCACGAGTTGCAGGGGCACGTCCACGTCGAGACCGCGCGGGACGCGCGGCGCGAAGTCCAGGACCTCCCAGCGCGCGTCCCCGGCGGCGAAGACCGTGCGCAGCACGTTCGTGTTCGGCAGGTAGGCCATGTCCCCGCGCACCTCGTGGTCCGCGTGCAGGATGCGGAAGGATCCGCCGTGCTCCTCGTCCAGCAGACGCGCGAACACCGAGGGGCTGTCGAAGCGCGGGAGGCACATCCAGTCGACGGAGCCGGTCGGGGCGACGAGCGCGAGCACGCGGCCGTTCCCGACGAGGCCATGATCCAGGCGCGGAGCAGGTGCGGGTTGCATCGCTCCCGAGGTAGGCACCGGGATACGGAGCGACCCGATGCGCACGCCGCTCGTCCCGTTCGTGACCGCAGGCCTCGTCGAGGCGGGGTTCGCCGCGCGCGTGGGCGGCGTGGGCGGCGTGCTCCTGGCGTGGATGGCCGTCGCGACGCTGTGGACCGCCGTCGCGTACGCACGGAGCGCGCCGGGGATGCTCGGAAAGCTGCGCTGGCCGAGGCTCGCGCCGCTCGTCCTGGCGCCGGTGACCCTCGGCGCCGCGACCGCATCGCTCGTCGTCCGCGCCGTCGACGCGCGCGTGCTCGGCGCCGGAGGCGCCCTGCGCGTGGAGGTCCATCCCGGCTGGTGGGTCGGCGGCTGGCCCTGGACCGGGGCCCCGGACCTGGCGACGCTGGATGTAACCGCCGAGCTCCCCGCGCGTGGGCCGTTCCTCCGCTGGGCCTGCGTGCCGATGCTCGACGGCGCGCCGATGACCGACGAGGCCTACGACGCGGCCGTGCGACAGCTCGTGGCCTGGCGCGCGGAGGGCCTGCCGGTGCTCGTCCATTGTGCCCACGGCCACGGCCGGAGCGTCGCCGTGCTCGTCGGGGCGCTGGTCGCCGCCGGCGTGGAGTCGGACTGGACGCAGGCGCACGCCCGGATCGTCGCGCTGCGGCCACGCGCGCGCATGACGCGCCTGCAGCGGGAAGTGGTGGCGCGACGGACAGGCGCGGCTATCCTTCCCGCATGACGCTCCTGCTCCTCCTCGCCTGTGCCTCCGGTTCCGATGACAGCGCCGCCTCGCCCGACCCGCTCGGCGGCACCGCGGCCCTCGCCCCGGTGAGCGACGGCGCCTGCCCCGCGAACCTCGCGGAAGGCGGCAAGGTGACGCTGACGTCCGACGGGCTCGCGCGCACCGTGCGCGTGATCCTGCCGACGGGCGGTGCGCCGGCGGGAGCGCCCGCGGTGTTCGCGTGGCACCCGCTCGGCGTGTCCGCGACCCAGCTCGTGCAGTACCTCGGACTGCGCGACTGGGCCGAGTCGAACCAGGCCGTCGTCGTGCTTCCGGAGGCCCGGGCCGACAACCCCTTCGAATGGGACTTCTGGAGCAACGGCACGCACGACCTCGTCCTCTACGACGACCTCCGCACCTGCCTGATCCAGGAGCTCGGCGTCGACCCCACGCGCATCTCGGCGACGGGCATGAGCGCCGGTGGGCTGATGACGACGTACCTGGGCATCCATCGCGGCGACACGCTCGCCACGATCCTGCCGATGTCCGGCGGGACGGACCCCGTCGTCGCGTACACGCCGCCCGCGGGGCCGTTCCCGGCGATGCTGATGTACGGCGGGCCCACCGACACGTGGGGCGGCGGCGGCATCGAGGTGGACTTCAAGGCGGCGACGCTCGCGTTCGCCGGATCCCTCGCCGCCGACGACCACTTCGTCACCGTCTGCGACCACGGGCAGGGCCACACCATCCCGCCCGAAGGCCCGGAGGCGCTGACGACCTGGCTCCTGGCGCACCGCTACGGGGAGCCCACCCCGTTCCGGGGCGGCGCGCTCGAGGGCCTCCCCGGCTACTGCGCGGTGTACACGCCCGGCGCGATGACGGAATAGATCCCGCGTATGTCCTCCGAGGTGTGCAACATCGGCCCGGGCGGCCGAAAGGTCCGTCGGCTCATGGGCCTCGCGATGCTCGCGGGGACCGGCGCCGTGTTCGCCATCCTCGTGCGCGCGGGCGCGCCTCGCCCGGTGCGCGCGGGCCTGTTCGTGCCGCTGCTGTTCGGGATGCTCGGGATGATGCAGGCCAGGGACGGCGTGTGCGTGGCGCTGGCCGCGCAGGACCTCCATGACCTCGACGAGGGGCCCGTCCCCGTCACGGACGCGTATGCCCGGGCGCGCCTGCGGGTGCGGGCACGCGCGACGTGGTGGAAGGCCGGGCTGGTCGCGCTGATCGGCACGGTGCTCGCCGTCCTGGCCTGAACACCCGCGCGGGGGGCGTTGCGGGGGGATGCCCCCCCGCCCCACCACATGCCTGCACGGCACGCGCGCGATAGACCGCCCGGCGAGGAAGCCGCCATGGAAGACCACGAGAAGGGCCGGGACGCGTTCGCGGACGAGGAGAGCTACCGCCTCCACAGCCTGCGCCACAGCACGGCGCACGTCATGGCCGAGGCCATCGCGCGGGTGTTCCCGGGCGCCAAGTTCGGCATCGGCCCGGCCATCGAGGATGGCTTCTACTACGACGTCGACGTCTCCCGCCCGATCCACGAGGCCGACCTCGAGGCGATCGAGGCCGAGATGAAGGCCATCGTGAAGCGCAACTCCCCGTTCCAGCGTGCGGAACTCGACCGCGACGCGGCGATGGCCACGTTCGCGGACCAGCCCTACAAGCAGGAGCTCATCGCGAGCCTTGAGGGGACGCTCACGACCTACGAGCAGGGCGGCTTCACCGACCTCTGCCGCGGCCCGCACGTCCCGCGCACCGGAAACTGCAAGCACTTCAAGCTGATGCGCGTCTCGGGCGCCTACTGGCGCGGCGACGCGACCCGCCCGCAGCTCCAGCGCGTCTACGGCACCGTGTGGCCGACGCGCGAGGCGCTCGACCAGCACCTCTTCCGGCTGGAAGAGGCGAAGAAGCGCGACCACCGCAAGCTCGGCCGCGAGCTGGGCCTGTTCATGATGCACGAGTACGCCCCCGGCGCCACGTTCTGGCTGCCGAAGGGCGAGGTGCTCTACCACGCGCTCGCCGAATCCATGCGCACCGAGCTGCTGCGCGAGGGCTACGTCGCCGTGCGCACCCCGATGCTGTTCGACACGGCGCTGTGGCACACCAGCGGCCATTGGGCGCACTACCGCGACAACATGTTCAAGATCGACAAGCACGAGGAGGGCGACGAGCACGTCCGCACCTACGCGCTCAAGCCGATGAACTGCCCGAGCCACATGCTCGTGTTCGGCAGCGCCAAGCGCTCCTACCGCGAGCTTCCGATGCGCGTGCACGACCAGGGCGTGCTCCACCGCGACGAGGTCCGCGGCGCGCTCGGCGGGCTCACGCGCGTGCGCCAGTTCTCCCAGGACGACGCGCACCTCTTCGTGATGGAGAGCCAAATCGAAGACGAGGTGCGCGCCATCATCTCGCTCATCAACCGCATCTACGGCGCCTTCGACCTCGGCTACAAGGCGAAGCTCTCCACGCGACCGGCCGAGAAGCTCGGCGACGACACGCTCTGGGACGCCGCCGAGGGCGCCCTGCGCGGCGCGCTCGACGCCAACGGCCTCGCGTACACCGTGAACGAGGGCGACGGGGCGTTCTACGGCCCGAAGATCGACTTCGACGTGGTCGACGCGCTCGGACGCGCGTGGCAGTGCGCGACGATCCAGCTCGACTACCAGCTCCCGCGGCGCTTCGAGCTGTCCTACGTGGGGGCCGACAACGGCGCCCACGTGCCCGTCGTCATCCACCGCGCGATCTTCGGCAGCTTCGAGCGCTTCATCGGCATCCTCATCGAGCACTACGCCGGCAACTTCCCGTTCTGGCTCGCGCCCGAGCAGGTGCGCGTGCTGACGGTCAGCGAGAAGGCGGAGTCCTGGGGCCGCGAGGTGCTCGGCGCCCTGCGTGCCGCGGGCATCCGCGCGGAGCTCGACGCGGGGGCCGACAAGATCGGCGCCAAGATCCGCGCCGCCCACCACGAGCGCCCGTTCTACATGCTCATCCTCGGCGAGAAAGAGCAGGAGAACGGCACCGTGAGCGTCCGCGGCCGCGGCGAGAACAACACCGTCGGCACCTTCACGCTGGCGGAGTTCGTGGCCCGCTGCCAGGCCGAGTCGCGTCCTCCCTTTGGGGGCTGACCGGAGCAGCGTGCGGGCCGCGCGGGCGCTCGTCCTCGCGGCCCTCTCCGGCTGCGCGGACCCTGCGGCGTTCCCCGACTCCCGCGCGACCACCGCCACGGCGCGCACGACGGCCACCGCGACGTCGACCCGGACGGACAGCGGCGCGCCCGGGACCGCCACCGGGACCGACACGGGGACCGACACGGCGACGGGGACGGACACGACCCCCGTGACCGCCACCGCGACCGACACGGCGACCGACGCGGCGACCGACACGGCGACCGACGCGGCGACCGACACGGCCACCGCGACGGACACGGCCACCGACGCGCCGCGCACGTGGCGATCGGCGCTCTACCCGCCGGACTGGACGCCGGCGTTCACCGGCCCGCAGGGCGCGTTCCTGCACGACATGTCCTACGCGGGCTACCACGCCTCCGAGGCTCCCCTCCCCGACGTGGGCGGGCCCGTCTTCGACGCCGTCGCGTACGGCGCCGACCGGACCGGCGCGACGGACAGCACGGCCGCCGTGCAAGCCGCGATCGACGCGGCGGCGAGCGCCGGAGGCGGCGTGGCCCGCCTCGGGGCGGGCACGTTCCGCATCGACGGGCTGCTCGCGATCCGCGCCAGCGGCGTGGTGCTGCGCGGGGCGGGCCCGGCCGCGACGCGCCTGTGGTTCACGCGCACCGACGGGATGACCGACCAGGCGCACCTCGTCGTGGGAGGGTCCCCGGCGGAGGGGCCCGACCTGCCGCTGGCGGCGGACGGTGTCTCGCGCGCGCACGTGGTCCTCGTGGCCGACGCGACCGGACTGGCACCCGGGGACCGCGTCCACGTCGGCTGGCGCATCACGCCGGCCTTCGTCGCGGAGCACGGCATGACCGGCGTCTGGACGGTGTTCCTCGACACCTGGACGCCGTTCTTCCGCCGCACGGTCGTGTCCGTGGACACCTCCGTCACACCGCACCGCGTGACCCTCGACGTTCCGCTGCGCTACGCCGCGCGCCTACGCGACGACGCCAGCCTGCGGCGCGTCACCGGCTACGTCCGGGAGGCCGGGATCGAGCACCTCTCGGTCGCGACGGCCCGCACGTGGGACGCGGCGTGGGCGAACGACCGCACCCACGCGATCCGACTGCAGGGCGTCGAGGACGCCTGGATCCGCGACGTCGCGAGCTTCACGCCCCCCGACGACCCGGATGGGCGCGGCGACCACCTGCTCAGCGGCGGCATCAAGGTCGTCGACAGCCGGCGCGTCACCGTCGCGGACGTCCACCTCGCCGAGGCCCAGAACCGCGGGCCCAACGGCAACGGCTACCTCTTCGAGATCTCACGCAGCAGCGAGGTCCTCGTGCGGGACAGCTCCGGCCGCGCCGGGCGCCACAACTTCATCCAGAACTGGGACTTCGGGACCAGCGGCTGCGTGTGGCTGCGCACCCACAGCGCGGGGGGGCGCAACCTCGTGGCCGACTGGGATCCCGTCGGCCTGCCCGCGTGGTCGGAGTACCACCACAGCCTCGCCATGGCGAACCTCGTCGACCAGTCGACCGCGGACGACGGCTGGCAGGCCGTGAACCGCAACGGAGAGAGCAGCGGCGCCGGCCATTCCGCGACGCAGTCGATCTTCTGGAACACCGGCGGCACCGGCGGACTGCGGTCGTTGCAGTTCGGGCTGGGCTACGTCATCGGCACGACGGGCCTCGCCGTCGCGACGGATCCCGACGCGTGGGACTGGAACAACGCCGGCGTCGGCACGCACCCGGCCGACTGGGTCGAGGGTCTCGCAGCGGGAGGCACGCTGGAGCCGGCGTCCCTCTTCGAGGACCAGCTCCGTCGGCGCCTCTCAGCCCGCTGACGTCGCCGCCGCGGCACCCTCGAGCCACCCGGCGACGTCCGCGATCACCTGCTCCCGGCCGATTTCGTTGAACAGCTCGTGCCGCATGCCGGGGTACACGGTGACCGGCGCGCCGCGCGTCTCCGCGAACGCGCGGTTCACGGGCATCGAGTTGACGCGGTCGTCGTCCCCGAGGAACATCGCGATCGGCACCGACACGGCGGCGGAGCGGACCCGCTCCGCCGCGGCGAGCATCTCCACGAACCACCGCGGCGTGACGGCGTGGAACACGAGCGGGTCGGCGAGATAGTCGCGGCCGACCGACTCGTCGCGGGAGAGCCAGGCCGGATCCACCTCGTTCGCGATGGGCACGGTGGGGAGGAGGCGTGACAGCACCCCGGCCGTCGCGGTCTTCCAGCCCGCCGGCGTGAACGCGAGCGCGAGGAGCGGGTTGGAGAGCGCCAGCCGCCCGGGACGGATCGCGCCGACCCGAAGCGCCTCGAGCGCGACGAGGCCCCCCATGCTGTGCGCGACGACAGGGCTGTCGGGCGCCATGTCCGCGCGCACGGCGACGACGTCGTCGACGTATTGCTGCCAGGCGTCCACGTGGCCCCGTCGGCCGTGGGACTTTCCGTGGCCGCGCAGCTCGGCGACCCGCACCGACCATCCCCGCGCGACGAAGGCCTCGGCGACGTGGCGGTAGCGCGCCGCGTGCTCCGCCAGGCCGTGCATCAGCAGCACCTCCGGCGCGTCCGGCGAGCCCCAGCGAACGACCCGCAGCTGGAACCCGTCCGGCGCCGTGCGCCACTCGATGCGCTCAGTTTGCAAAGTAGTCCCCCTCGGCAGCCAGGAGCGCGCGCGCCTTGCGTTGCTCGGCCTCCATCTCGGGCTTCACGTCGGCGAGCGCGTCCACGGGCTGCGCGAGCACCCACTCGAGCCCGGTACGGAACGCCTCGCGCTGCTGGCTCTTCGTCGCCCACATCTCGGACTTCAGCACGTAGTGGCCGAGGAACGAGGGGTACGCCGCGATGACCTTGTCGAAGAGCTCCTTCGACTTGCCGAGATCCTGCCCGGCGAAGCTCGGGCTCGCCGCGTACACGGCCGCGAAGTAGCGGTCGGGCCCGCCGTAGTAGTAGGTAGGGTCGAGCTCGCCCACGCGGCGCATCCACGCCTTGACGGTGCCGATGTGCTGGAGCGTCGTGACGAGGCCCTCGGCCTTCGCCCACTTCCCGAGCGCCGAGCTGGTCCAGTACAGGCAGGCGACGTCGTCCTTCGTGAACGCCCGCGCCGCCGACTCCTCGGTCTCGTCCCCCTTCGTGAGGAGCCCGGTGAAGTCGGTGTTCAGCGCGAGGCAGCGGCGACCGTGGTCGATGGCGGTGCTCCATGCGGCCTGGCGCGCGGCCTTGTCGGTCTCGTGACCGTCCCCGAGGAAGTACCACCCGCGCACGAGCCGCACCGCGACCTCGCGATCGGCCGGGTCCTGGGCCTGCAAGGCGCCGTAGGCGGCGAGCGCCTCCTGGAGCTTCGTCTTGTCACCGCGCTGCTCCCAGAGCGCATCCGCCGCCGCGCGGGCCGTCGCGCGTGCCGCAGCCGCCTCCGGCGCGGCACTGGTCGTCGCGGGCGCGGGGGCCGTCGTGATCTTGTAGGCGTCCACGGTGCGGGCACACCCGGCGAGAACCAGCGAAAAGACGATGGCGCGCATGAAAACCCTCCGCCCGGACCCTACGGGATGCACCCTTCCGTGTCAACCCGGCGTGGCCGCGCGCCGCCGCGCACGGTAGCTCCGGTCCATGCTTCTCCCCGATCCGCCGCTCGGCCTGACCTTCGATGACGTGCTCCTCGTGCCGGCCGCCAGCACCGTGCTCCCGCGGGACGCGGACGTGCGGACGCGCCTGGCCCGCAACGTGGTGCTCCACGTGCCGTTCCTGTCGTCGGCGATGGACACGGTCACCGAGGCCCCGATGGCCTTCGCGCTCGCGCTGCACGGCGGCATCGGGGTGATCCACAAGAACCTCCCGATCGCCGAACAGGCGGCGCAGGTCGCGCGGGTGAAGGCGCACGCGCCCCCCGACGACGACGCCCACCGGTCCGC
>JACCDP011556535.1_pt1 | contig 10691 bp, 10 predicted proteins | sample 7445841 | NCBI WGS metagenome assembly JACCDP01 (sample SAMN15323441, study PRJNA562643) | freshwater metagenome | isolation source: river surface water | place: USA:Blue River Watershed | collected 2017-08-17
CGCTCAACTGGGTCACGAGAACTTCCATGTACTGAATAGATACTTATCGATGGTGGAAGAAGTCACATTGTTCAAATCGCACCACCATGGGATCGTGATCCAATCATAGCTGCTACTAGCCGGATTAATGGGCGTGCGAACGAGACTGGCGTGACTATTCTTTTGTAGACGGACGTGCATTGTGGCTAGGACGTGTTTTGGGTGGTTTAACATAGCAGTTCCAGATCAAATACGTATATGTATATATATATGTAGGAAGAAAGGATTCTTTTTGGGGAAAAACCGCACGAATGTGTACGTGACTGTATCGACTTTTTCAAAGGGCTGCGCCATTTACCATCATTGCGGTTCACATTCCACTTACCGGTACGAACATTACCGTAATTGTAATCTACTCTAAATCACTTAGGTGTTGATGTCACGGCCAACCAGGACGAAATCTCGGACCATGAAACTTTTCAACTCGAGTACGATGTTTCGACTGGACGCTGGTACATTCGAACGATGGGTGACCGCTACTGGACTTTGGAGACGGCTGGGGGCATCCAAGCGTCTTCCTCGAAAAAGTAATGTGCAATTTTGTGGTGTGTTTTCTGTGGGTAGCCACGAGAAAATCTAATGGTTTTTCTTTTTTAGGAGTTCAAACGCGTTGTTTCAAATGGAATGGCAACAAGACGGATCGGTCGGCTTCCGCGCCAACAACGGCAAATTTGTGGCCACCAAAAAGTCTGGACATTTGTTTGCCAACGCCGATGCGGTCGAGGATTCCAGCAAATTCTTCTTCTACTTGATCAACAGGTTTATCAGCAGACCCTGACCCACATTTCCGGCGATAGCATTGATTAACGATGATCATTTGTATCATGGGTATTTACAGGCCGATGTTGGTGTTGAAATCTGAGCAGGGTTTCGTCGGATACAAGAACGGATCCAGTTGCAAGCTGGAATGCAATAAGGCCAACTATGAAGCCATCCAAGTCGAACGAGGACCATTGGGTCTAGTCTATTTCAAAGGTAAAGGATTTTTTCTTAAAATACTTTCGTGATTATGACGGATTGACCCGCATTTGTCGTTTTCCGGAACAGGCCAGAGCGGACGTTACTGGCAGATCAACTCTGATGGAATCACAGCGGACGGTGACACCCCAGAGGGTTTTTATCTGGAACTACGCGAGCCTTCCAAACTGTGTATCAAGAGTGGCGACGGTGCGTACCTAATGGCCGACAAGAACGGCGTTTTCACAGCCGGAAATCGCGATTCTGAGATGGCCACTCGCTGGGAATTTTAACACGCACATCTTTCTTGATTTCTCTTTTGGCCTATTTGTCTTGGTTACATTTTTTCCTCGCTGTTTTACCCGTAGTTTTTCGTCCTTCTTCTGTTACAAAATTTTCCGTGAAAGCTCGAAAACACACTTTAAAAAGAACACATTAACCGCCGACGCCGCCGCTTTTAATTACTTGCCATCTTTACCGGCTTGAAAAGAGGATTTAAAGAGATTCGCTTCAGTAATTGTGTGTAGGCACCTTGGAGCTATCCGGTTTACCCTCTTTTCGTTCATGCATGAGTAACCGGAACGCCCAATAGTGTCCAAAGAGGGATATTTATGCTGCTTTATTGCCAACGTAATCTGTGGGAATCAAACTTTTTTTAAAAAATCTAAATTATTTTCCATTTACTTTTCGTTGTTTTGTGTGTAAACTTCCAACGAATAATCTGATGTATTTTCCTACTTACTCATCCATCTCACTTCCAATAAGCGGATGAAGGAAAAAAAAACAATCTTTTTGATTAAGAAGCTAATGTAATTTATATTTTATAATTGGTCGTGTGTATTGGAAGTCACTTTTGGTATATTACACGAACATCTATACAACGAATTTTCTGAGTTAAGATATTAGTGATGTGGTCAGTGATGTCTGCGTGAGCCAATTAACGGGCAATGAGTCCGCTAGTAATTCAATATTGTCGGTGGTCAACATCAAAGATTTCAAATGATAGTGTATTAGCTAGTAAAACAGGGGAGGGACAGTTTGGGTGGGTCTTGAAGATTTTATTCTCGTAGCATTGCTTATATCAAAACAAATCTTGTCATTCTAATAGTTTTCCGGATGGATGCCAGAGTCTCGAGAGGATGATCGCCGACGATGGTTTGCACGAGAAACGGGTGAACGAGGGCGATTTCTATCATCGTGTCGCCTGTCGCGAGGTCGATCCGGAGACCGCTCGCGTGAACGACGTCTCTCTCTTCGTCTGTCTCTTTCCCTTTCCCTCTCTCGTTCTCTTTCGCGATCTTCTCTCTCACGTTCACGTTGTCGTTCCCGTTGTTTGTCTCTGTCGTCCGAAGCAGACTGGGTGTGACGTTGACGACGTCTCTCTTCCACTTTTACCTATGGTCATTATAACTTTCAAGTTATGTGGTATGAAGAGATAAGGAACTGGTCTACCTGAAGTTCTGCTAGTTTCTCACGAATCTTAATGAAACCGAGATGAAGTTTGCCTCCGAAATGGTCGGCTAGACGACGATCGTTATCGTGAATTCCCAGGTAAGCTGAACAAACTTCACAGACCCGCAACTTTTGCTGTTGATACGATGATGCTGGCATGGCGTTCCGATACTCCTGTTCGGCTGCGGCCTTCTTTTTGCGGAACTCTTCGACCTGACGAAGTAAATTATAATCTTTAGAATTCAGCAAGGGAATAGTATTTTCCCAACTTTACCTCTTCCATCATTTTCATCGATTCATCAACAAATCCTTCCGCACCCAACTGCTCCGCCTTCGCCAATTTCTGACCAATCTGTTCTGCCAGTAGATGGACCTGAATGCCAAGAATCACTTTAGTAATTGTCTCGGAATCGGAATTCAACGAAATTTCTCAACGAACCTTTTGGGCTTTGGCGGCCACTTCGGCAGACAATTCCTCTTGGGTTTCAGCCAACCGTTTTTTGGCAGCTTCCGTCTTCCTGTCGCACTCACCAACAAAAGATGTCAAATGATCCATGGCCTTTAACGAAATAGACATGATGAGTCGTCAAGAATATACGGTGCCATTTCCCCCACAGGAAAAATAGCATATGAACAAACAAATTACATCAACTTGATAGCCGTAGTCCTTGGATTCACTGGCTTTTTCGTAGTCCGCTCGAAGAGCTAAATCGTGGATGTTGGCGCATTCTCCGATATCCATCCGCTAAGAATCGTAAGGTAGAAAATACGAATAGAGACCACGAATTCACGAAGTTGGTTGACGACAGAAATGCGTCAACCAGGCAACAAAAAAGATAGCCGTTGTAAATGAAGAGGAGTCGTGGTTTCACACTTACCCAACAGCCCTTTTTCACTGTGTTGGCTCAGCATGGACACTGTAGCCATACTTTGTTGATTAACCAACAGTGTACTTTGTTTACTAGGGACAGGAATTCTAGCCACTGCTTTTTTGTTGATTAAAAGTAGCTGTTGGATTGTTCTTAAAAGGTACAAAGGAGGTTGGCAACGCACCACTGCCATTAAGTCTTACTTACGGCCACTTGAGGTGTAATGTGGTACTGAGAAAGCGTAGAGTAATCTGTTGCCCCATTATAACATCACTGCACCACGCAAAAACATAGAAATATCAGTTAAGAAGTCAGGTCCCCTGGTTCGATCCCCTGTGTCTCGCAATACTGCCTCACTGATCTTGATTAAACAAATGAGTGCAGAATAGGGGAAAGGCCAACTCAAATTTTTGCAACACAAATTTGCAAAGCAAGATCAGAGAGGAGTTTACTTTTCAGGCACAATATTTACAAGCAATACAACCAAGGAGTTGTTTTTTTTTCTCTCAAAATAGTGGGTTTTAGGGTTCTAGAGACATTGTCTCATTAAATACTTACAGTTGAGGCCAAGATTTCATGGGGGCAGCATCCCAGCAGAAAACTCTTGCAGACCTTGGGATCGGTGAACTTGACGTTGTATCGAGAACTCTCGCCTGTTCAATAACAGGTAAAGGTAAGAAAACATAATTTTTTTGCTCGTCGAGTTTACGCCTGTCAGTTACCATCTCGTGTTGTTCCCATCAACTGATCGAGCATGGCTCTCATTTGGTCCTTTGCAGACATCCTGCCGTTAGGTAATTCGAATAATTGTAATATTTTTTAAAGTAAGAACAACTAGTTCGTGTCCGGCTTTTAAAATAGCAAACGCAATAGACCCGACGACAGCAACAAAGAGCCTGAGGCGTGCTGATGCTCTATCTATATCGATACTTAAGTGGTCTCGAATCTTTACAAGTTATTCAAATGTCAAACCTAATTGTGCGTCGATGAACTTGAATTTGAATATTGGCTTTGTAATAAACCAATTTAAAATTTTTAAAATTATGATTTTGTGAGAAAATATGACGGCAACGGGGTAATAAAGTTTTACTCGATTTTTGTTGCTACAGCACTAAGGCCTGATCGTCTCCACCAATGTTGAGGTGCAGTTCTTCTTTCAAGTTTCAACTGTGAGGGCCGAAGTTTTATAAATTCTACTGACTGCCTCCGTAACTGATTTTAACGCAAGGTGGTTGCGCTATCGCAAGTTGATAAGGAATTTTATTTTGAGGCCCTAGCCGTCGACAAAGTTTATCAGAAAAAGGGGATCAGCCGCATTTCCGCACAGTCCCTCGTTCGTTCAAGTTCGTTCTTGCGATTTCGCTACCTCGAGATTAAGATTCTGTATATCGGGCTGAAAATGTTAATCTGTCATATCAGAATATCAAGGATTGCAGGTAAATTGTGCTTGATGAGAATGAATTGTTGCCGTCCTAGTGTATGTAGCCATTGTAGCCTACGTTAAACAGATTTGGAATTCGTTTGAAAGGAAATATTCAAGCATCGATCCCAGATGGCGTTAGTTGAGGAGACGAAATATTGAAATCATTAAAATGAATGGGTTTAGCAATGTTTGTCGGCCTTCGATATGAACGTGTTCGGGATCCCTACCTACTGAAAGCGCCGTCCCGGTCTCAGTATAAATTCGACAGCCGCGCAATGATGAACTCCGAAAGTATAAGCCGCCATATTAATAGATCAGAAAATATCTATGTTGATCGTTTTATTAATTGTGCATTGATAACACCCTACAATCCGGGCTAGGTGGGAATACTCGCTACCGTTCTTCACAATACTGATAAAACATAAAATATTTTGTTACAATACAGAGGGGAAACAGGCCGGAATTGCATTACTTGAGAAGCAGAGTAGATGGAACAAGTCGGAAACATCCAACATCTGCTTGCTAAATTTGTCGGAAACTTAGTTGTCATTGTGGAAACATGATGACCTGTGGTGATTAACTGTTCATAATCAGCTGCCAAAATCTGCTCTAAAATGGAAACAAGGTAATGTTGATGTTTTGAAAGTGATTGTTTCATCACTTTCATGTTGTTTTTTTTGTTACATTAGGTTGGACAGACTATTCCTCCTCCTGGATACTGGTTCATCTGCCGTCACCAGAAAAGCTGCTGCCCAACAGTTGGGTGAAGTTCAACGTCTACATCCTCATGAGCTGCCACTCTTACTGAAAAAGATTTTTGTGCATCTGAAAAGTCCTTCCTGGGATACTCGAATTGCTGCCTCTCAAGCCATCAATGCTGTGATTTCTCATGTTCCTCAGTGGGACCCTCTTCCTATCCCTGTTAAAAGTGAAGATATCAACCTATCCAATTCAAGGCTTAGCCAGCTGAAATTTGGCACATTTAGCATCAGCACAGTGTTAGCAAACCGTCATTTTCTGACAGCTTCAGAGGGAAAAGAATTTGATGATGAAGACTTCTCCTTGACTGATCCTAAAGAAAGACTAGCCCGCCAGCGTAAAGCACTGAATGACAGACTTGGTCTTGAATTGGCAGCAAAGCTAGGCATTGACACTGGAGAAATCATCTCTGCTGAAGATTTGACTGGGCATCCAAATTCTCAAAATGTTATAGATAACCAGTCTGTTACGCCTCCCGACGACGAAGCTGAGCAGTTGAAACAACTTAGTTCTCGAGAAGCAAATCGAGCAAAACGAAAAGCCCGTCAAGGCGGTAAGCAGAAATCTTTGGACGGAAGCCCATCTGACGGTGCGAGTAGCAGTAAGAAAATCAAGAAAGAAAAAGAGGAAGACATTTTCGTCGACAGTGTCCCCGACCCTGCTGGCACTTGGCCGGAATCTGCTCAAAACTGGCCTTTCGAAAGCTTCTGTGATCTTCTCGTGACTAAGCTTTTAAGTCCCAGTTGGGAGGTAATGCTATAATCTGCGTTATTGATTTTGCTGGACGCTCGGATGGTATTTATTTTCTACATTTTTACAATTATTTTTCAGATTCGGCATGGAGGTGGCACAGCTTTGAGAGAAGTTATTCAATTACACGGTCGTGGAGCTGGACGAACTGTGCATCAAACAACGCATGAAATGAAAGCAAGCCATTGTGCTTGGCTGGAAGATACATCTCTGCGTCTGTTATGCGTCTTGGCGCTAGATCGCTTCGGAGATTTCATCTCAGACCAGGTTATTGCGCCCGTTCGCGAAACCACGGCTCAGGCACTAGGTTCGCTAGCCAAATTAATGGAACCACAGCAAGTCGAATCAGTCGTTGCAGTTCTTCTACAACTACTTGAGCAGAGTGAATGGGAGACTCGTCACGGTGGCCTGTTGGGCCTAAAGTACTTGATGGCGGCTCGACAGGATCTATCTCAACAATTATTACCCTTGGTCTACCCTAGCCTCTTTAAAGGGCTACAGGATGATGTAGACGATGTCAGCGCTGTAGCTGCTGCGGCTTTGGTACCTTTAGCCGACCCTCTAGTCAATCTTTTGCACCTGAATGAAATCGGCACTTTGCTCAAGACACTGTGGGACTCTCTTCTCGAACTAGACGAGCTGACAGCCTCGACTAGCTGTATCCTCACTCTTCTGTCATCTTTGATGGCTCGTTCGGAAACGGTTCCATGCTTGCAAGACCTCCCATTAGTAGATTTGGTCCCACGGTTGTGGCCATTCCTATCACACTCCTCTTCCAAAGTATGTATATTTTGGATTATTTGATGTCTTTTATTTAACCGATAACTGTTGGGAATCCTAGGTTCGGCGTTCCACTTTAAAAACCCTTGAGACATTGCTGATTCCAGCTCATACTGCTGAGTGGATGGATGGCTTAGCTTCTGACCTACTTCGCCATGTCTTCCAGCGAGCCATGCTTGAGCACCAGGCAGAAATAATCGAACACATTGAAGCGCTCTGGGGTCTGCTTATAAGACGGCTTTCACTTCAGATTTTGCTTCCTGCTGCATGTCCCTGTGTGGCCGCTTGGCTATGCATGATGATGCAGCCCTCACGCCTCCCCTTCGATCCATCGATTCTTATATTCCCACCAGTTCGCAAGGAGGCAAGTGAAAGTCGTCGTAGGAGTAGCACTGGGCCTCTTGGAGAGGTCACTCCAGTCGAAACAAAATATTTTATTGCTGGGACAGATCACGTCTACGAGAATCCTATACAGCGCGAGAAAGGAGTAATCAGGGCTCGTTGTTTGGCCGCTTCCATGTTAGGTCTCCTCTCTGAATATCTCGTCCAAGTAATGCCCGGACTGACTTATTCGGCCGATATGGAAACGCCTGTTGAATGTTACGCCAAACTCCTGCTAGTCCATTTGAACAGCCGTTCTGCCGTTCAACGCACGGCGGTTGCGATGGTAATGGCTAACTGGGGTGAGAGGTGTAATACAGTCTCTCCTCCAACTATTTTGCTCGATCGTCTCCACTTAACCTTGACTGAATGCGTGTATTACGATGAGATTGGAGTTGCTTATGCTCGACTACTTCATGACACAAAAGACTTCATTGCTACTCTTAGGGTAATAGTTTTGTTTACAGCACTTAAATATGATTCGTGTTGACATTTATTTCCTTTGTAGCATTACAAACTGGATGTAGAATCTGTTTACCCGTCTGCCAACTCAAGCTTCTTGACTACCGAACAAATTCAACCCCTTGCTGGTCCAATTGCAACTCAACTTATAAGTACTTCAAAGCTTAAAAGTAAAATTACTGAAATGTTGGAAGATCGCAGGAAATCGTTAGCAAGTGCTTGTCTTCAGGTTGGAACACTTTGTCGACAATTTTTAAATTATTATGTTTAATTTCATAAAGATATTTTTAGGTCGCAACGGATCAAAATACTTTAAATAATACCACCCAATCTGCTTTGGCACGAGCAGTTGTGGCTTTTCGAGTACTGTCCGAAAAGCTCAACCCAGTTATTAAACCGCTGATGGATTCGATCAAACTGGAAGAAAATGAACAGCTTCAACAATCTAGCGCAAGAACTTTAGCACGCTTGCTTGAACTTTGCCAATCTCGAACACCCTGTCCTAATAACAAAATTCTTAAGAACGTTTGCACTTTCCTCTGTGCTGATCCCGAAGTAACACCCAAAATAATCCCCACGGAGTTGGATGGGATCTTGATGCTGATGCAACAGCAACGACTAGCTGATAAAACTGCTGCCAGTAAACGCAGTCAAGTGGATAGCGATCAGATCAGTGCACGTGCTCTGGAGGTTCAGCGACGAGGAGCTGTGCTTGTATTGAAAGCTGTGGCCATCCACTTCGGGACTGAAATGCCATCCAAAGTACCATATTTGTGGGATTCGATTATGAGTATTCAATCAATTGACGATCTTGCCGATACTGATGCTGCTGGGTAATTGTTAACTGGTTGAACTCCTTCATCTCGTGATGTGTTTTCTAACCTTCTCTCCTTTCAATTTTAGAACATCGAAAGCGGAAGACTTGATCCAGTGCTTGCAAATTCTAGAAGTCATTGCCTCATCTATCCAGTCTTCCCTACATGGAAAAATTCTTGAATTGTTGGCAACTTTGTGTGATCTTTTGGAACATCAGGTGCTGATACAATTTCAATCAGATTGGGACGCAAGAGGGGTATCCAAATTATTTCCTATGTCGTTCAAGTCGACCTACTGGCCGACCGACTAGACCTACCGGTCAACAGCACTTTTCGACACAATTTGGATACACCCCTTGCGTTCCAATTTTGATTGAAAATTCCATTGAAAACCCAACATGTCGTAACTACCGGCCGGCCGAGACGGACTACCGTCGAAAATTGGTGGGCCTACCGGCCGACTATCTACCGATCATATAACTATATAAATATAATGCATATTTATTTTCAGCTGAGAGCCGTTCGCCACATGGCATCTCCAGGATTAGCCGCGCTAGGGGCTGTTGACGGCGACCGCGTTTTAACGGTTGTGGTGGAAAAAGTCATACCAATGTTGGGTGCCATTGACCGGGAGCAAATGCGGCAGGGAGCAATCGAAGCCGTAGCCTGTTTGGTTGAACAAATGGGAATGAATATCATACCGTTTATTGTCCTCTTGGTCATTCCTGTCCTTGGTCGGATGAGCGATACAAACCAGTCTGTTCGATTGGTGGCCACTCAGTCATTTGCGACATTAATAAGGCTCATGCCTCTTGAGGGAGGAGTACCGGATCCACCCGCCCTTAGTCCAGAGTTGGCAGAAAAGAAGATCCAGCAGCGTCGATTTCTGGAACAACTCTTTGATCCTAAAAAACTAGAAAATTACAAGGTTTGTTCTCGTTAGTGCGTGGTAGCAGCATATTTAAAAACAGTGAGTAAAAATTTCCATTTTTTAAGTAGATCCCCATTAAGATAAATGCAGAATTGCGCTGCTATCAACAAGATGGTGTCAACTGGTTAGCTTTCTTGAACAAATATGGATTACATGGCATTCTTTGCGACGACATGGGACTTGGAAAGACACTTCAGACCATCTGCATCCTTGCGTCTGATCATCATCAACGGAAGGTTGACTATCAACTCACTCAAAACCCATCTTCTGCTGCTTTGCCATCTATCGTCATATGTCCTCCTACTCTAACGGGTCATTGGATGGATGAAGTGGAGAAGTTCGTGTCAACTGATATGTTGAATCCTTTGCACTACACTGGACCTCCATCCGAGAGAATGCGGCTCCGTAATAGAGCCGCTCATCACAACTTGATCATCGCCTCATACGACATCGTTCGAAATGACTTGGAATTCTTCAGCTCTATACGTTGGAATTATTGCGTTTTAGATGAAGGCCATGTTATAAAAAACGGGAAAACCAAGTTGTCCAAAGCCATTAAGCAATTGGTCGCCAATCATCGTCTAATTCTGTCTGGAACGCCTATCCAAAACAATGTACTCGAGTTGTGGTCTCTCTTTGACTTTTTGATCCCCGGATTTTTGGGCAATGAGAAACAATTTCAGGTCAGTTTCCAATATACATATTTGCATTATTGAATATTAATAGCCCTTTAATTCAATAAATTAAACTTACATAGGCTCGTTACAGTAAACCAATCTTGGCTAGTCGGGATGCAAAAGCCTCCTCAAAAGAACAGGAGAACGGAGTTCTAGCTATGGAGTCGCTCCATCGCCAGACTCTACCTTTCCTTCTGCGGCGAATGAAGGAAGACGTCTTGAAGGATCTCCCACCTAAAATTACTCAAGACTACTATTGTGATTTGAGTCCACTTCAAGTTAAGCTTTATGAAGATTTCTCAAAGAAGCACGCAGAGCTTAACCAATCCAATCAAGCTTCAGCGCCTTCACCCGCTCATGCGCACATATTCCAGGTTAGTTGTTCTCGAGTTTTCC
>JACCDP010089739.1_pt1 | contig 10689 bp, 21 predicted proteins | sample 7445841 | NCBI WGS metagenome assembly JACCDP01 (sample SAMN15323441, study PRJNA562643) | freshwater metagenome | isolation source: river surface water | place: USA:Blue River Watershed | collected 2017-08-17
ATTGTTCACAGTTTTCTCAGAAGGGTAAGATGGCCCTATCGTTCATAAGTCTATGCGTCCATAGACGATACCTGCGAATGCTATTTTTAATGGTGCCCCAGGAGAGACTCGAACTCTCACGCCTTACGACACTGGCTTCTAAGACCAGCGTGTCTACCATTCCACCACCGGGGCATTTTACTTTGAATTTTTAATGAACTTGTATGTATTATATATTCTAACTCACAGTCTGTCAAGATTTTTTGGCGCCTCTGGAGAGATTCGAACTCCCATAACCTGGTTTAGAAGACCTGGCACTGCTCCATCAGCAGAGGCATAATTGGTCCCGCCAGGAGGAATCGAACCTCCGTCTTAACCTTAGGAGTGTTTTGTTCTATCCATTGAACTATGGCGAGTGGTGCTGGCTGTTGGAATCGAACCAACTTCAACGGCTCTTCAGACCGCCGCTATGACCACATCAGCTAAACCAGCATTGGGGTGTCCTACGAGTATCGATCTCGTACTTCCAGTTTCACAGACTAGTGTGCAGGCCACTACACTAAGGACACCATTGTTTGGTACCCCTGGAAGGAATCGAACCTCCGTCTAGACGTTCGTAGCGTCTTATTCTCTCCGTTGAACTACAGGGGTATTAATACGTTCTAATACGTCTTTTCGCATTTTGAAAACACGATGTTCATTAGGTCGATGTACTACGAGATATTCAACACCATCGATATTATCGGTCATCCGGACATCATCACAAACAAAACGCTCATTATTCAAACGATTTTTAAACAAGATTGGTTTCATGATATCTCCTTTAGTGGCCGGTCCGGAGAGATTCGAACTCCCGACAGCTGGTTTCGAAGACCAGAACTCTTCCACTGAGCTACGGACCGAATTGGTGCTCCTAACAAGAATCGAACTTGTATCGCATCCTTACCAAGGATGTGTTCTGCCATTTAACTATAGGAGCGTGGCACGGGTGCTAGGGCTCGAACCTAGAATAACAGAGTCAAAGTCTGTGGTGTTACCATTACACTACACCCGATCAGATTATTCTTTTATTAAATCTTTAGCGTCTACGCAAGTGCCGCCTTTGAACACATAGACATCTGAATCAATACGTAACTGTTCAAAGATATGATTGTTGACACACTTATATGGGTCTTTATAATTTTGCGTGAAATGATAAACCCCGTAGCCTATCCCTACTAGAATCATTAGGATAGGAATGTACTTTAGAAACTGTACGATCTGAGGCATCATGCCCAAAATTTGGGGCAGTTTTTCTAGTAGCTCTTTCATACTGTTATTTAACTTTGGTGGTAATGGTCAGACTCGAACTGACGATAAACACCGTATGAAGGTGTCGCATTAGCCGCTATGCTACATTACCTTGTAAAAAATCAAACAATATTTTATGGGCTTTTCTATTAGCATGATACCCATCTGGATAAAACAAGTCTCGATAACTTTTAAAAGAATCTAATCTATTATTAGCTATTTCGATATCTCTATTGATTTTTTGTTTATCTTCAATCGTTAGTTTATGTTCTTGATCGTTCATATAATCAACGATAGGTTGATCTAAGAAAAGATCGTAGACACTTTCTGAATCAGTTTTTGTGACTAGATTATAGATACTTTTACAGGCTATCTGTAAATTTCTATGTAGCAGACACTCATCTGAAATATCACTGGCGCCGCCAATTAGATAAATTCTTACGTTAAATTGGATCGCCAAATTTGACAAAGATCGATAAAACTGATTTAAAGAATTTCTTTTTAATTCTTCATATTTTTTATCTTGGTAATTCGTTGACTTTATATCTCTCGACCATTCGGTTTGAAAAATATAAATTTTTTTTATTTCTTTTACTAAGTGTTGATTAGCTATTAAAAAAATTTCTAATCTTTGTACAGTTTCTAAATTTGTAGATCCTACAGAACTTAAATTGACACAAATCTGTCCAGATCGGTAAAAATATTCCGCGAGTCCTCCGTGAACGATTTCTCTTTCACCGTGTCTCTCCCAGGGGCCTTCTTTATTAACTAATTCACCACAACCCCAACTATCGCCGTTTATTACAATCATTCTAACTTTCTAAAGTAGAAGGATGTTGTCCTTCACCTATACAATTAAATGTCAGTGTCATACGATCGTCAGACAGACCCTGTTCGACTCTATGTTTCAACCAGCCAGGAAATATAATCACATCTCCTGTGCTAACTTCTAATTCCTGTTCGATCGAAAACGATATCTTTTTATCATTGTAAAAATTAACGGGCATTAGAGCAGCTACCAAACTTGAAGGATTTTCAAACACAATATTACCGTGATCTTTTTCTTTTTGTAGATAAACTACTCCATTTACAATAGACGGTATATGATTGTGTGCATTAATAAAGCTGCTGGCTTTGCTCCTATGCATCCACATTTCGAAAATTTTAGGTTTAAGACTGCTAACAATATTCAACTCATTCCAATATTCTAAAATCATAGGATTAAGAATATCTATCAACGGATTAAACAAATCTAATTTGTGTAAATGATTTCCTGGAAATTTATTTCCTTTATACTCGATTTCATTTATATAAGTCGTTTCAAAATTTTGTCTTTCACCTGAAAAAATTTTATACCATTCAGAAACGTGAGGTTTTAAATTTCTATAAATTTCCTCACAGTTTTCAATCTTATTCTTATAAATTTTTAAGGGAAACAAGTCTATACAATGCATAATTCTATATATCTCTATATCATAAACAACATTACCATATAGAAACACACTCACGTTGCTACGCTGTCTCTGTATACTATCTGTATACCGAGTGTGTTTTTATATGGTAGGGGCGCCGGGACTCGAACCCGAAATTGGCAGATTAAAAGTCTGCTGTGATACCATTTCACCACACCCCCAAAGGTTTAGGACCTTTGTCGGATTTGTCACTTTCCATATCATTCTCCTATTTTAAATTTTTATCAATCCAAAGCAAACCTACTATTACTAAAATAATAACTGCCACGGCCCCATTTTGATTTCTCCTTACAAGTGGTGCCCAGACCAAGAATTGAACTTGGAATAATCGCTTATCAAGCGACCGTTATACCATTTAACTATCCGGGCGAATCTCTCGGCGAGCCTAAGCCACTCGCCTTCCCCTACCTATCAAGGCTTAGATGTAGTGTAGGGAGTATCCTGAAAGAATCTTTCGATTCATTTTATTGAATGTTTAATTGTTTTTTAAGCTCTGGAGTGAACAATCCGTCAATTCTCAAAGCGTATGACGGTTTCATTACAGGTTCTCCACCGTGCCAATCTTGATCATTCCAATATCCAACTCGTGTATTAATATAAACTTTTTCGCGAGTAGTATCGCTTCTAACATAAAACGGTCTTTCGAGATTGGGTCTTATGTGTATAAATTCGCTGGTAATTTCTGGATAGTCTGGATCTACAGCAGGATCTCGATGTTCAAAGGCTATACCGCCTGATTCTAGAACAAAAAAACTTACTCTACCGATATGAGAAAAAACTCTAGTGGTTTGTAAATTTAAGATCCAATCTTTAAGTCCCGGAAAAAAATTAGATATTTCTTCTCTGATTCTTATCACAGGATCTTGACGCCATCCATCCGAAAAATCACATAATACATAAAACGAATATAGATCATATCCACCCATAGCGTGTTTTAAAAATGTAATAAATTCGCTATGCTTATTATTTTTTTGTATCTCGATACCTATTTTTTTAATAGGATCGTCTATCTGCAATTCTAAAAATTCTTGGTAGGCTTTAAACAAAGGTTTAAATCTAAAATCGTGTGCCTTGTCATTTACCATATAGGGAGGAACGTCAAGACTGCCTTCATCGGCCAAATGTTTAGCTAATGCGAACCCTTTGCAAATATTTGGTTGAAGTTTATCGAACGATTTAATGTCTACATATTTTTCTAAATCCAAATATGGTTGACCTTTGATACATTTTAATCCTGATGGCATCATAGGAATATTTATAGCCTGGTGCCCCTAACCGGATTCGAACCGGTAGTTATGACACTCCTTTTGAGAGAGCCGCCTTTACCAATTTGGCCATAGGGGCATTACTGGTGCCTCTGGCAGGACTCGAACCTGCACACGCCGGCTTATCTGGCCGGTGCTTTGGCGAGGTATAAGCTCGCTTCTTTACCATTAAGCTACAGAGGCAAAAAACTTTGGAGCACAGGGTGAGATTCGAACTCACGGTTTTAGAGTTTTGCAGACTCTTGCATTGGGCCTCTCTGCCACCTGTGCATAAATTGTTGGCATCCCGGGAGGGATTCGAACCCCCACTAGCAGTTTTGGAGACTGTCGTGCTGCCGTTAACACTACCGAGATACTGGAGCGGGTAGCGAGAATCGAACTCGCGAATAAACCTTGGCAAGGTTTCAGGTTACCATTACATCATACCCGCATTAAAACTGGTACACCGTAGGGGAATCGAACCCCTCTTCCTACCGTGAAAGGGTAGTGTCCTAGACCGATAGACGAACGGTGCAAAAACTTGGCTCCAGAGGGTGGGATCGAACCACCGACCAATTGATTAACAGTCAACTGCACTGCCGCTGTGCTACTCTGGAATAAAACTTTGGCGGTCCCAGGGGGTAACGATCCCCCTCCTTCGGCGTGACAAGCCGGTATGCGTCCATGAACACCTTGGAACCTGAATTCTTTGCACGGCTACGTATTTCTTCTCGCCCCGTACTGAGTTTACAACCCTGTCGCCACCTTTACATAATTCCTATGTGTGGATCATCATACCAGATTCTGCTTACGTCTGCGCTAACGGTCTTCTGGACACCGGATCTCTAACGTGTAATCAAACGACTGCATTCACGTAGCAGTAACGGAAACTTGGTGGAAGTGGTAGGATTCGAACCTACAGCGTTTCTTATGTGGCGGATTTACAGTCCGTTGCCTTCAACCAATTCAGCACACACTTCCATTGAACTAATTATACACTCTCTCGCTATGCTGTCAACCGCTGTTCAGGCGGAGGTAGAGAGTGTGTATTAAAATGCTCTCCGCTATGCTTTTAGACAGCGTCATGGGCTGAATGGAGAACACTTTAATACGCTACCATTTTTTTATCCACACAAGGATAAGCCATCCGGTAGGCCGCCCGTTTGCGTTTTTATTAGAGTGTGTCGCTGGGACCTCGTTTCCCATCCACACTTACTGCTGAACTCAACTATCGATATACCAATGAAGATCGCTCTTCTTTAAGGCTTCTCTAAGAGTCTGAGCTCTATCAAACTTATCTTGAATAAGTTTGCGTGTCTGTTCATCTGTTAGCGTATAAGCAGACACGTAAGCCTGTTCAACAATTTTCTTTTTTAATTTGCTTTGATCTATTTCTTTTCTTTCCATCTTATCCTTTAATAAACAAAAACCCCAGGGTTTCTAGTCCTGGGGTCCTTTTGAAGTTTGAGTTTACTTACTGTTAACTCATCGTCTCCATGGACCCCGGGTGTAGCTCTGGTGTACGATCATTATTAAAGAGACTAATCGCTGACCAAGAGAAGGGCATACCTATCTGTTTGGCTGTACAATAATGTCTCGATAATGATCCGACTGTTTTCATTTGTTTTGTTTTTCCTTAAAAATTCTGCGCTATCTCTAACGCATAGTCTTATTGTATAGTTATTTAGTCTCGCTGTCAACCGCTTTTGGCAAATCTGACTTAAAGTTTTGTTGCTTGTTTAGCAAGACAATTTAACTATGCTTCTATTTTATTGTCTTTTTATTTATGTGTCAACGAAAAAATACTCATATAATGTGGTAATTTTACAACAATTTGTCTGATTCGATCAGTAAGTGCTTACCAACTTCGAACAAGCCCACACCGCCTATGAGATCCAGACAGCTGGCGTGTACCTGTGCCTCTCCATCGTCACTCATAGAGCAGGCTACGAATTCTGTGATCTCGCCGTCTTCGATCTGTTTCTTCATCACGGACAAGACTTCCAACATAGATTCTTTACGTTCTTGATCTTTTTTTGCTTTGGGATCTAGAGCAACTACATTCATAACTGTTCCTTAGGTTAAATGATCTGCTACGCCCAGTTCGACACATTCTTCTGCTGTGAGATATACATCGGATGCGGGCAACAATTTTGATTTGATTTTACTAGGTGGCATTCCTGTGGCCTGTTTGAGGATATCGATCATTCGCTGATTACAGAGTTCGCCGTCTCTCATAGTGGCCTTCAGATCGTGATGTTTTCCTGAAACGCTGTCTGAATATTGATGACACATAAAACTACAATTTTTTGCAGCATATCTCTCACCACTGTGTCCTGCTGCAAAGATAAGGAACGCGGCACTCATAGCAGATCCTATAGCGATCGTTCTTACCGGATGTTGGCTATTTTTGATCATATCAATCAGAGCAAACGCACCGTAAAGATCTCCGCCCATAGAATTGATATACAAGGTTAAGATCTTTTCTTTTGGATCTTGATTTTCGTAGAGTATCCATTTGACGCAGTTTGCGATATTTTCTTCATCGATTTCTCCGTAGAGATAAAAGATGCTGTTTTCTAGAAGTTTTACCGCAATACGATCATCGGCGTTGAAATCGTCGAATTTTTTGGACACATTAATTCCCCTGGATTCACTATTACTTATCATTTGTTTTATTATAGCGTCTGTTTATTGCCAGGTGTTAGTTTCGCTGCTCCAATGTCTAGTATCGTAGACAGTAAAGCCTATAGCATATCCCAAAATGCCCAAACAAAATCGTAGCCCTGCGTGATTTTGTTTGGTAGTAAATTCGAAATCCAAATCCACAAGCATACCGTCATAGAAAGTATGCTCCAATTCCCAGGCTGTATTTTGGGTTATTTTACCAGACATACAGCCCAAATTTTTAAAACGATCTTTGCTCCAGGGATTGCGGATTTCTAACCGAGATTTTATCATTCTGGCAATGGGCTAAACCGACTTAGAAAACTTTCTTTATAACAACTATATTCTCGTACTTCTTCGTTCTTCAATTTTTCAGCTCTATAATAAACCCAATCATTGCCGTCTATAGTTGTCGCTGCTAACACTATGAACTTTTCGCCGTTGCTTGTCCACCATCTGCTGCCTGATTTTATCTCCATATACGCTCTCCTTATGTTTTGAAAACTTCTGTAGCCTCCGTGTCTACATTCTCTACCATATGTATCATAAAGCGATAAGCATCCCAGGCTTTTTTGACACTGTCGTTGGCTGAAAGAGTAGTTGGAAAAATATCAACCCACACAGAAGTTTCTGGTTGCATATGCCGATGAAGACCTTGCTTTCGAGGTTGTAGGAGTCGATTAGTGTCCCATAGATTCTGTGCAACAGCTAGACATTCTTCAAAGTCCAGCCCTAGAAGATAGTTAGGTTCTCCGCAATAAACTGATATCACATTGTCTAGTTGTTCGCGACTATGAATGCTAGTAGCTGTGATAATAAATGCTACATCATCGATGCTGACATCCCCACCGACAATATCTCGAACACAACGACCCAAACTAAATCCGATTTTCATTCTTCAACCCCGAAATGATTTTTTAACATATACGAAATATGATTACGACTATCTCGTTCCCAGATCTTAACATTGTCAATGCAGTCTTCAATAATAACTTCGGCCAGCATTTCCATACGATGTTGACAGTCTTCACTTATGTGTTTGTGTAGACCTCGACTGCGCATCAGTTCTGCGATTCGTTCGTTCATCCCTTAAATTCCATATAAGGTACAATGTCGTTGTCAAAGATCTGTGCCATTTGACGCCATAGTGCCTGTCGTTCTTCGTTAGTCATACCGCTAGAAATAATATCAGCAAAACCTGTGCCTAGAGATTTATCTAGACCGTAGTCATGACGAAGGGTATAGCACATTGAAGTAATGATTTCTTCACGAGTTTTCATAGTTCAAGACCATTGTCTTTAGCATAACGATTAGCCCGTTCTTCTTCATGCGTATCGCAGAGGGTGCGAATCCACCCGCCACCGCGATGCTTACCCAGAGCACCACATTCCTCGCAGGTATGGCTTGCCCAGGATTCCGCCATACGCACCATACCTGAGATATGTTCGTCACCGCCGTCGTAATAGAAACGAAGTCCGCCAAACTTTTCCTTGACCTGCACAGCCACTACCTGAGGAACAGGAGTCCAATCTTTGTAACCTGCCTCGGCACTGCGATTTTTCCAATTAATATAACTTTGAATTTGTCCGCAAAGGCTGTCCAGTATCTGATACCAACCGTCACCGACGTCAAATCCCCAACACATTAGAGTTTCTTTCATATCCCCGTGGCGATCCTTAAAAATCAGAGGATACTTTTTACATAGTTGTTCGTCTAGTTCTTCACGCATTTTTAACTCTCGTAGTTTTCGTATTTCATCGTGTGTTCGCACCAACGGATCAGGCTGTACAGTTCTTTGCTCTGTGCAGGCATCAATCGTTTGGTCCAGTCGTAGTCGCAGTCGAGATTCTTTTCTTTATAACGACGAGTCTTGAAACGAGTACCAGGTTTGGATACCGTGATGTTATAGGCCCAGGAATAACGACCCCAGTGTGTAGTACCTTTTTTACCTCGTTGGGCTTCGACTACATAACCGTCAGGTGTAGTAATTTTGAAATGATCGTTGCGGACAACATCTTCCCAAGTATAACCTTCTATTACTTCGTTAATACTCTTAATCTCTTCTGCTTCCTTTTGCAGAGCGATCAATCGGTTAGAAATGCGCTGCATATCCTGAGGAGTCAAACCCATGAGTTGAGCTTGGATCAGGATGCGTTCTTGTTTCTCAGTAAGTTTTGCACGACCTCTTGGCATAGGATACTTTCTATGTTCGTTGATGATATACTATTGTAGCATCGACAGCGGAAAAGGTCAATGTCTACCTCCACCGTAATTCGAACATCAAAGCATCTTTTGGATCTTTGAAATGATAAGCAGTTATAAAGTCATTGGTGTAGGAAGCATCCGAGACATCTTGTATATGGTATCCCAAAAAACTAGCACACTGATGTTTCGCCCATTTTGCAGCTTCGTGAAAATAAGATTCGGCTCTCTCATAAGGAATGCCAGTATCATTTAGATAAACTACTTTCACGACCACCTCAATAAAAACATAGTGATTTCTTTCTTGCTCTTAAATTGGAAGGTATCGAAACTGGTCCTACGACCGCAGTTGTGTTCTTCGCACCAATGTTGGATTGGATCCACATCGTTTTCGCTCAATCCCGTGACAAAGGTTCTTTCTCCGTCAGCAGCAGTTACCCGCAGTCTTGCAGCTAAAGAATTCTTTCTAGCAGTGCTAATCCAAAATATCTGTTTCATTCCGTAAAGGTCTTCGTTGACCCAACCGCCCTTAACCGATTTTAAGCCCATTTCATTGCAAACATCGAAGCATCTTGTTCATTTTGAAAATACCAAGCACGACAGTTAGATTCTCGAATATCACGAAACTTACTTTGGCAATGTTCCATGCACCAAGTTAATTTTTCATTGAAGTCGTCGTCGCCTTCTAAACGAACAATATAATAAGAATTCAAAATAGACATTAACTTATCATCTTCTAGCAAAATAGACCCTAATCTTTTGTGAGCCATATTTAGGAAAGATTTTGGACTTTCAATGGCCATATCTCAATAACCATTCTGTCAGTGCTGGTCCCATTAGTTTGGCACGGATTTGATACTTATATCCGAATGTGGTGTGATCAGCCATTCTATACCAAGTAGGTGTATCGCAGGCATTCTTCATTATCCACTGTCCTCGCTCACTCTTTTCCCATTCACATAAAGGTTGGGCAGCATAGAGATCTGGGTCATCAACATCTCCCATTGTAAATTCATGAACTACAAGAGTTTTAATTTCTTCCACACGATCTCCCACCACGATGTACTTATCTTTAGGTGGTCGGTGAGTGTATGGAGAGTGGTGTTGAAAATAACTATCAGCGAGTTTTTGATTTATCTCCTGAGTATAATCAGTGGCATTAGGCCACATGACACTTTCTTTAACTTTGCCCATAATTTAATATATCAAATAGTTCAGCATATTCTACTTCTGGTTCCATATGAAATCCGTTGCCCCATACTGCCCAAAATTTACGTTTGTAGATCTTGCGACCCCAAATATACTTTCCGGAGATAGTTCGAACAGGCCACCAAGCACGGACCTGAATCCAAGGATAGCAGTCGCAGCCATCGTAGATTCTCTGTGTTATAACCATTTCAATGTAAAGTTAACAGCATCGCCTTCATCTTGGAATATAAATGCAGATCCCCTGTGTTCAAACGGGTGTTTGACATTATCTTCACACCACATCAAAATATTAACGGAGTGCTTTCTACTAAAAAATCTAGTCAGTGTGACTCTCTTCCAGCCACAGCCTTGCACCAGCATATTAGAAAGGATTTCAAAATCCATTTCACTCTGCATCTGTGTGGACAATTCCTTGGCGATTTCTTCTTCTAGATTCATAGTCTACTAGTAATATCCTTTTCAAATACAGCCCAACCCAATCGACTCTTTGGTGTATTTTTGCGGGCCTGTACACAGACATAACCTTCATCGTCCACAGTCACATTCCAAATATAGTATTTGGCGTTGTAGAGATAATCTCTTAGATGTGCTACTAATATCGCAGGCCGTTTAAGATCTAATGCTAC
>JACCDP010301131.1_pt1 | contig 10689 bp, 10 predicted proteins | sample 7445841 | NCBI WGS metagenome assembly JACCDP01 (sample SAMN15323441, study PRJNA562643) | freshwater metagenome | isolation source: river surface water | place: USA:Blue River Watershed | collected 2017-08-17
AGAGTGGCATCGAGTCGAGCGACGAAGAAGAAATGCGCGGGCAGATGGGCATCGAAGCCGTCGTCGTCGATACGATGGGTCGTCCCGTGCGTGCAGCACAGGTTGTACAGCCCACCCGCGACGGCGAGAGCGTGGTCCTGACCATCGACATCGAACTGCAGCGCAAAGTCGAACTCATCCTGCGCAATTGGATCAACGAAGCCGAGTTACGACGGGTCAACATGCCCGAGCGCTACGCCTACAAACGCAACTATATGCCGTTGCAGAGTGGTGCGGCGGCGGTTATCGAGGTCAACACGGGGCGCATCCTCGCAATGGCGAGCTGGCCGTCGTACAACAACAATATATGGGTTGATCCCACCCGTGCCGATGAATTAGCCAACCTGCTGAACCCGCCCCCCGCCCAAAAAGCAGAAAACCAGCGCCTTGCGCCGTTGACGAACCGGGTCATCTCGGGGCAATACCCACCAGGCTCGACACTCAAACAGTTTGATGCAGTGGTCGCCCTACAAGAGGGCATCATTGGCCCCAATACCCGCATTCGCGATCCAGGCTCGTTGATCCTCAAGGACCAATACGTCGAAGAACGGTTTTATCGGTTCGTCAACTCGACGCCCCGCGACAACGGTTGGCTCGATGTCACCGAGGCGCTGATGCGCTCGTCCAACATCTTTTTCATGACTATCGCCGGCGGCAACAAAGAGGGCGTGGTCAACCTCAACCCCAACGAACAGACCATTCCGCAAGGATTGCAGATTAACCGACTCGCCGAGGGACTGAGTACGTTCGGCTTCGGTGCGCTGACGGGCATCAAACTGTACGGCGAACAACCGGGTCGCGTCCCCACCCCGGGTTGGAAGCAGCAGGTCTTGCGCGCCGCCTGGACCACGGGTGATACGTACAACGCCGCTATCGGCCAAGGAAATCTCGAAACGACCCCGTTGCAGTTGGCCGTCGCTGGCGCCGCCATAGCAAACTCGGGTACGGTCTATCGACCACAGATTGTGCGTGCAATCATCGGCCCCGATGGCAAAATCATCCAAGAAGTCCAGCCCGAAGTCGTGCGCACTCTGGACTTTGACCCGGCACACTACGAAGTGTCGCGGCAGGGGATGCGGCGCTCGGTGGTCGAAGGTGCCAACATCGCCGCCCGCGAAGAATGTTCGGGGATCCTGATTGCCGGCAAAACAGGTACCGCAGAATTTGGTCCCGAAATAACCGCCAAAAACCCGAACGGCGTCGGTACGGTGGTGGTGCGCCAAAGCCACTCGTGGTTCCTCGGCTTTGCCCCATACGACAAACCCGAAATCGAAGTCATCTTCCTCAGCGAAGGGAGTGGCGACATGAACGACGGTTCGTCGACGATTGCAGTGCCTGCTGCGACCCAGATTATGCAGGCGTACTTCGGCATCAAACCCCCGCAGCCATTACCCGCACAGTGCCAACAGGGGATGCCACCGTTGCCCACCAACAGCGGTGAAGAAATCGTTGATCCCATTCAACGTGCTGATCGGCGCGCCTCGTGACGATGGGTTAGCTGTTTTTTCTGAAAAGCGTTGCAATGGTATTGCGCAGAGACGACTCCGCCCACGGGGTCGTTTTTGCGTGGGCGGCAGCAGCCGCTTCGAAAGCACGCGGTGCGCTCGCGGGCACAAGCACTGGCTGTGGCAGGCGGCTGATGCCGTTTTCTGCTGCTACGGGAACGACATCCCAGAGCACTGGCCGCTGGATGGTTTGTTCTTCCCATCCGTAGTGGCGTGCCAACACCTGGATGGAGCGTGCGGCCGCGTGGCTCAGCGTGTGTGTGCGTTCGATTAGGGCACGTGCCTGCGCCCCGATGGTTTTGGCAAAGGTAGGGTGTTGGTGGACGAGAAAAGCACAAGCGGTCAGCATATCGGTTTCGCTATTGTCCAACGGGATATGCATGGCGCAGTCGGTGGGGATTTCGAGGAACGAACCACTCGCACTAATCGCCGTTGGTTTGCCCGCTGCCAAAAGCCGCAACAAACTCGCTGATGTTTCACCCGCAGTGGGGTGGCGCAGGTTGATGCACAAATCCGCCGCTGCCACATACGCCCCGAAGTCTTGGGCCGATACATACCCTGTCACATGTACGCACTCTGCGGTGCCGGTGCGGCGCACCAATGCTGCCAGGGCGAAGTTGGGCGAGACGCTCCCCACGATGATGTAGTGTGCGTTGACGCCGGCGCGGCGCAGGTTGCGCACCACACGCAGAACCTGCTCGACACGTTTGTAGGGATTGACGTGGCCAAACGACGCAATCACAAACGGATCCGGGCCGAAGTCGAGCTGCGCGCGGTGCGCCTTCGCATCGGTCTGTGGCAGCACAGGCACTGCCTGGGTTACGACAGCCGCGGGTAGCGCGGGTGCGATCAGCGCACAGTGGTCGACCACATATTGGCTATGGCTGATAAGCAACTGCGCGCCGTTGAGCACCGGTTGGCAGAGGGGCATGTCGAAGACTGCGTCGTCGAAGATACCCTGGAGCATCCGGTCGGCAATGTGTGTGCCGTTATCGCCATAATAGGTGGCAGCCAACGCACGGTAGCCGTCGATGTCGTGGCGATGGACGGCATGATATTGCAACATAAAGTGGTGTAGCACCAAATCGTGGAGGACCACAACCCCTGGTGTACGTTGGGCTGCATCGTAGATCCCAAAGTGAGCGGGGCTATTGCCCATGTGGTACAACACGGCGTCGTACGGTTGCTGATCGTGGTCGTGTGCCAGCGCTGACAGTGGTCGAATAGTAAGATGCGTCGCAAGGAACGGATTGGCAGGCACGACGCCGTCGTCGATGTAGAGTGTGATGTCGACATATTGCGCCAGATACGGCAGCAGTTCTTCGGAGTAGTCCGAAATCCCCGAGTGCACCGGATTGATGGGACTGCAGTAGGCGATACGGCGCATGAATGCCCTCCGGAACGGTTGTTGGTGGCGCCGCCGTGCAACGTGCTACAGCGCCGTGTGATGCATAAACAGTGTCTATAGTATCCCATACAAACGTACGATTCTCCGTTGGTATGCTACAATTTAGCCATGAGTCAGAATGAGGGTGTATGGGACACGTAGTCGAACTAGTGCGCTTTTTCTTTCTTGGCGTCTTGGCGATCGGCGGCATCTATGTCGCATATGTGTTGGTTCGGCTGGCCTGGGACAAAGGACGCGCTCCGAAACCCAAGGATCAGGCATGACCATCCGTTTGTTCCATTGTTCCGATGTCCATGCTGGCCCGCCGTTTGACCCCGTGGTTGCCGAGCGCGTACTGGTTGAAGCGCATGCATATGCTCCGGATGTGTTTGTTGTATCAGGTGATTTTGTGCAGCGGGCGGATATACCCGCGCAATGGGCAACCATCACCGATTGGCTCAAGCGCGCGCCGCAGCCGCAGTTCACGGTCCCAGGCAATCATGACGTGCCGTTGTTTCATCTCTGGCATCGTTTTTTTCAACCCAACGTCTTCTATCACCAGCATATTCATCACGACGTGGCTCCGGTGTTGCACCTCGATGGGGTCAGTCTGATAGGGGTCAATAGTTCGCATGGGTGGACCATCGACGGCGGCAATCTCACCAAAGCCGAACGTGCGCAGCTCTTGACGAGTGCAGATTCGTGTCCACCAGCCAATCGACGCATCGTGGTCATGCACCATCATTTGCTGACGCCGCCAGGACTCGGTCGCCGCAACGGGGTACGTCAGCCGATGATGATTGCGCGCCTCTTCGAAGATGCCAAAATCGACGCGGTGTTGTCGGGGCACGTCCATTTGTCGTATATCGGTCACACGCGCGATCTGGTGCCGACGTTGCGTCACGGCAGTATTATTTGTCAATCGGGCACAACCACGTCTCGCCGTGGCAAAGGCCGCGAAAAACACCAATTCGCGTACAATACTATCGAGATTACGGGTGAGCGGATGTCTATTCGTCGTCATCTGTATGACCCCGAGACACGCATTTTTGTCGAACACGTCGCACATCATGAGTATTTCAGACCGTGGTAAAGGGTTAGTGGCGTGACAGCACAGAGCGAAGACCAAATACTCGTTTCTGCCGCACTTGCGGGTGACAACGACAGCTTTAATCAACTCGTCGAGCGCTACCAAAACCGCGCCTACGGCTTGTGCGTTCGTATGCTCGGCGATGCAGATGCGGCAGCCGATGTCGCCCAGGATGCATTTATTTCGGCCTACCGTCACTTGCCGTCGTTGCGTGGCGAGTTCCGTCCCTGGTTGATGCGCATCGTGGCGAATGCGTGCCGGGATGTGTTGCGCTCAAATAAACGTCACCCCAGTGTGTCCCTCGACACGAACCCACGAGACGACGATGAGTCACCGGTATTACAAATTGCTGACACGACGCCCAACCCCGAAGAGCATCTGATGCGTGCGGAGTTGCACCGGTCCATTTCTGTGGCACTGTTGCAAATACCCCTCGACCAGCGTACGGTGGTCATTTTGAGCGATATCGAAGGCATGTCGTATGACGAGATAGCAGTCGTCACCGGTGCCAACATCGGGACGGTTAAGTCGCGCTTGAACCGTGCACGGGCACGTCTCCGAGAGATTTTTGTGGCGGCGGAACTCTTTCCCACGGTCAGGCGTCTTATTGCTGACGAAGAGACTTAGAGACAGATGTGGTAGACATGAGCACTATTTCGCATAGCGATATGAGCCTGCTGCAGGCCATGGCAGACAACGAATTGCCAGCAGACCAGAGCGCAGCCTTGCGGGCTCGCTTTGTATCCGAACCAATGCTCGCCGAGGCATTCAGCGAGCTTGCATTGATGCGTGAGCTCCTGCACGATATGCCCGCCGCCCGGCCGGCGCGTTCGTTGCGGCTCGATGCGCAGACCATGCAACAGGCACGCGGCTGGCGCTGGTGGCTGATGAGTCCGCCGGGTGGGCAGTTTTTGCCGGCCATGGGCGTGGCAGCCTGCCTCTGTGTGGCTCTGCTTTTCGGCAGCGGGTACGACCCAGTCAGTGCACCCGATCAGTTGTACCTCAAAGGGTCGGTGGCGGCTCCCATGCTGGCCGATGCACCCGCTGAAGCAGTCCCTGCATACGAAGCACCTGCCGATGCAGCACCTGCCGAGGTAGCACCTGCCGACGCAGCACCTGCCGACATAGCACCGGCAGCCGATGCATCGGTCCCGCTCGTTGCACAGCAACCCGAACCGAGCATGCTCCCCTTGTTGGGGGTGGCGGCTGGCTTGGTCGGAACGGTTGGGTCTGCCCGCTGGCTCTTGCGTCTGCGCAAAATACAACGCAAAGCAGTCTAGTTGTGCCCGCTCGACCATGGGCCATCGCAGTGATGGCAATGCTCATGATTGCCGTCAATGTTGGTTTTTATCTGCTCCCCTTTGATTACAGAGGTCTCGGCGATTACGCAATCGCCGGGGTCTTTGCATTAACAGCCATCGCAACCGCCACCATTGTCGTACCGGTCCCCTACATCCCCATCGTCATCCACCTTGCCCAGCAGAGCACGCACCCCTGGGAACTCGTGCTGATAGCGCTGGCAGCCGGGCTCGGGTCAGTGGTGGGCGAAACAAGTGGTTATCTCGTTGGCCGCGCCGGCAGTCGTGCCGTCTCCGATACGCGTATGGCGCGCTGGGTTGCCGAGCAGATGACGCACCCGGTGCGTTCGTTCGTGACCCTGTTTGCGTTGTCAGCACCACCGAATCCGCTGTTTGATGTCGCCGGGATGGCCGCCGGCGCATTCCGCGTGCCGTTTTGGCGGTTCGCCAGTGCGGTCTGTGCGGGCCGTTGTGTCCGCATGGCAGGTATCATCCTGGTAGGGCTCTGGTTGCCCGGGTAGCACATCTGTGCGCACCGACAGCGGAGGTGTTCTATAATACCGCTATGCCCCTATGAGGAGTCGGTATGTCAGAGCCACCGCGGATGGTTAATCCCCAGGCGTCAGACGACGAACAATACGACGAAAAGAGTCTGCGGCCGCGCAAGCTCTCTGAGTTCATTGGCCAAGAAAAGGTCGTCGAACAACTGTCCATCAGCATCAACGCAGCCAAGGCGCGCGGCGAGACGCTTGATCATACATTGTTGTACGGCCCTCCGGGATTGGGCAAAACCAGCTTGGCCATGATTCTCGCCAACGAAATGGGCGTCCAAATCAAAATCACCTCTGGCCCGGCCATCGAACGCCAAGGCGATCTGGCTGCCATTCTCACCAATATGCAGACCGGTGATATTCTCTTCATCGACGAAATCCACCGGCTCAATCGGGCCATCGAAGAAGTGCTCTACCCCGCGATGGAGGACTTCGCCCTCGACATCGTCGTCGGCAAAGGCCCCGGCGCCCGCAATTTGCGCCTCAATTTGCCCCGCTTCACCATGATCGGCGCGACCACCCGACTGGCGTTGCTCACGTCGCCGCTCCGTGATCGATTCGGCGTCGTCCAGCGCATGGAGTTTTATTCGGTGGCCGCCCTCAACGACATCGTCTTGCGTGCCGGCAAAATTCTGGGCGTCCAGTTGACTCCCGAAGGCGCGCGCGAAATAGCCACCCGCGGCCGTGGCACACCACGTATCGTCAATCGTCTGCTGCGCCGCGTACGCGATTATGCCCAGGTGGTCGCCGACGGCGTGATTACCCAAGATGTGGCGAACATCGCACTGACGACCCTCGAGGTCGACCACCTGGGCCTCGACGAGAACGATCGGCGCCTCTTGCGTGCCATCATCGACCTCTTCAACGGTGGACCGGTTGGCTTGTCGACGCTGGCAGCCTCGTTGTCCGAAGAAATAGATGCCGTCGAAGACGTCTACGAGCCGTTTCTCCTCCAGCTCGGCATGCTCCAACGCACCCCGCGCGGCCGTATCGTGACCCCCCGCGCCTACGAACACCTCGGGCTGGGTATCCCTGCCCACCTGCGCGACCCCAAAACGGCCAGCGAGCAAAAACGCCTCTTTTAACCTGGTGCCCCCTCATCACCTATTGTGCTGATGGGTGCATGTTCTCCCGCTGCATCACGCTTCCTCATGCAATACCAACGCAATGGGGCTGATGCGTTGCAGTGTCTTTTGCTACAGTACAGAGAGTGAGTACACCACGCCACGGGAGGTGCTATGCAATCTGGGAGCGCGATCGGTAATCGAATTCGCTATGCGTCGTGGGGTGTACGTGGTATCTATGGGGTGCTTTTGCTCATCTGTGGACTGTCGGTCGATACCCTCGTGCAGGCAGTGATGATCCGCTGGCAGCGAAACACATGGTTCATCAGTCCGTCCGATACTGATCCACTCTACGAACTCGGCACGTCTCTCGGTTTCTGGGGGATGTTGTTTTTTTGTGTGAACTGTGTGTTGGCCACGCGGTGGCTATGGGTCGAACGCCTCTTTGGTGGTCTCGATGTGGTCTATCGCATGCATGCGTTTGTCGGCAAATCGACATTCATCATGCTGGTCCTCCATCTGATGGTGTTGATTGCCCAAGCACTGGCTGACACAGACACCCTGGTGGCATATCTCGTGCCCGGATTAGATATCTCGTACACACTCGGCATGATGGGCCTGTTCGGGTTGGTGGCACTGGTCGTTGTCACCCTCTGGGGCAGCATGCCGTATCAGCTCTGGTTGACGTCGCACGCATGGTTAGGCGTGCCCTATCTGCTGGGCGGTGCGCATGCACTGGTGGCACAAGCCGATTGGTATATTGCAGTGTTGACCGGTATTGGTGGAGTCGCCTGGATCTACAGCATTGCACTCTATCGGCGCTATGCACCACATGCCCACGGGCAGATTGCCGTGCGCACCACCCAACACGGCATCACCGAGCTCCGCATCGCACTCGATACGCCGCTTGCAGCAGTCGCCGGCCAATTCGTTTTTTTCGCGGTCACCAAAAGCCAGGCAGCCATACCGGCTGAACTGCATCCGTTTTCGTTGTCCGCCATCGAGAGCCCACGCGATATCCGGCTGTCGATCAAAATGCTCGGCGACTACACCCGGCAACTCGACCAACTCGCACCCGGCGATGCAGTCACGGTCTATGGTCCCTATGGGATGTTTGGGCGCCGGCTGCCTGCCACACAACGGCAACTATGGATAGCAGGGGGGATTGGGATTACCCCGTTCCTAAGTCTCTTGCAACTGGTGTCGGACGATACCGAGATTACCCTGGTGTGGGCAGTGCGGACGCGTGCGGACGCACGATACATCGATGAACTCAGCCAGCGCGCAACACAGCGTACGGGCATCAGCGTGCATCTCCACGAAGGGCCGTTGTCGCTCGCCGACATCGAATCGTATGCTGGTCCCTTGTGTGCGCAGACCCAACAGGTGCTCATGTGTGCTCCTGTCCCGATGATGCGCCAGCTCCGCACGGGATTGCTGGAGCGCGGGTTTGCGGCACACCAGATCGACAGCGAAGAGTTCGGCTTGCGGTGACGCCGCGCATGCAGTACCCACCGTGCCCAAAACTGCTACACTCTCGGGAGAACCTTCTCCAGCACTGTGAGTATGCATGACGGACGACGTCTTTACCAACGCCGAGGTGTCGGAACTCTTTGATACCATCGCCGATTTGATGGAAATTCTGGGCGAAGACCGCTTTCGTATCATCGCCTACCGCAAAGCTGGGGCTGCGTTGCGCGCCGTCACGGTGCCGCTGGTAGACCTCTACGAACGCCAACAACTACAGCGTATCGATGGTCTCACCAAAGGCATGGCCGAAAAAGTCAACGAGCTGTATGCAACCGGCGCCATCGAATACTACTCGCGCCTCAAGGAACGCATGCCCGTCGGTGTGCGTGAACTCTTGCGGGTGCCCCATATCGGGCCCCGCACCGCGGGACGACTCTACAACGAGCTCGGTATCGCAGGCCTCGCGCAACTCTCGGCGGCAATCGATGCAGGCACCATCAAACAAATCAAAGGCATAGGCGAACGGACCCTCGACGGGATCCGTGAAGGCATCGCCGCCGTGGCCGACCGCGAAGAACGCACCTTGCTGTTGCACGCCTACGAGGTCAGCCAGCGGATCACCGCGGCGATTCAATCGCTGCCCGCGGTCGGCCAGGTCTTGCCGGTCGGGAGTCTGCGGCGCGGCATGACCACCATCGGCGATCTCGACATCTTGGTGATGACCGATCGCCCCGACACCGTCATCGGCCAACTGATGCACCTCGAGCACTGGATGCGACCGCAGGCCGATGCCCAACGCCTGCGCGCGGTCCTACACAATGGTATGGAGGTCGACATCCAGTGTGTCGATCCACAGCACTGGGGAAGCGCCCTCGTTGTAACCACAGGGAGCCGTACGCACGTCGAGTGGTTGAGCCACCGTGCCGCACAACGCGGGCTCCGCCTGGCATACGACGGCCTGTGGGCCGATGCCCAGCGCGTCGGGAGCCACGACGAGGCCAGTCTGTATGCGACGCTGGAGCTCCCCTGGGTTGCCCCTGAACTGCGTGAGTGGTACAGCCACGATGATCGCTGGGACGACGCCCACAGCAGCACGTTCGAACGCCACCACATGCGCAGTGATCTGCATATGCATACCACCTGGAGCGATGGTAGCGCAGACATCGCCACCATGGCCGAGTCGGCACGCGCCCGCGGCTACAGCCATGCGGCCATCACCGATCACGGTGCGCTCATCGGGATCACCAATGGCCTCGACACCAAACGCCTGCGTGCCCAACAGCTCGAAATCGCAACCCTGAACGCATCGTATGTGGCTGCAGGGATCGACTTCCGCCTCCTTCATGGGGTCGAGGTCGACATCCTGGTCGACGGTTCACTCGCTTTGCCCGACGAAATCCTGCACGAACTCGACATTGTCGTCGCCTCGCCGCATGTCAATCTGCGCCAGACACCTGCAATAGCCACCCAGCGCATCCTGCGCGCCATCCACCACCCCGCGGTCGACATCATCGGCCACCCGCGCGGGCGCATCCTCGGCGGTCGCCTGGGTGCGCCGGTCGATATGCCCGCGGTGATTGCTGCGGCGGCGGCACATCGGGTGGCGCTCGAAGTCAATAGTGGCCCCGATCGCCTTGATATCGACGGGGAGCTCGTGCGCGACGTTGTCAGCGCTGGCGGCCTGGTCACCGTCAACAGCGACGCCCACGATCCCGCCAATCACGCCTGGATCGAGCAGGGCATCATTACCGCCCGCCGTGGCGGGGTACCGGCAGAGCAGGTCATCAATACCTGGGAACGGGACAGGCTGCAGAACCATCTGCGTCGCACACGATAGAAAGGGATTTCCATGACGACGATTTTTGCACGTATCATTCTCGGCGAGATTCCATCCTACAAAATCTACGAAGACGCCGAGACCTATGCCTTCCTCGATATCGCACCTGCATCCCCCGGCCACACCCTGGTTATCTGCAAGAGCGAAGTCGCCAACCTCTATGAGTTGAGCGATGCTGATCTGATAGCCACTGCACGTACCACCCAGCGAGTGGCCCGGGCAATGCGCGAGAAACTGTCCGCCGATGGGGTCAACATCGTCCAAAGCAACGGTGCTGCCGCTGGTCAAGAGGTGTTTCACTACCATGTCCACCTCATCCCGCGCTGGCACAACGACGGTGTCTTTGCCTTTTGGCAACCACAAGTACTGGCCAAAGAGTTGATGCAAGAGCTCCAGAGCAAGCTTGCACACTGAGAAATCCGGCGAGCGGACCAGGATCTGCGCCAGG
>JACCDP010308914.1_pt1 | contig 10689 bp, 8 predicted proteins | sample 7445841 | NCBI WGS metagenome assembly JACCDP01 (sample SAMN15323441, study PRJNA562643) | freshwater metagenome | isolation source: river surface water | place: USA:Blue River Watershed | collected 2017-08-17
CCTTCCCGAGCAAGTCGCTTGCCGGCGTGGGCGTGGCCTTCTACACCTTGCTGGGCCTGCGTGCCGAGTTGCGCACCCGCGGCCTGCTGCCGCAGCCCGAGCCCCGGCTGGACGGCCTGCTGGACCTGGTGGCCCTGGGCACCGTGGCCGACGTCGTGAAGCTGGACGCCAACAACCGGCGCCTCGTCGCACAAGGCCTGCGCCGCATGCGCGCGGGCCGTGCGCAGCCAGGCGTCATGGCGCTGTTCGGCGCGGCCAAGCGCGATGCCTCCAAGGCCCAGGGCTTCGACCTCGGCTTCGCGCTGGGCCCGCGCATCAACGCGGCTGGCCGCCTGGCCGACATGACGCTGGGCATCGAGACGCTCACGACCGACGATCCCGAGCGCGCGCTGGCGCTGGCCACGCAACTGGACGCCATCAACCGCGAGCGCCGCGAAATCGAGAGCGGCATGCGCGAGATGGCCGAGGCGCGGCTGGACGCGCTGGTGGAGGCGCTGTCCGGCGCCTTGCCGCCGGCCGTCGCGCTGTTCGACGCCGAGTTCCACGAAGGCGTCGTCGGCATCGTCGCCTCGCGCATCAAGGACCGGGTACACCGCCCGACCTTCGTGTTCGCGCGCGGCGCCGATGGCCATCTGAAGGGCTCGGGCCGCTCCATCCCGGGCTTTCACCTGCGCGACGCGCTGGACCTCGTCAGCAAGCGCGAGCCCGACCTGCTGGCCAAGTTCGGCGGGCACGCGATGGCGGCCGGCGCCACGCTGGCCGGCGGCGATGTCGAACTCGTCCAGCGCTTTGCGCTCGCGCTGGCCCGCGTGGCCGAGGAATGGCTGGACGAACAAGACCTGACCCGCACGCTGCGCCATGACGGCAAGCTGCCCCCCGAGGCGGCCACACCCGAGACCGCACGGCTGCTGGATGGCCAGGTGTGGGGCCAGGGCTTCGAGGCGCCGGTGTTCTGTGACCGTTTCGAGCTGGTGTCGCAACGGCTGGTGGGCGAGAAGCACCTCAAGCTGCGCCTGCGCCAGGGCGGCCGGCTCATCGACGGCATCTGGTTCAACCACATCGACATGCTGCCCGAGCAGGCCACGCTGGCCTACCGGCTGAGCCTGGACGAATGGCAGGGCCAGCAGCGGGTGCAATACGTCATCGAGGCAGCCGGCTGAAGCTGCGGCGAACGCGCTGACGCCGCGCACAGGTCGTGACGGAGTTGGCACGGGCGGGCCGCGCGTGACGCGGGTCACCCGCATGTCACAGGGTGTTTCAAGAATCCGCGCCGCAAGCCGGCCGGACGTCTCGGGCCGGCCCGCCGACCCGGAGCCTTCCCCATGCGCGCGCCAGCGCCCGATCCCCTTGCCGCCGCGCTTGACGCGCTGATCCAGCACCGCAGCTTCGACCTGCATTTCCAGCCCCTGGTGGCCATCGACCGGGCCGAGATCTACGGCTTCGAGGCGCTGACGCGTGGCCCGGCCAACGGCCCGCTGCATTCACCGCTGGTGCTCTTCGACGCCGCCGCCCGCCTGGGGCGCCTTGTCGAGCTGGAGCACCTCATCGTGCGCCGGGCCATCCAGCGCTTCAAGCAACTGGGCCTGCCGGGCCAGCTCTTCCTGAATGTCACCGCAGACACGCTGCTCGGCGCGCGCCAACATGCCGCCGAGCTGGCGGCGGAACTGGCCGCGCTGGGCCTGACGACATCACGCGTCGTCATCGAGCTGACCGAAACCCGCCCGGTGGATGACCTGGCCCAGCTGGACGACGCACTGCAGGCGCTGCGGGAACACGGCTTTCGCGTGGCACTCGACGACCTCGGCGAAGGCTTCGCCTCGCTGCGCCGCTGGATGGAGATGCGGCCCGACTTCGTCAAGATCGATCGCCATTTCATCGACGGCATCGCCCAGGAGCCGCTGAAGCAGCAGTTCGTGCGCAGCATCGTCGAGATGGCGGCCACCAGCGGCTGCGAAGTGGTGGCCGAAGGGCTGGAGCAGGAGCCCGACCTCGACGTGCTGCGCCGCCTGGGCCTGTCCATCTGCCAGGGCTACCTGTTCGCCCGGCCGAGCGCCACGCCCCGCGCGTCGCTGGGTGCGCAGTGGAGCGGGCGCCTGGCGGCCGATGCCCAGCCCCGGCTGCTGCAGAACGATCTGGCGCTGCCGCTCGACCAGGGCGCCATCACGAGCGCGGCCCAGCTCGCCCGCCGCGGCCTGACCGTCACGCCGGCCATGAACTGCCGCGCCATCGTGGACCTCTTCCACCGCGACGAACAGTTGCTCGCCATCCCGGTGCTCGACGACCAGCAGCGCCCCATCGGCGTGCTGCGCTCGCTGCACGTGCTCAAGCGCAGCACCGAGCGCTACTTCATGGACATCTTCGACAAGCGCAGCTGCGTGGAGCTGATGGACGCCCACCCACTGGTCTTCGACGTCGCCACGCCGCTGCGCGCCATGAGCGACGGCCTGGCCAACCTCGATGAGCGGCTGCTCGTCGACGGCTTCATCGTCACCCGCGAGGGCACCTATTTCGGCTCGGGCCGCAGCTCCGACCTGCTCAAGGCCGTGTCCGACCTGCAGGTGCACGCGGCGCGCTACGCCAACCCGCTGACGCTGCTGCCGGGCAACGTGCCCATCGACAACCACCTGGATCGCCTCATCGAGGCCGGCGAGACCTTCGCAGCCGTCGTCTGGGACATCGACCACTTCAAGCCCTTCAACGACGTCTACGGCTACCGCATCGGCGACGACATCATCCGCCTCGCGGCCCGCGTGCTGACCCAGGCCGCCGACCCCCAGCTGGACTTCGTCGGCCACATCGGCGGTGACGACTTCGTCATGGCGCTGACCAGCGCCGACTGGGAGGCCCGCCTCGCCCGCATCTGCGAAGCCTTCGATGCCGGCGTGCGCAGCTTCTTCTCCGCCGAGCACCTGGCTGCCGGCGGCTACGTGACGCTGAACCGGCAGAACCAGCCCAGCTTCCACCCGCTGCCCACGTTCTCGGCCGGCGCCGTGCTGCACCTGCCCGGCCACTTCGACGGTGCCCGCGCGCTGAGCGCCGCGCTCGCCGAGCCCAAGCGCGTGGCCAAGGGCCGCGCCGGCGGCAGCCGCTTCTTCATCGACCGCCGCACGCCGCAACGCGCGCTGCTCGTCGCCTGACCTTCCTCGCTTGCGTCGCCCCATGACCTTCTCCCCCGCTGCCTGGAGCCTGCGAACGCGGCTCGTCCTCATTGCCTGCCTGGCCCTGCTGCTGGGTTCGTTGCCCGGCGCGCTGCTGCTACGCAGCTACGCCGCACAGCTCGACACCGCAGCGCTCCAGCACGCCGCGCTGCCGGCCAACCGCGCCTGGCAGACCGTGCTCGCAAGGCTGCAGGCGCAGCGCCGCCTGGCGGCCGAGGCCCTGTCCACCCAGCCGGACCGCCGACCGCAGGCCGTCACCGCCGCAGCCGCCGTGCAGGCCGCCCTGAAAGCGCTCGACGAGGCACTGGCCGATGAACGCCTGCCCGCCGCCCTCACGGCCGCCCAGCGCGAGCGCACCGCCAGCTTGCTGGGCCAGCAAAGCCAGCTGGCGCGCGCCATCGCCGACGGCCCGCTGGACGTGCCCAAGCTGCTGGACGCGCAGGATGCGCTGGCCGACGCCGCCTTCGAGGCCCTGGCCGAGCTGAATGCCGCCACCGGCCTGCTGCTGGACGCCGAACCCGCGTCGCACTTCGCCATCGAGGCCGGCCTGCAGGCCGCGCCGCGCGTGCAGGACGCGTTGGCCGAACTCGCCGCACTGGCCAGCGCGGCCGCTGTCGACGACCTGGCGCGCATGTCTGCGGCGCACACGCGCTACGGCGAGCAGGTGGCGTTCATGCAGCAGCGCCTGCGCCTGGCGCTGCAGGCCGGCGGCGCCGACCGGGAGCAACACCTGGCGCCACTGCTGCAAAGCCTGCAGGCCCAGCGCCAACAGGTCGACAAGACACTGGACGCCGCCGCGCGGGATGTGAACTATCCGCTGGAGCAGCTCGTTGCCCACCTGACCGAGGCTGGCGCGCTGCAGGCCCGGCTCAGCGACCAGGTCATGCAGACGCTCGACACCGAGCTGGCCGGCCGCGCCACGCGCGCCGCCCAGCGCCGCAACGCCCTCATGCTGGGCCTGCCGCTGGCGCTGGCCGCCATGCTGCTGCTGATGACCCGCGCGATCCGCCAGCTGCTGCAGCCCGTGCGGCAGATGGTGGAGGCCACCGAACGCATCGCCGCTGGCGACCTCAGCCAGCCCGTGCCTGCCGGGCGCAGCGACGAGCTGGGCCGCGTGCTGACGGCCCTGGGCCATATGCAGCGACGGCTGCGCGGTCTCGTCGAGCGCATCCAGGCCGACGCCAGCGGCATCCGCAGCGCGGCGCGCGAGATCGCCGCCGGCAACGACGACCTCGCCCAGCGCACCGAGCAAGCCGCCGCACGCCTGCAGCAGACGGCCTCACACGTGATGCTGCTGACCACCGCCGTGCAACACAGCAGCCGCGCCGCCGTGGATGCCGAAAGCCTGGCCGGCACGGCGGCCGACGCTGCCTCCCGGGGCGGCGATGTCGTCGCCGACGTGGTGAGCACGATGCAAGGCATCGCCGACGCCAGCCGGCGCATTGCCGACATCACCGGCCTCATCGACGGCATTGCCTTCCAGACCAACATCCTCGCGCTCAATGCGGCCGTCGAGGCAGCGCGCGCCGGTGAGCAGGGCCGCGGCTTTGCCGTCGTGGCCACCGAGGTGCGCCAGCTGGCGCAGCGCAGCGCCACGGCGGCACGCGAGATCAAGTCCCTGATCCACCAATCCACCGAACGCGTGGACGTGGGCGCCGCGCAAGCCGCCGAGGCCGGCAGCGCCGTGCGCGCCATTCACGCCAAGGTGCAGCAGATGAGCGGCCTCATCCGCGCCATGGCCGAGCAGACCCGCACGGAAGCCCGCCAGGCCACCGAGGTCGGCGACGCGGTGCAGGCCATCGACGCGATGACGCAACAGAACGCCGCACTGGTGGAAGAAGCCGTCGCCTCCACCACCAGCCTGAGCGGCCGGGCACAGGTCATGGACGAAGCGGTGAACGCGTTCCGGTTGTGAGGCCGGCGGCCCGAAGGCTTCGAACGCTCGCCGGCGGCCGCCGGGGTGTCTTCGCGTTCGTGCAGGGCGGCGCAGGGTAGCGGGCGGCAAAGCCCTGGCGCGGCGGTGCTATCGCCGCTTCTTGCCGGCTTGCCAGCAGCGCTCGCAATGGACGCGGCGCTGATAGATCGGCTTTTTCCTCACTTCGAACGCCTCGCGTTGCTGCTCCGCGGTGAACACGGCCGGCGCCCCGCAACGGCGGCACCAATAGTATTCGTCGGCATAACCGCGAACGCCATGGGGATCGAACCCGCGCGAGCGCTGACTGGTCGCCGACCACTTCATCGGATCAGCGGCCACCGTCGCGTCACGCGATTGGTGAGGCCACTTCAACACGCACAGCAAGCACCTGCCCTGGCTGAAAGCCGTCAGCAGCCGGACGACCGGGTTGCCGCAATGGCTGCAGCCTGCGCTGAACCACGAGCTCATGCGGCGGGCGCATCACGAAGGCGGCCGCCCACCCGGGAGTCACGTTCCGAGATCGAGGTATCGATAGGTCTCATAAGGCCCTTTGTGGAGCGTCTCGACGGCCGATGGCCATTTCGGGCGAAGCTGCGCGTCGACCTGAGAATCCTTGAGGCTGTAGTGCCGCTTGTTCAGAAAGCCTGCGGAGCACAGCGCTGGATGCGCCAGCAGCGGGCTGAGATCGCCGCTGACGACTGAGCTGTCCACGAACCGGAAATCAAGGAGCTTCGGGAGCAGATGGAGAAAGTCCAGGTTTTCAATCGGGCCACAGCCGTTGAGGCACAACACCCGCAGGTGCCGCAGACTGGACAACTCGTCACCGGGTGAGAATTTCCTGGCGCCGTCGATGTTCAGCCATTCGATCGAATCACCGACGCCCGACAGCCCCAGATCGCTCGACAGCTGGCGACAGCCTTCCACCTCCAACCGCTTCAACCGCTTGAAGCGCGACAACCCGATGAAGTTGCGGATGTTGGCGCTGCCCAGGTAGAGATATTCGATGTCGTCGTCGGCCGGCAAATCCGTCAGGTTTTCAAATTTCGACCTGAACCTGGTGGCAAACACGTAGCGCCGCCCCGGCAAGCCGGCTGCGGCGGCGGCTGCGTTCTGGAAATTGACCACCGCCAGTTCCGCCTCCGGCAGCTGTTCGCGCCAGAGCGTGTTGTATCGCCAATCCATCGGCCTCTCTTTGCTTCAATCCCGAGCCACACCGCACGGCCACCGCGGCAGCCCTGTCGCAGGGCGGCCTGGCACCATGCCCGGTGACGGGCCAGTTTCGCATCACCGCCGGCAGCGGCCAGGCCCCGACAACCTTGGCGCGCATGCAGGCTCCCACCGCCTGCGAGAATCGGGCGGTGAACCTCGATGCCAGCCTCAACGCCGACCTGCACTGCCACTCCGTCGTCTCGGACGGCACGCTGACGCCCGAGGCGCTGGCGGCGCGGGCCAAGGCGGGCGGGGTGCAGCTGTGGTCGCTGACGGACCATGACGAGATCGGTGGCCAGGCGCGCGCCATCGCGGCCGCCAAGGCCATCGGCCTGCCCTACCTCACCGGCACCGAAATCTCGGTGAGCTTCGCGGGCCGCGTCGTACACATCGTCGGCCTGGGCTTCGATCATGAGGCACCCGAGATCATCGCCGGCCTCAAGGCCACGCGAGGCGGCCGCGAGCCACGTGCCCGTGAGATGGCGGCCAGCCTGGCTGCGGCGGGCATCCACGGCGCCTTCGAGGGGGCGCTGAAATACGTGGGCAACCCCGACCTGATTTCCCGCACCCATTTCGCGCGATTTCTCGTCGACGCCGGCCATTGCGCCGACGTGCCCGAAGTGTTCCGCCGCTTCCTGACCGAAGGCAAACCCGGCTTCGTGCCGCACAAGTGGGCCACGCTAAAGGATGCCGTCGGCTGGATCACGCGCGCTGGCGGCATCGCCGTCATCGCGCACCCAGGGCGCTACGACTTCACGCCGACCGAGGAGTACGCGCTGATCACCGAGTTCATCGCCCATGGCGGGCGCGGCATCGAGGTGGTCACCGGCAGCCACACGCCGGCCGAGTTCCAGCAGTACGCAGACACGGCCATCGAATTCGGCCTGCTGGCCTCGCGCGGGTCCGACTTCCACAGCCCCGACGAGAGCCGCATCGACCTCGGCACGCTGCCGCCACTGGCCAGCCGGCTGACGCCCGTCTGGGCGGCGCTGGCCGAACGCATCCATTGAGGGAAATTGTTCCTGCGCCGAGATGACGGCTCCCCGCCGCCCGCCGGTTTACGCTCGCAGTGACGCTCCCCCACCCTGCCCATGGCCCAGCTCTTCGAAGTCCACCCCGACAACCCGCAGCCACGCTTCCTGCGCCAGGCCGCGCAGATGCTGCAAGCCGGCGGGCTGGGTGCCATCCCGACCGACTCCAGCTACGCCGTCGTCTGCCGGCTGGACGACAAGGCCGCCGCCGAGGCGCTACGGCGCGTGCGCGGCGTGGATGACAAGCACCACCTGACCCTGCTGTGCCGCGACCTGTCGGAGCTGGCCACCTACGCCATGGTCGACAACCGCCAGTACCGGCTGCTGAAGCTGGCCACGCCGGGCGCCTACACCTTCATCTTGCCGGCCACCAAGGAGGTGCCGCGCCGGCTGTCTCACCCGAGCCGCCGCACCATCGGGCTGCGCGTGCCGGACCACCGCGTCACGCAGGAGCTGCTGGCGCAGTTCGGCGAGCCGCTGCTGTCGACGACGCTGATCCTGCCGGGCGACACCGAGCCCTTGAACGATGCCGCCGACGTTTGCGCACGGCTGGACCGTCAGTTGCAGTTCGTGCTGGACGCTGGCGCCTGCCCGGCCGAGCCCACCACCGTGCTGGATCTCAGCCAGGGCGACGACCCCGTGCTGGTGCGCCCGGGGCGCGGCGACCTCACCCGCCTGGGCTTGCAACTCGACTGAACGGGGGCTGGCCGGCCGGCTGCCGTGCATTCAAACCCACCGGGGCTGGTCCAGCGAATCAGTGAAATCGGTGGACTAGGGCAACGCCGGCACCTGGACCGTCGCCTCCAGCAGCCCCGCCGCCTTCAATGCGACGACGAGCAGCGCGTTCTCCGGCGTGAGCAGCAGCGGCCGGATGGCCGCGAGCACCGCCTGCGCGTCGGCGGTGCGACCGGCCTGATGCAAGGCCAGCGCCCACCAGCCACCCCCGATGCCAAGGAACGGCCATACGGCCGGGCCGGACTGGGCCTGGGCGATACGCCCCTCCACCCAGGGCGTCAGCAGCGCCAGCCCCTGCGACGCGCGCGCCCGCACCGCCAGGATGCCGCGCGCGAAGTTCACCCAGGGCAGCAGCGCCGGGTTGCCGAAAACGTCGGCGTTCGCCTCCAGCAGCGCGGCGGCCGTCTCGGCCGAACCGCTGCGGGCCTGCAGCAACGCCAGGTCCAGCCATTGCATGACGGCGCCATGCCCGGCGCCGATCAGCCGTGCCCGCAGCTGCTCGGCCCGCTCGTAGTCGCCACCGTCCTGGCAGACGGCCAGGCAGCGCATGTCAAAGGTGCCAGGGCCCAGCGACTCCGCCGTGTCCCGCCAGGGCTCCAGGTCGGCCAGCGCGGCGTCGAGCTGGCCTTCGGCCGCCCGGGTCTTGGCCTCGCGCACGGCCAGGTCCCACAGCAACTTGGCGTCGGCAACCGGGTCCAGCAGCGGCCGCAGCCGCGCCATGCCGTCGCGCACGGCGGCCACATCACCCAGGGCCTCGGCGGCCACGATGCGCGCGAAAAGCTGAGGCCGCGCCCACTCGGCCATCGGGCCCTGCAGCATGGCCGGCAAAGGCAGCGGCGGCAAGACAAACGCGAGCGCGGACAGGCTGCGCACGCGCCTGCCCACTTCATCGAGCGCAGGCGCCAGTGGTTGCGGCGGCGCCAGCAGGCGGCGGCGCAGGTCCGCCAGCGACGCCAGCCAGTCCTGCACGCTGTCACTCTCGTCCCACAGCGCACGCAGTTCGCTGTCGCTGCCTTCGATGCGGTCCAGCGCCGCCAGCCCGCGCCGCAGCAGCGGCTCGGGCGGCACCAACCGCGTGCGTGACACCCAGTCGTCCGCCACGTCGGGAAACGCCGCCTCCGACACTTGGCCACGCAAGCGCGCCACGACTTCGAGCGCCGCCAGCGCCTCGCTGGCCTGCGACGCGTCCACCGCCTGCCCGCCTCCGTCGATGACAGGGCTCAACGCCGACTCGATCAGCGACAGATCGTCCACCTCATCAAGACCTTGCGCCCAGTCCAGCGCGTCGTCGTTGCCAAAGGCGTCAGGGCTCCAGGCTCCCATGGTGATGTAGCGGCGTCAGGCCATGAAGTGATGTCGCGCCGCAGTGTAGAAAGCACCAGCAAGCGCCTGCGGGGGCTTATTCACGTCGGCCGCGCGGGCCTGGCGCCGGCGTTTCGTCGGCCACGCCTGCAGTTCATCCAGCGCCGCTCGCGCTTGATCGCAGCCGCCTGGAAGCGAGGCGACGCGATGACGAAACTGACTCCATCGACACAGCAATCCCGCTGCGCGACACCCACCAAACGGAGTCCATCATGAGCCTGCAAACCACCCTCTTCGCTGCCACCCTGGCCCTGTCTGCCGTCGTCGCACAGGCCGCACCGCAACCCACCGTCAAGCTTGAACGCGTCGTCATCACCGGCAAGGCCGTCCGCGAAGTTGCCCAGCTGCCGCGCGTCGTCGTCACCGGCACCGCCGTGCGCGAAATCGCCCAGCTGCCGCGCGTGGTCATCAACGGCCACAGCGAAGCCACGCTGCTGCGCCAGTCCACGCTGGCTGCCGCCAAGACCGCCACCAAGCGCATCTGAGCCGGGCGTCACCACGACATGCGTCTGACGCCTTTTCCCTCCGCCGCCGAGCCGAGTCGCCAACGCTGCAGAGTCAGCGCTGACGTCTCGGCTTGGCTTGCTTACCCATTTGCACCGGCGCCGCACCGCCCGGGCGTGACACCAGCACGGGTCAGTAGACCTCCGGCACCACGATGTCGTCGGGCACCGGGTTGCGGATGTAGTCCTCGCGCCGCTCGCGCGCCGGCAGTTCGATGTCGGCGTGCGGCACCTCCTGGTAAGGAATCAAGCCCAACAGGTGATGGATGCAGTTCAGCCGCGCCCGCTTCTTGTCGTCGGCCTTGACGATCCACCACGGCGACTCGGCGATGTGGGTGCGCTCCAGCATCACCTCCTTGGCCGTCGTGTAAGCCTCCCAACGCCGGCGTGACTCCAGGTCCATCGGGCTCAGCTTCCACTGCTTGAGCGGGTCGTGGATGCGGCCGAGGAAGCGCACGCGCTGCTCGTCGTCGCTGATCGAGAACCAGTACTTGATGACCTGGATGCCCGAGCGCACCAGCATGCGCTCGAACTCCGGCGCGGAGCGGAAGAACTCCTCGTACTGGTCGTCGGTGCAGAAGCCCATGACGCGCTCCACGCCGGCGCGGTTGTACCAACTGCGGTCGAACAGCACGATCTCGCCGGCCGCCGGCAGGTGCGACACATAGCGCTGGAAATACCACTGCGTGCGCTCGCGGTCGTTGGGCGCCGGCAGCGCGGCCACGCGGCACACGCGCGGGTTCAGCCGCTGCGTGATGCGCTTGATGACACCGCCC
>JACCDP011101142.1_pt1 | contig 10689 bp, 9 predicted proteins | sample 7445841 | NCBI WGS metagenome assembly JACCDP01 (sample SAMN15323441, study PRJNA562643) | freshwater metagenome | isolation source: river surface water | place: USA:Blue River Watershed | collected 2017-08-17
CCTTAAAACATTGGAACAAAAAGTGGGACGTCAACGATTTGACAAATTCCTTAATTCGTATTTCAAGAATTTTGCTTTTAAAACCGTAAACTCAAAGATGTTTGTAGGTTATCTTGAAAAAAACTTAATAAAACCAAATAAAATTAAATTTAATTACAATGAATGGATTTATGAGCAAGGACTTCCGTCTAATTGCATTAAAATAAACTCAGGAAGATTGAATCGAATGAAGGATTTCGCACTTAATTACTCGAAAGGCATCGATGTTTTTGCTCCAAAAATCAAATACCGATACATAAAAATCAAAGGAAAAAAGAAAAGAAAAAAATTCATTGAACAAATCAAAAGAAGCGATTTCATTGTTCAAGAATGGCAGACATTCATACATTCATTGCCAGAAAATATTGGAAAATCCAAACTACAAAAATTGGATACTTATTTTTCGTTTGAAAATTGTGGAAACGCTGAAATAATGACTGATTGGTTCGTGCTTGGAATCAAAAACAATTACACGGAATTGAATCCAGATATTCAAAAGTTTTTAGGAGAGGTAGGCAGAAGAAAGTATTTATTGCCAATCTATGAAACAATGCTTGAAAATAACAAAACCAGAGCATTAGCAATTGATATATTCGAAAAGAACAAGGAGAATTATCACTCGGTAACCAAAAACTCAATTGAGGAGTTAATCAAAAATTAATTTGCCATATCACTCATAAACTTGATTCTCATAAGTCGAAGTTCCTCTTCGGTGTAAAGTCCATCAAATTCGTGATATACTGTAATTAAATCATCTGTTTCCGAATTCGAGAAATATTCAAAAATTTCTTCTTGATTTTCTTGATCCAAAATGGAATTTATGTAATAATTGATATTTACGCGAGTGCCCGAATTAACAACCGATTCAATTTCATCCAAAAGCTCTGTAAACGACTTTCCTTGAGCTTTCGCAATATCTTCAAGTGGTAATTTTCGATCAATGTTTTGAATTAACTGAACTTTTAAAACGGATTTATTGACTAAGGATTTAACGACCATATCTTGAGGACGTTCGATATTGTTCTCCTCAACATAATGATAAATCAAAGCAACAAAAGGCTCACCATAGCGCTGCGCCTTGCCCGTCCCTACCCCTTGGATATTCGTTAGTTCTTCAATTGTAATGGGATATTGAAAACACATGTCTTTCAAGGAAGGCTCCTGAAAAATTACAAACGGAGGAATATTCTTCTGCTTTGCAATCGTCTTTCTTAGATCAACCAACAAATCATACAACGTTTCATCAAAAGCACCTCCTTTACCTGCTTGCACAATGGATTCATCGTCATCCGTATTAGAAAAATCATGTTGTTTTAAAAGCATAAAAGATTCCGGTCTTTCCAAAAATCGTTTCCCCGCATCAGTTAACTTAAGTGTTCCAAAAGTTTCGATATCCTTGAAAATAAGCCCTCCCAATGTTACTTGACGAATTACCGCATTCCAAAAGTGTTCATCTTGATCTTTACCAATACCAAATGTTGACAATTTATCGTGTTTGTATGCCTTTATATCTGCCGTCACATGCCCAGACAAATAGGCGCAATAATGTTTCGCTTTTTGTGTTTCTTCAAGCAACTTTATCGCTTCCAAAAGCATCGTAACAAATTCTTGTCCTTCTCTTCGTTCCCTTGGATTCTTGCAATTATCACATTGTTCATTGCATTTTTTCTCGTCAAAAGTCTCCCCGAAATAATGTAAAATAAATTTTCTTCGACAAACAGACGTTTCGGAATAAGAAACAATTTCATTTAATAATTGTCGCCCGATCTCTTGTTCTGACAAGGGTTTACCCTGAAGAAATTTTTCTAATTTCTCAATGTCTTTATAGCTATAAAAAGCAATACAATCACCTACTCCACCGTCGCGACCAGCACGACCTGTTTCTTGATAATAACTTTCTAATGATTTCGGAATATCATGGTGAATTACATAACGCACATCTGGTTTATCAATCCCCATTCCAAAAGCGATAGTAGCAACAATTACTTCCATCTCCTCCATTAGAAACATATCTTGATGTTTTGCCCGAGTAGCCGCATCCAATCCCGCGTGATAAGGAAGAGCATTTATGCCGTTGATTTGCAGTAATTCAGCAATTTCTTCAACCTTTTTACGACTCAAACAATAGATAATTCCACTTTCACCTTGACGATTTCTTATGTATTTAATTATCTGCTTTTCTACTTCACGTTTTGGCCTGATTTCGTAATACAAATTATCACGATTGAACGATGACTTATAAACATCAGCATCCAACATATTCAAATTCTTTTGAATATCGAATTGAACTTTTGGAGTAGCGGTCGCTGTTAATGCGATAATAGGAACATTGGAAATTCGTTCAAAAATCTCACGTAATCTTCTATATTCTGGACGAAAATCATGACCCCATTCTGATATACAATGTGCTTCATCAATAGCGAAAAAAGAAATATCAACCGAAGTCAAAAAATCAATATATTCTTGTTTGGTTAGCGATTCTGGAGCTACATAAAGCATTTTTGTATTACCAGAGGATATATCCTTTTTAACCTGTGTTATTTCACTTTTCGAAAGAGAAGAATTTAAAAAGTGGGCTACACTTTCATTATTACTAACGTTTCTAATGGCATCAACTTGATTTTTCATCAACGCAATTAATGGAGAAACAATTATAGCTGTTCCATCCATTAAAAGGGAAGGTAATTGATAGCACATCGACTTCCCCCCTCCTGTTGGCATGATAACAAAGGAATTTCTTCCGTTCAATACATTTTGGATTATTTTTTCCTGTTCACCTTTGAAAAAGTCAAAACCAAAATAGGTTCGAAGTGCGCCTTTTAGATCAATGTCTTGTTTAACCATTTGAAATGCTCAATCTGAAATAATTCGAATAATAAAATTATAACATAAATTTAATGAAAATATGTAATCAATTCAAGAAACACGCACGAATATAGAGAATTTAGCCATTAATAGCTACTACTTCTTGAACTTCAGGTAAATGTTGCTTCAATAAATTCTCAATTCCGCCTTTGAGGGTAGCGGTTGAGGAAGGACAGCCTGCGCAAGAACCTTTCAAAACAACGGTGACTTTTCCGTCTTCAAAACCAAGAAAATCAATTGCTCCACCATCATTTTCAACTGCTGGACGAACATACTCGTCTAGAAGCGCACGAATGGGATCATCATATTCCGTTGGATTGAAATCTTTCAATGGTTTACCTTCAACATTTTCAACTACTTGTTGCTTTTGAGTGGGCATTTGAATAAGTATCTCCCCTCCATTCGTAATCCATCCTTTAATGAATTCACGTAATTCCATGGTAATAAAATCCCAAGGAACGTTATCCGTTTTTGTAATAGTTATGAAATTCGCCGCAATAAAGACATTCTTTACAAAAGGAAAATTAAAAAGCTCATCTGCTAAAGGAGAAAAACCTTTCGTTTCGTTTTTATTTGAAAATTCTACTGAATCACCCGTAGCAAGTAAATATTTATTTGCAACAAATTTCATTGTTGTAGGATTGGGTGTCATTTCTGTGTAAACTGTTACAGGTACGTTCATGATTTGTTTGATTTACTTACAAATTTACATAACAAACGAAAATCAAAAGAGACTTTAACAAATTATATTTTTTACTCAGACCAATTGCCGTTTGTACCAATTTGAATGTAAAACATGTCTTTTCTTCGATCATTTTTATGAAACACAGGATAACCGTTTTCATCTAGTCGAGGATAATGTGGGGTATTTCTCGGAACTGATTTTGGAAGAAACATCAAATCGTGCGTCAAACGATTTTGAAAGAAATGTCGAATTTCTTCGCTATCCATTCCTATTTTCCAATGAACAGTCTGAAACATTGGTAATTGGTATTGTGCGCCAAAATAAAGAACTCCATGACTCGTCTTGCCGAATGGTAAATTTGTCAGATTTTTATATCCATTTGGACAATTCTCAGTGGGTTTCAAACGAGGAGAACCGCTTGTTTCACCTGTCCACATGTTAATTCCTAAAGAATATCTAACTAATTCTGTCCGATATGAAAACTGCAAATGACCAGTTCGAAAACGATCTTTTGCTTGTCCACCAAAAACATCATTTTCAAATAAAATACTCGTTTTTTTCAAAGTCAAACCAAATGCTCCAGACCGTTGGGATGTTCCTACATTATCAAAATACCAAATATAATTGTATCCAAGTGCGTTGTTGTAGCTCGAATTATGAATTAATCCTGCAAAATAATTATCGTTATTTACTTGTCGTTTACCACCAAGTAAAAGCAGACCGACATTCGTTCTATTTTCCAAAAAATTACTTCTGACACCAACTGAATTCAATAAAAATGAAAAACGCGTTCCTGCATTTAATTGGGTAAATTTATAAAGCCCGTAGGTATTGATTTCAATTCCAACTTCATTTTCATGAGAACCAAAATCAAGCACGATTCCAACTTGAAATCCTAATTTAACATCTTGATTGGATTGTGAAAAACCGAAAAAACGCAAGAAAATAAAAATGGGAAGAAATCGCATTCGAACTTCCTTCCAAAAATCATTCCGCTGAATTATGTGCCGGATTCAACAAATCCAAAACTGTTTTTACGGGACTAAATGTTTCATTTGGAATTTCAACAAAAACAGTTATCCAGTTTGCCATTGCACCATTCCATAGTCCAGGCAATTCCATAAATCGGATATTTTTTCCTTGTTGCTTTTTATGCACTATAAAATACTTGGAAGGATCAGCAAAATCAGTTAAATTGAAATTGGTTCCATCCTCTTTTTGGTAATTCAAGACCATCATTACCGGATTGAAGTGCGTGCTTTTTACCATTTGGTCCATTTGGTCAGCTGAGGACGAAATTTGCGCTTTTTCAACGATTTGTTTTCGAATAATTCCATTTTCAACAACCAAAAAAGGACCTCCACCAGGTTGACCTTCGTTGCGAACCATACCACAAACCCGAATTGGTCGGTTTATAAACTCTAAAATATCTTGATTCGATTGAACGGTTTTTAATTCAGATTCTGAAAAGAGATCAAATTTTTGATTGAGCTCACGCAACTTATTCAAATTAGGATCTTGTGAAATTTCAAAAAGTTCTTTTTTGATCGTCAATACAAGACCACCAAGCGCATTCCATATTTGTTGTGATTTCTCCGATTTATAAAAATGTTGAACATTGTCGATATTTTTAACAAATACCAATTTACTTTTTATTGCTTGAAGATTTTCGATTAAGGCCCCATGCCCTGCAGGTCTTCTCAAAACAGATCCATCTTTGTGCGTAACAAGGCTACCATCCTCTTCAAAAGCAAAGGAATCCGTTACTTTGTTTTGCTCTGAATAAGTAACTTCAAACTGATTCCCCATTAATCCCTGTAATTGTTCAACAACCAAGTTAAATTTATCCTTGAACTGAGCTTGAATTGTAAAATGGAAAGTAGTTTCTTTCGAATATAATCGACTACCTTGTATAATGTGTTCCTGAAATGGATTTAGTATGAAAGGCTCTAATGTATGAAACGGTATCAATCCCTTCGGTAATTCTCCGTATCCCATCCCATCATTATTCAAAAGATAGGACACAATCTCTTTCAAGGAAATCTGAAAATCGATTATTTCCTTTTGTTTATCCAATGGAAGTTGACGAAAAAACGCAAAGGATTGTATTTTATTTAAAAAACGCTCCACTTGCGCGCGATTGTTATCATTTGGTTCCTCTAGGAAATCATAAAGAAATTCGAACATGCGAGAGCCTGAACCTGATGCCGGAATGAAAAGACAAATCTTTTTTTCTTCTTTTTTAAATAATTCTACAAATTGTTGAATTTCAGTTTCTGACAAGCGTAAAATCCCATTTCCAACTGTACATGGCGCACTGATTTTTAAAGTAGGATTGTCTGAAAAAACAAGATTACGTTGATGTTCAATTTGTAGTTCTGTAGCAGTATTGGTTGACATTCGGTTGGAAAATTGTTTCTTTGTAATGTGAATTTAATCTACGAATTTATACAATATCAGTGGCTTGCCAAAAACAGACATGGTATTCATTCGCCGTTTGTTTACGATTTAAGCGATAAATGTTTCACTATTCAACGAGAAAAAGCCGATGAAATTTTATTGAATTCGTTTGAATCGAACTTAAAATCGAATAATACTAAAATTCAAATTCAAGACTTTGGAGCAGGGTCGCGAAAAATGGAAAGCGAACGCATTGTAAATCAAATCTATAAAAATAGCTCGAGCAAAGGCAAATTTGGGAAATTACTTTATCAACTAAATAACTATTATCAGTTCAAAAATGTGTTGGAATTTGGCACATCCTTGGGAATTGGTACTTTAAATCTTCACTTGGGTTGTAAAACAAGTAACATAACAACTTTGGAAGCTTGTCCAGAAACTCATCGGTTTACCTCAAATCAACTGAGTCAATTTCCAACTATTCGTTTCATCAATCAAACTTTCGAGTCCTTCTTAAACGTTTTTCATGAGGAAAAATTCGACTTTGTTTTTATCGATGGTCATCACGACGGCAAAGCGCTTTTGCATTATTTGGAGAAATTAAAGTCACTAACCCATCCCGAAACAATTTTTCTTTTGGATGATATTCGCTGGAGTCAGTCTATGCTTGATGCCTGGAATAAAATCAAAGCTGACAGTAGTTACAATTTGACCATTGATTTATTTCGAATGGGATTCATCTCACCACGACCTCAACAGCAGAAAGAACATTTCATTTTGAGATTCTAGTACGTCGTGTAAAGCAAATCCAAAACAGATGGATTTGAACTGACTGGTTCAATCGGTTTAGCGCGAAAATCAACATCTTGCTCCATAACTGAATAATCAGAAGTAACCGTTGCGGACACATCACCTTCAAAATCAACTATCTCTTGATCTAACTTTACAAACTTTTCTTCGGAAACAAGCGCAGGTGCGATATCGTCACAATCAGACGTACTAGCAATTCTTTCATTCATCCTTGTATTCGGTTCTGTCTCTGAAACTGTTAATTCAGTTTTTTCCTCTTTTGATTTTTTAATTTCAGACTGCGATTTTTTCGTCTGCGATTTTTGAACTTCATTCTTAGCAAGTTGAACAGGCGATTGATTTACAAAAAACAAGGATACCCCGAAAACTAAAACAATTCCAAAAGCCAATTGAAAAGCAGGCTGACGAAAAAAGATCACACCACTGGGAAATAGAAAGGAACGCCAATCAAAACCATTCGATGCTTTGTATTTACTTTCGAAAAGTTCATCCAATCGTTTTTTTGTGATTGCATCCTCGTAAACTTCGGATCTAGAAGATTCTACAACAGAAAACAAAGATTTCAAAACTTGAAATTCCTCCTCTGAGGAACACCATTCAGAAATGACATTCTTTTCATCGTTGTTGAGCTCCTCGTATGAGCGTTTTGTTAATAATTTTAGTTCAAAATCTTCCATGTTCTAATAATTTAGCGAGGGATTAAACGCTTTTAATTGTTCCGACAATTGCTTTGTTGCATAAAAAAGCCGCGATTTTACGGTTCCTTCATTAATTTCCATTACGTCTGCAATTTCCTTCATTGATAGCCCGTCAAAATGGCGAAGTGTAAAAACCTCACGGTGTTTTTCATCTAATTTTTCAATACTCTCTTCAAAGGCGGCTTTGAATTGTGAATCATGAACCTCATTCATCACATTAGTTGAAGCGGAAATTGTTCGGTAATCTTCAATTCCTGTCGATGTGTTTTTTCTTACTTCCTGTTTCTTGTATTCATTCTTACACATATTACTAGCTACAGAAAAAACCCAAGTCTTGAAGGATCGACTCACATCAAAAAGTTCCGGGTTGCGAATCAATTTGGCAAATAAATCATGTACAAAATCCTCCGCCTTTTCTTTATCTCGCCACAACATATTCATAAAATAACCTCTTAATTGTCCCGAGTAACGTTTGTAAATTTCATCAAAAGCCAATTTATCCCCCTTCGACATAGCCGTTAGGAGTTCCTCATCCGATTGCGAAGTATATTTTGGCTTGAAAAACTTCATTCCTTTTTCTTCTTGATTTGATTTGAAATACCTGCTTTTCTTTTAACTCGCTCAATGTCCGTTGCTACTTCCAGATATTTCAACTTATTCCCCGAACTTTTATAGTAATCTTCCAAATAGATAAGCAATGGAAGATAATTCAAACCGTAAGAATTGCTCAACGGAGAGATAAACTCTGTTATTACCTTTTTATTTAAGTTCTGATTCCAAAGCGATTCCAATTTTTGAATTGACGGTTGAGAAAGCCTTGGTTTATATTCGAAAATCAAACCTGAAACGAAAATATTGTCCTTTATTGGCTCAAAATAATCCTTTGGTATCGTCATCGATAATGCAATGTTTTTTTCTTGATTCAACTCACAAAAAGATTTTAGGTACGGTACATCGATTGTTTTTTGCTGTGGTAACTCATAACCTTTGTTTTTCAACACTTTTCGGTACGATTCGCTTTGCAGAAAATCGAGTGATACAATGGTTGAATTAGGGGCAAAATTCAAATTGAATTGATTGAAATAGGTTCCATAACTGTCATTGAACCCATGCGTAACAATCGTTGAATTAGAAGTGCTTGAAATTATAATATCCGCGGTGTAACTTATTGTTTCAGGATGAATGAGTTGTTTTTCTTCCAATTTCTTCAAATATGTTTTCGCTTCAAGTGTATCACCTTTTACAATCGCATTGGCAGCACAAAATTTGATAACATCGGTATTTTCAGGTTGCATTTCCTCTGCTAATTTTAATTCGGTCTCACGATTAACATCGTAATTACCTGAGGAATAATACATCAGATTGTAATCAAACGAATTAGGTGCGATTTGCTCTAAATCTTTTACTTGCTTATTCATGATTTGTTGCTGGTCTGTTGAGGGAGTTCGCTGCGTTCGTTGCCTTGAAGAAGCCATTTTCGCCTTTGAAAACTCCATTTTTTTCTGATTGATTTGGGATTGACCCGATGAAGATTCTGCCGACTTTTTTTGTTTGGATTTATTTAAATCTATTTTATCTGAGGACTTTAGTTGAATTTCTTCTAGTTCGTAACTTACCGAATCCATCCGTCCTGTTGAAATTACGGAGTTAAAAGTTGGGGCACCATTTGAAACACTTGGTATCGCAACATTATTTTTTTCCTCTTCTTTTCCGGTTTGAGCGAATGAAACACCGCAAATTATTAGTACCAACAGCAGAAAAACAGTTTTCATTTCTAATTTCATTTTGCTTGCATACAACCTACATCAAATTTCGTTCAAAAAAATTATAAATTTTCGAAATATACAATCTGAACCTAAAATTTAGATTACGTTTATTTGGCAGATAGATTTTATATGATTTAAAATGAACAAGTTAAATCTATATTTATTTAATATTAATTAGACATTAGTATATAAACATATCCAATTCAATCTTTTAAAAAAATCTTAAAATTCAATTAAAACGATTCTTACACTTTCCGATCAACTTTGCAAAAAAACGATGATAAAAAAAAGGAAAGTTGAAATCGTTGTGATTTCAGATGTTCACCTCGGAACTTATGGCTGTAAAGCACAAGAATTAGTTCAGTACCTCGAATCTATTCAACCAAAAACATTGGTTTTAAACGGAGACATCATCGATATTTGGCAATTCAACAAGCGCTACTTCCCGGAGTCACACATGCGAGTCATAAAGACATTCACATCGATGTTAGCTAATGGCACTGAAGTATTTTATATTACTGGTAATCACGATGAAATGCTTCGCAAATTCAAAGGTTTTCAACTCAGTAATTTTAAGATTGTAAACAAGTTGGTATTGCCATTGAAGACTGGAAAAGCTTGGTTTTTTCACGGTGATGTTTTTGATAACACCATGAAACATTCGAAGTGGATTGCCAAATTAGGAGGAAAAGGCTATGATTTACTAATCATGTTAAATAATATGGTGAATTGGGTAAGTTGTCGCATAGGTAGAGGTCGTGTTTCACTTTCAAAAAAGGTAAAAGATAGCGTAAAAGGTGTTTCGAATTTCGTGAATTGGTTTGAAGAGACAGCCTCAGAAATAGCGATTGAAAATGGCTACTCATATGTAATTTGTGGTCATATACATCAGCCAAAAATCAAGGAATTCAAAACAAAAAACGGAGAACATGTCATGTATCTAAACTCAGGTGATTGGGTTGAAAACATGACTTCCTTGGAATATAATCGAGGTCAATGGCAGTTATACTATCACACTCTTTTTGACACAAAACCAAATTATCAGCCTTCGTTAAGTGAAGCCTTAAATTATGAGCATTTGTTCAATGAAGTTGTTAAAATGAATTAACATGAATATTCTTTATGGTATACAAGGAACCGGAAATGGACATTTGAGCCGAGCTGAAGAAATTGTTCCCATTCTTAAAAAGATGGCTAATGTTGATGTTCTTATTAGCGGAAATCAATCGCAAATACACTCCAGTTTTGACATTCAGTATAAATTAAATGGTTTAACTTTTCTATCATCTAGAGATGGAAGAGTGGATCTATTTCGAACGGTTATCAAATCGAGTCCAATTCAACTCTTCAAAGAAATCAAAAATTTCAAGGTGAAAAAATATGATTTGGTAATTTCCGATTTTGAACCCATTTCTGCGTGGTCTGC
>JACCDP010010991.1_pt1 | contig 10685 bp, 7 predicted proteins | sample 7445841 | NCBI WGS metagenome assembly JACCDP01 (sample SAMN15323441, study PRJNA562643) | freshwater metagenome | isolation source: river surface water | place: USA:Blue River Watershed | collected 2017-08-17
CTCCTCGTTCGCGCCGAACTCCGAGATCGGCAAGCTCTTCGACCAGGCGGCCAACGGCCTGCGCGGCTATAAGCGCGGCCTCTACGAGGGGGCGCTCCGCCAGGCGGCGCTCGCCCGCTGGCCGGGCAAGATCCCGGCGGGCCGGGTGAGCGACGAGCCGTGGGCTTCCTGGGATTTCCTCCCGACGGCGCTGGAACTCTCCGGCACGCCCGCCCCGGCCGGACTGAAGACCGACGGACTTTCGCTGGCCTCCTTCCTGCAGGGCGGAGCCGCCCCGAAGCGCGACCACTTCTACTGGGAACTGCACGAGGGGCAGTCGCTGCAGGCCGCGCGCTGGGGGGATTGGAAAGCGGTGCGCAACGGCCCGGCCGCCAAGGTCGAGGTTTACGACCTCAAGACCGACTCCGCGGAGAAGCATGACCTCGCGACCCAACGCCCGGAACTCGTCGCCCGGGCCCTGGCGATCTTCAAGGAGGCGCACGTCGATCACCCCGAGTGGCCGATGCGGACCCAGAAACAGCTGCAGGAGGCGAACAAGGCCCGCAAGGGCGAGTCCAAGTAAGCACCATGAAGCTCCGTAAGCTCGGCCGCTCCGACCTCCACCTCACCCCGGTCGGCCTCGGCACCTGGGCGATGGGCGGCGGCGACTGGAAATTCGGCTGGGGGCCGCAGGACGACGCCCTCTCGATCCGCACGATCCACGAGGCGCTGGACCTCGGCGTCAACTGGCTCGACACCGCGCCGGTCTACGGGCTCGGCCATTGCGAAGATATCGTGGGCCGGGCGCTCAAGGAGCTCAAAGGTCGCCGGCCCATCATCTCCACCAAGTGCGAACGCTGCTGGGACGAGGAACGCCAGATCATCCCGCGCCTCAAGCGCGCCAGCATCCGCCGCGAGATCGAGGACAGCCTTCGCCGGCTGGGCGTCGACGTCATCGACATGTACCAGATCCACTGGCCGCAGCCCGACGAGGACATCGAGGAGGGTTGGGCCGCGATCGCCGAGCTGGTGCGGGAAGGCAAGGTCCGCTGGGCCGGCGTCAGCAACTTCAACGTCGCGCAGCTCAAGCGCCTCCAGCCGATCCACCCCGTGGCGTTCCTCCAGCCGCCCTACAGCATGCTGAACCGCGGCATCGAGGCGGAGCTCATCCCCTATTGCGAGGCCCACGACATCGGCCTCATCCCTTACAGCCCGATGCAGAAGGGCCTGCTCAGCGGGAAGGTCACGCAGGCCTGGGTCGACGCCCTGCCCGCGACCGACCACCGTCGCGGCGACCCCCAGTTCAACGAACCGCTGCTCTCCCGGAATATCGCGTTAAACGGCGGCCTCCGCACCCTCGCCGCCCGCCTCGGCACGACCCCCGCCGAGCTCGCCATCGCCTGGGTGCTCCGCCAGCCACGCGTCACCTCCGCGATCGTCGGCGCTCGCAAGCCCGGCCAGATCGCCGAGACCATCGGCGGCGGCCGCCTGACCATTCCCGCGGACGCGTTGCAGGAAATCGAGGGGTTGTTGAAATAGGGCTGGGGCTGGGGCTGGGGCTCGTTCGATGCATCGAGGTAGGGCTGACCGTACTCGGTCGGCCGCTGGCATAGCCGTTTGCTTCAGAGACGAAACTGCTGGCGCCTGACCTCATTACCGCGAACACCTGTCCCTCGCCCAAGCCCTGGCCCTATCCCTAGCCCTAATACAACCCCTTAATCTTCCATTAAGCCCTCCCGCCTTATACTTCATCCATGATGAAAATGTCGCGCCTGCTTTCCTTGTTGGCCTTGACCCTCGCCAGCACCGCACGCGCCCACGTGCCGCCGGTCGAGGCCAAGTACCGCCCGACGGAAGCGGCGCCGATCGAGACGCGCTTCACCCTCTTCCTGCCGGCCGCAACCGGGTCGACCGGACCGACGCCCCCGCTGGCCGCGCCTTTCGCGGCCTTCGCCCCGAAGGTCGGGGTCCGGTGGGATGAAAAGTACCTCTACGTGGAGGCCAAGGGTCTGCCGGACCACCCGTTGATGGGCGGCATCAAGTCCTGGCAGCAGCAGGTACCGATCCCGCAGACGTACGTCGGCGAGCGGGCCTGGCGGATCCCGCTCCACCCGGTGCCCGCGAAGGAACCGATGTCGGCCAAGACGCACTTCCTGCGCGGCGCGATCGCGCTGGCCGCGAACGGCGTGCCGATCTTCAACGCGCTCAACAACCGCGGCGATGATGCCAAGAAGTTCGGCGAACTCGACAGTTTCGGCGGCCACTGCGGCAAAGGCGACGACTACCATTACCACGACGCGCCGGTCTTCCTCGAGCAGACGCTCGGCAAGGGCAAGCCGATCGCGGTCGCGCTGGATGGCTACCCGATCTACGGCTTCAACGAGCCCGACGGCGGCGCGCCCGGCAAACTCGACGAGTTCGGCGGCCATGAGACGAAGGCGCTGGGTTACCACTACCACGCGCAGAAGGTCTACCCTTACATCAACGGCGGCTTCCACGGCGAGGTGACCGAGGTCGACGGCCAGGTCGACCCTCAGCCTTCCGCCAGCCACGTGCGCCGCGAAGGCTCGGCCTACTCGCAGCAGCCGTTGCGAGGCGCCTTGATCAAGGACTTCGTGGTCGCTGCGGACGGCAAGCATTACGCGCTCAACTACGCGCTCAACGGCAAGGCCCTGAGCGTGAAGTACGCGGCGAACGAGGACGGCACCTGGACCTTCATCTATTCCAAGCCGGATGGCACTACCGAGACCGAGACGTACAAACCAGGCGAACGGCGCCCGGGCGTCGCGGGCGGTCCCGGCGGCGAACGTCCGAAGGGCTCCGACGGCAAAGGCAAGGGCAAGGGAGGCAAACGCCCGCCAGCCCCCGACCAGGACGGGGCCAAAGGTGAAGCGGGCGAGACCGGCGAACAGGCCCAACCCGGCCCCGGCGAGAGCGACCGGCCGAAGGGCGACCGGCCGAAAGGCGGCAAGGGCAAGGGCGGCAAAGGCGGGCCCGGCGACCCGCCCGGCCTCATCAAGCCTTCCCCAGCCGACGCCCTGAAGCTCAACGTCTACGCGGACAACTGGTTCATCCTGTTCATCAACGGCAAGCTCCGCGTGGTCGACCCGATCGAATACATGCCCCACAATGTCGTGTCGGTCGACATCCTGCCCGAATACCCGATGACGATCGCGGTGATGGCGATGGACAACGCCGACCCGAAGACGGGCCTGGAATACGGCAACCACATCGGTGACGCCGGCCTGATCATCAAGTTCTCCGACGGGACCGTCACCGACGCGAAGTGGAAGGCGAAGAGTTTCTTCAAGGGCCCGCTCGACCGCGACGCCGCCAACCCCAAGGTCCGGCACGAACCCATCCCGACAAACTGGTACGCCGTCGACTTCGACGACTCCGGCTGGGCCCAAGCCACCGAGTACCCGGAGGCGCGCGTCAACCCGAAGGAATCCTTCACCAAAGCCCGCGAATACTTCACCGGCGCCAAATTCATCTGGTCCGAGGACCTTGACCTGGACAACACCGTCCTCTTCCGCACCAAGGTCGAGGCTCCCGCCGGCTTCAAGCCGCGCTGGACCGCCAAGCCGGAGGTCGACCTGGGCGAGGTGACCAAGCAGCTGCTGAACCGCTAGTCGATTGCCCGCTTGCCCTGAGGACGCCCGCAAGACAGGGTCGGCCTACCCCTATGAAGACGCTGCCCCTCGGCCTCCTCCTCGCCCTCGCGCCCTTCGCCCAAGCCGCCGACCCGTCCCCGGCGAAGCCCGCCGAAACCGTGAACATCGCGCCCAAGGCGAAAGCCAAGACTCCCGACCCGGCCATGGCGCCGATCAAGGACGTCGCCGGTCTCCCGCGGATCCTCCTCATCGGCGACTCGATCTCGATCGGCTACACCCTGCCCGTCCGCAAGCTGCTCGACGGCAAGGCCAACGTGCACCGGATCACGATGAACGGCGGCCCGACCTCCAACGGCACGGTCAATCTCGCGAAGTGGCTCGGCGAGGGTAAGTGGGATATCATCCACTTCAACTTCGGCCTGCACGACCTCAAGATCATGGAAGGCGGCAAGCGCCAGGTGGAGCCTGCGGATTACGAACGCAACCTGCGCACCCTCGTCACCGAGTTGCGCAAGACCGGCGCCAAGCTGATCTTCGCCACCACCACGCCCGTGCCCGAGGGCAAGCTCGCGACCCCGCGCAACTCCGCGGACGTGGCCCTCTACAACCAGATCGCGCTCAAGGTCATGACCGAGCACGGCGTGGCCATCGACGACCTCAACGCCGCCATCACGCCGCACCTGGCGAAGCTCCAGCGCCCCCATGACGTCCATTACACCGCCGAGGGCTCCGCAGCCCTGGGGCAGGCCGTGGTGAAGTCGCTGGAGAAGGAATTGGGGAAGTGACAAAAAGGGGGGCAGGGCCGGGGCTAGGGCCAGGGGAAGAGGTGACCGTCGAAGAGACTTTGGGCACCGCGCAACCCATCAACTCGTCGGCCCGAGGTAGGGCTGACCGTCCTCGGTCGGCCGGCTAGATTATCGGTCGGTTCATCGTCAGCCAGAGCCGCAGTAAAGCCCCGGACGAGCGGGGACGCTCGTCACTACCTGGGAGGCAACCGCTCAAACCAACTAATCCAAGCTTCCTAACCCCAGCCCTAGCCCTAGCCCTAGCCCGAGCCCTACCCCCATTTAAACGAACCTTTTTGACCGCCCGGAGGGGGGAGGTTCGAGGAACATTGCCCTTGGCAGAGGGTCGGAGAAACGACAGGTTGACCCCTCCCCTGCCTGACCATCCCTCCCGGATGGCCTCTCCTTTTCTACTACCAACACACCCATGCGCAAGACGCTCACCCTCCTGCTGGCCTTGACCCTCTCCGCGGTCCTGCCGGCCCAGACCCTCCAACTGCAGAAGGGCGATAACATCGCCTACGTCGGCAGCGGACTGGCCGACCGCCAGCAGCACTACGGCAACCTCGAGGCCCTGATCCATCAGGCCAACGCCGACAAGGAGCCCGTGATCCGCAACCTCGGCTTCTCCGGCGACGAGGTGCATACCCGCCACCGTTCCGACGAGGTGCCGACGCTCGAGTACTTCCTCGACATGAAGCCGGGCGACCTGACCACCAAGTCGGGCAACACCACGGTGACCTACCACGCCGGGGCCCACTTCCACGCCAATGTCCTCCTGGCCTATTGGGGCTTCAACGAATCCTTCCGCGGCCCGGAGGGTCTCGAAGACTTCAAGAAGAACCTCGATGGCTTCCTCAAGAAGCACCTCGCGGCCGACTACGGCAAGGGCAAGCCCCGCATCGTCCTCTTCTCCCCGCTCGCCCACGAGGACATGAAGTCGCCCGACTTCGACGCCAAGATCGCCGCGCGCAACAACAAGAACCTGGAGCTCTACACCGCCGCCATGGCCGAGGTGGCCAAGGCCAACGGCGTCCAGTTCGTCGACCTCTTCCACCCGACCGCCCAGCTGTTCGCGGGCTCCGCGCGCCGGCTCACGATCAACGGCATCCACCTGAACACCGAAGGGGACGCCGCCGTGGCCGCCCTGCAGTTCAAGGCGCTCTTCGGCCAGGCCGCCCCGGCCGTCGATGCCAAGGTCCTCGCCGCCGTGAACGACAAGAGCACCGAATGGCACCACCGCTACCGCACCGTCGACCAGTTCAACATCTACGGCCAGCGCTCCCGCATCAAGTACGAGGGCATCGACAACGCCACCGTGATCGGCCGCGAGCTCGCCAACCGCGACATCAAGGCCGCGAACCGCGACAAGTCCATCTGGGCCGCCGCCCAGGGCAAGACCCTCGTCGCCGACGATGCCAACCTCCTCCCCTACCTCTCCGTCCCGCCGAACCGCAAGGAGCCCGTCCCGTACCTCTCCGGCGAGGAGCAGCTCAAGCACCTCACCCTGCCCGAAGGCTGCAAGATCGAGTTCATCGCCGACGAGACGACCGTCCCCGAGCTCATCAACCCGGTCCAGATGAACTTCGACACGAAGGGCCGCCTCTGGCTCTCCGTCTGGCCCAACTACCCCGAGACCACCCCGACGACCAAGAACTTCGATAAGCTCCTCGTCCTGGACCTCGACCCCAAGACCGGCAAGGTCGCCAAGTCCCACGTCTTCCTCGACGGCCTGAACTGCCCGACCGGCTTCCAGTTCTACAAGGACGGCGTCATCCTCATCCAGTCGCCCGACATGTGGTATGTGCGCGACACCGACGGCGACGGCAAGGCCGACTGGAAGGAGAAGTTCCTCTCCGGCATGGACGCGGCGGACTCCCACCACGAGACCAACTCCATCTGCTATGAACCGGGTGGCGCGCTCTACTTCTCCGACGGCGTGTTCCACCGCACCCAGGTCGAGACCTTCGACCGCGGCGCGGTCCGCAACACCAACGGCGCCATCTACCGCTACGAGCCGCAGACGCACAAGTTCTCCCGCTACGTCCCGTACGGCTTCGCCAACCCCCACGGCCGCGTGTTCGACTACTGGGGCAACGACATCATCACCGACGCCACCGGCAACGCCAACTACTTCGGCCCCGGCTTCTCCGGCCACCTCGACAGCGGCAGCCACTCCGGCTACCCGCAGATGTGGAGCCGCCCCTCGCGCCCCTGCCCGGGCACCGCGATCCTCAGCAGCCGCCACTTCCCCGACGACTGGCAGGGCATGTTCCTCAACACGAACGTGATCACCTACCAGGGCATCTTCCGCGCCAAGCTCTCCCCGGGCTCCGAGAAGACCAAGGACGCCTCCGGCATCCGCGGCGAGACCGTCGAGCCGGGTCTGGTGAAGGCCGACAACACCAAGGCGGGCAACTTCCGCCCCTCCGGCGTGGCCGTCGCCCCCGATGGCTCGCTCTACGTGATGGACTGGTCCCAGATGCTCATCGGCCACCTGCAGCACCACCTGCGTGACCCGAATCGCGACCACGCCCACGGCCGCCTCTACCGGATCACCTTCCCCTCCCGCCCGCTGCTCACCCCCAAGAAGGTCGACGGCGAGCCGATCGAGGCGCTCCTGGAGCTCCTCAAGGAACACGAGGACAACGTCCGCCAGCGCGCCAAGATCGAGCTCCACAAGCACGACAGCGCCAAGGTGATCGCCGCGACCCAGAAGTGGGCCAAGCAGTTCGACGCCTCCAAGCAGGCCGACGCCCACCACCTCCTCGAGGCGCTCTGGGTCCACCAGTGGCACAACGTCGTCAACCTCGACCTGATCAAGGCCCTGCTGAAGTCGCCCGAGTTCAACGCCCGCGCCCAGGCCCTCCGCGTGGTCTGCTACCAGCGCGACCGCATCCCGGACGCCATCGACCTCGTCGTGGCCGGCACCAAGGACGAATCCCCGCGCGTCCAGCTGGAGGCCGTCCGCGCCCTCAGCTTCTTCAACGGCGCCGACACCGCCAAGGCCGTCGCCGCCGCGCTCACCCTCAAGGACTCCAAGGACCAGTACATCTCCTACTGCCTCCGCGAGACCATGAAGCAGCTCGGCTCCCTGCCCGAAGGCAAGGGTCTCGTCGACCCGAAGGCGCTCCAGAAGCCCAAGGACATCGAGTACGGCCCGTCCGACAAGAAGCTCTCCAAGGCCGACAAGAAGCTCTACGACCTCGGCAAGGAAGTCTACCACCGCGAGGCCCTCTGCGTCACCTGCCACCAGGCCGACGGCAAGGGCATCGACAGCTTCCCCGACAAGTCCAAGCCGACCTTCGGCAGCTACCCGTCGCTGGCCAAGATGACCGGCTACCCGACCAACCCGTGGATCGACGGTGACCCCACCCGCGCCATCAAGCTCGTGCTGAACGGCATGTACGGCAAGATGACGTTCAACGGCAAGCAGTACGGCGACGTCGCCGCCGGCCAGGCCGCGATGACGCCGCTCGGCCAGATGCTCAAGGATGAGGAAGTCGCCGCCGTGCTGACCTACGTCCGCCAGTCCTGGGGCAACAACCTCCCGCCCGTGACCGCCGCGCAGGTGAAGAAGGCCCGCGAGGCCAACAAGGGCCGGACCGCGATGTACACGCCCGAGGAGATCCTGAAGGAGCACCCCTTCCCGGCGGGCAAGTAAGCCGTCCGACCGCCACCCTCTCCCGAAGGGCGCGCCACACGGCGCGCCCTTTCTGTTGCGCGGTTGCCTCGGCCCGGACGGGTCCTAGCCTGCCCGCCATGAAAACCTTGTCGGGCGTCGCCCTGCTGCTGCTCAGCCTGCTTCCCGGCCACGCGGCCGAAGCTGAGTTGACCGTCATCAGCTACAACATCCGTCACGGCCTCGGCATGGACGGCAAGGTCGACCTCCCGCGCATCGCCGCGGTCATCCGCGCGAGCGGCGCGCAGGTCGCGGTGCTGCAGGAAGTGGACCGGGGCATGGGCCGCACGCAGCGCCGCGACCTCACGGCCGAACTGGCCAAGGCCTTGGGCTGGCAAGGGATCTTCGACGCCAACCTGCGCACGGCGGACAAGGGACAATACGGCAACGCCCTCCTGAGTTCGTTGCCGATCAAGGCCTGGCAGAACCAGGTCTTCCCGCAGACCCGCCCCGGCGAGCCCCGGGGGCTGCTCCGCGCCACCCTGACCTGGGCAGGCCGCGAGGTCGAGGTGCTGACGACCCACCTCGACGCCTCGAAGGACGACGCCGAACGGCGCCATCAGGCGGGACTCATCCGGGAGACGCTGCTGGCCCTGCCCGCCGACCGCCCCTTCCTGCTCGCCGGCGACTTCAATGCCTTGCCGACCGCGACGACCCTCACCCCTCTGCGCGAGCGCTGGACGGACGCCTGGGCCAGCCTCGAGACCACCCCCGGCCATACCTTCCCCTCCGACCAGCCCCGCGAGCGCATCGATTATTTTTGGTATGACGCCGGCCGCGTCCAGCCTGTCCGGCTCCGCGTCCCCGACACCCAGGCCTCCGATCACCGCCCGCTGGTGGCGACCTTCATCCTGAAGGCCCCCGCCGCGGGCAAATAAGACGGCCCGGGCGACTTCTTCACATCCGCCCCTCCGACTTGCCAGCGACCACCGTCCGGACCAGACTGTCGGCATGAGACCAGCCCTCTGGCAGGCCGTCGCGGACAACCTCAAGGATTCCCATCCCGATCTCCGGCTGGTCGCCAAGGACGATTTCAACGCGACGCTGCGGGCCAAGGGCTCCAGCGCGCGGCTCGGCCTCTTCTACCAACCGCGCGAGGGCGACGTCCCGGGCGAAGGGCAGGTCTCCCTCCTCCTCGACGGCCGGACCGAGATGGGGGCCATCGCGTATTTCCTCTCCGAGCAGGAGACCTTCGCCAAGGAGCTCGAGCAACCCATCCATTTCCAGCAGACCATCGATGACGCCAAGGCGGAGTCCCTGGGCGAGGCCCGCATCAGCCTCCAGGCGACGGTCGTCACGGCGCATGGCGGCGAGCTCGTCGATCGCATCTCCGTCTGGTACGCCAATGGCGCCCGGGCCTTGCTGCGGCTCCACGGCCGCATCATCGTCCACCGCGACGCCTGAGCGCGGACGCGGCTTGCGGTCAGGGTTCGCCCGGGCTAATCAAGGCGCATGCGCCTCCTGCCCCTGGTCTGCTTGCTCGCCTTGCTCCCGCCCGTCTTGGCCGCCGATAACCCCGGCAAAGGCAAGGCCACCGCGTTCGTCGCCCCGGCCACGAAACTCCCGCCCACGGTCAAGCGCCTCGGCGAACCCGGCGCCAAGGGCGGCCTCGACTACCTCGTCTATCTCCCGGCCGACTACGACCAGGACAAGACGAAGCACTGGCCGCTCGTGGTGTTCCTCCATGGCGCCGGCGAGCGCGGCACCGACGTCCAACTCGTCCGCAAAACCGGCCTGACGCAGACCCTCGAACGGCGCGGGGCCACGCCCTACGTGATGATCGCCCCGCAGTGCCCGGCCGGCGGCTGGTGGGATACGGCGGCGCTCGACAAGTTGCTCGACCAGACCCTCGCCGATTACCGGGTAGACAAACAACGCGTCGTGCTGACCGGACTGAGCATGGGCGGGTTCGGCACCTGGAAGTGGGGCGCCGAACATCCGGAACGGTTCGCCGCGCTCATCCCCATCTGCGGCGGCGGCAAGCCCGAGACGGTCGCGAGCCTGAAGGGCATGCCCATCTGGGGCTTCCACGGCGACGCCGACAACGCCGTAAAATTGGGCATGGGCCAGACGATGGTCGACGCCGCCAAGAAGGCCGGCGCCGAGATTAAGTTCACCATCTACCCCGGCGTGGGCCACAACAGCTGGGACAAGGCCTACGGCGAGCCGGAGCTGGAAGGCTGGATCCTGGGGAAGAAGAAGTAAAAGGATGGCTTGGGCTTGGGCTTGGGCTTGGGCTTGGGCCGAACAGGTGTCTGCTTTGAGTTTGGGCGACTCAGGGCATCGCGACGAGCGACCACCGTCAGCTCAAACCAACGTCGCCGTGCAGGATTGAATCCGACCAGCCCCACCCCAGGCCCTAGCCCTAGCCCACGAGGGCTCGCCCTCGTTTCCCCTTCCCTTTTGCCCCGACAGGGGCTTAAAAAGACCCCTTCCCTCGCCCCCTTTCAACGTCCCATGACCTCCGCCCAAGTCCGCCAGTCCTTCCTCGATTTCTTCAAATCGAAGCAGCACTCAATCGTCCAGTCGTCGAGCCTGATGCCGGACTCCCCCAACCTGCTCTTCACCAACGCCGGGATGAACCAGTTCGTCCCGATCTTCCTCGGCCAGACGAAGTGCCCGTAC
>JACCDP010989018.1_pt1 | contig 10685 bp, 9 predicted proteins | sample 7445841 | NCBI WGS metagenome assembly JACCDP01 (sample SAMN15323441, study PRJNA562643) | freshwater metagenome | isolation source: river surface water | place: USA:Blue River Watershed | collected 2017-08-17
AGGAGAATAAAATGCAACTTTCAAATCAAGCAGTAGGAGCCGTTATGATGGCTCTCCAAAAGTCACTTATGGAAGAGTCTGATATTGTTCCTGTATTAAAGGGCTTTATTATGATTGAAAGCCCAGAAGGACTTGTAGTTACAAATCCGCCAGTTGTCCAAATAGAAAAACAACATGAGGATTTAGATTAAAAATGCCAAGATATTCTTACACTTGTACAAAATGTAAGAATACAATAGAAGCCTTTCATTCAAGTGATGAAAGGCTTTCTTTTTGCGATTCTTGCCAAGATCATACGTTGAAAAAAGATCTCAATAACCTTACTATAATTAAAAATAATTTGACAACTAGTAAAAATGGGGATATAATTAAAGAAAAGCTCTCTGAATTAAAAGAAGAACTTGTAGATTATAAAAATCAACTTAAAAAGGAAGCTATGTAATGGCTTATTTCTGGTTTATATTTTTAATTATTTCATTAGCTATTAATGGAATATTATATTGGTATATTAAAAAGTTAATGAAACAATTCCAAGATGCTATTGAAAGCGTTTCAAATATTCAAGAAAGAATAGATGAATATATTATGCATCTTGAAACAGTATTTAATATGGAAACTTATTATGGTGACACAACAATAGAAAATTTGTTAAAACATAGTAAAGATGTATCTGATTCATTAAAAGAAGGTGGTAATAGATTTTCTGTTTCTGGATCTGAGGAAACAGTAAATGAAACCTAAAAAACAAAGTAATTATTTTACCAAAGACCATGAAGATGCAATAATAAAATATTGTTCTACTATGGATAAACGAGAAAGAACTGAACTTTATGTTAATTACATAGAACCTGCATTTAGTGAAATGGTTGATAAAATAGTCTTTACATATAAGTTTACAACTTTACCAGATATTGAGTTATTAAGGCAAGACTGTAAAAGTTGGTTAACTACCATTCTTGATAAATATGATCCAAATAATGGTTCCAAAGCATTTTCATATTTTTCAGTTATTACAAAAAATTGGTTTATTCATAAAGTAAAGAAAACAGCAGAACAGAATAAACGTGAAACATTATATGATGATATTCATAATCTAAATGAGCATGAATCATTAATAGTTGATAATCCATATGAAACAGTAATAGAAAAACATGAATTTTGGAATGCATTTTGGGTTGAATTAGATGATTGGGAGTCCGATGATCTAAAGGATAATGAAAAGAGAGTAGTGCAAGCAATTAAAATATTATTAAGCGAACCAGATGAAATTGAGATTTTTAATAAAAAAGCAATTTACTTATATTTAAGAGAGATAACTGGTTTAAATACAAAACAAATTGTTAATAACTTAAATAAAATAAGAGTTAAATATAAAGGTTTTAAAAACGATTGGGATAGAGGTATGTATTAATGTTAAAAGATAAATCTATTGTTTCATTTCCTTCAACTTCAAAGACTTCTATTGTTCCAAATACTGCAACAAATTATTCAAGAATTACATATAATGAAGGAATATATTTATCTGATTCTTCTTTATCTGCAACTTATCCAAAATCATTAGTTAGATTTTATAAAAATCCAAGTAATCCAAAAAAAGTATACTTTATTGGTAAAGATACTTCCTTATTAGAAAACTTTGTTTTAAACTTAATAGATAAAAATCTTGCTGATATAGATACCTCTGTCGGTAGTGTAGCTACTGAACCAGAAGAATATTATTGGACAAGAACCAATGACGATTCTTATCAAGACTTTGCAATCTTTTCTCAACCATCAAACTTAAACCTTGATGTTGATGTAAAAGGTAAAACAATTAACTTTTATAATTTACCAATTTTATCAAGTGACATTTCTTATTTATCAAGCCTTAATGCATCTTCTGATGTTAACAATTATTTCTTTGATTATGGTATGTTTCTAAAAGCTAAATCATCAATTACAGATTATGAAAATTACGATTTGTATAAATTCAATAAATTTATTGAATTAAGTATTGGTGCCGCTAGTGGTACACGATATGAAAAAGTTTCTTTCCTTAATAAAGTTGGATTATATGAAAAATTCTTATTTAGTGAGTTTGCTTCTTCAGTTGATGTAGAAAATGAATTTTCTAAAATTAAACCTTTATATGACACAGACTTAGAATTAAAAAACAAAACATCAATAGTTAATGTTAATAAGATTAAATTTTCTGATTTTATCTCTAATTCATATTCCGATTTTGTAATACAAAAAATTATTAAAGATGAAGAAGGCGATTTAACTGGTGGCGAGAATTCTGTTGAAAATACATATGTAATTTGGAAATTTGCCTCCAATACAGATACTGGTCCAAAAATTATTAATTATGATAGCTATGAAGGTAATGCAGATGTTGGATTCCCAGATGGTGTTTCAATAACCTCTTTATATGATAAAGCAATCTATATAATTAAGGATAATGATTCAATTTCTACAATTAAAGATTTTGAAGTAATAGATTATACTTTAGCAGCTTCAACAAGATCCGTACAAACACAATTATTTGATATCAATCATTATGATGTTGGCTATCGAGGCGATACTATAATAGAAAATTTAACTATAAATGGTGCCTTAGTTAATGAAAATTATAAAAGACAATTTTTTAGTATAGACAAAAAGATAAATTTAGATAACTACATTTATTATACCGATGAATCATTTCCAAGAGAAATAGATGATCAAGGCACTACAAGAACTGGTGATGATGTTCTATATCCTGTACCAGTAGATTTTAGTGGTGTTAATAAAAGTGAATTTTATATTTTTAATGATTCATTCAAATATATTGATTTTGGATTTGTTCCAACTAATGTGGAAGAAACTATATATGAATTTGAGTTAGATCAAGAAATAGATATACCTAATGGTTCTTTTATAGTCGCAGAAATTCAATAAAATCCTATTTATTACATGAGCAAAACAGATAAATATATTAATAAAGCAATAACAAATATTGAAAAAGATCGTGAATTAACTCAAGAACTTCTAAATGATGTTATGGACTATATAGCAAAAGATAGTGCAAAACATGCAGAAGTGGGTCATGTAACAGCTAAATATATTGAATCTTTACAACGTTCAAATGAGCAACTTGTAAAATTAGTTACATTAATGGCTAAAAAAGAAGATTCAATATTTGGCGATTTGTCTGATGATGAAAAGACAAATATTTATGATCAAATTAACGAGGATCACTCTTAATGTCTGATATTGATAGTTTATATAAAGTATATAATAAATTAACAAACAATAAGGGTGCTGGTAGACTATCACCTCAACGCGATGCAATTGTAAGAGAAACGCACAACGAACATTTAGTAAGAGTTTCTTTAGAGCATGATAAACCAGATTTTCTTTCTGGTAAAAAAACATTTATAGCAATAGTTGTAAAGGTACTTGATTCTAATTCTGGTCCACAACTAGGATCAACCGCTGAGTATATTTATAATAATTTAGATGTTAATAAAAGAAAAACATTAAAACATTGTTTAGCAATGATCCCAGATGTACACGATATTGTTACTCCAATACCAGAAAACATAACTCTTTCAGCAGATAATACAAATCCAAAAAATTATGTGCCGTTAACAATGGCTTCATATTTTTATGCTTTTAATTCTTTATTACAATCTTTTAGCGTAGGATCTGTAATAGAAGTACAATTTAATGATAACGAACTTAATGAAGGAACTATTGTTAGCGTAATTGAAGCAATGCCAGTTGAAGAATTAAATAAAGAAAATTTAGATAAAACAGGCGATGGTACAACAGTTAGCGATGCTGATGATACCTCTGGCGACGGAAAGCAAGAAGATTCTACTAGTTCTGCTAGTGGTAAATGTGGTGATGGTAGCACAACATATCCTTATGTAGATTGCAAATCAGCAACTTTAACTTCTTCTGGTCAAACTGTCACACTACATCCAGTATTTTGGGATGATTTAGAAAAATTATTAAATCATATAAAAGAAACAAATGGTGGTTATACTATTTCAATTGGTGAATCTATAAGAAGTCAAGAAAGACAATTACAAATAAGAAAAACTCGTTGCCCTCAATGGAATGGTTGTATTTCTGAACAAGAATTAAAAACCGAAAGATGGTCAAATATAGTTAATAAATGTAAATGTTCTGACAAAACACCAGTAGCGGCTACAGAAGGTGTGTATGCCAGTAATCATCTTAAAGGATTAGCTGTAGATTTTAAAATGGATGTGTCCCCTTGTCCAGCTAAATCTCAAGATGCTGCTGGATATGAAGCATGTATGCAAACTAGTAAAGTAATCCAAGTTTTAAAAAGAAGTATCTCTATATTAAAACTATCTTTAAGGTTTAAAAATTTAGTTGGTAATAGTGCCGAGCCTTGGCATTGGAGTTACAATGGCAAATAAACAAACTAATAATTTAGTTAATGAAAAAAAACAAAAATCAAGTTCTAATTTAACAGAAAGTTCTGCTGCACAACAAGGTGGTTTAGGAAATACTACAAAACACGAACCTCATGTAAATTATGTTACAGCAGATAATGAAACAATAATTAAAAGTTATACAAATTGTTTTATCACTCTTGGAAACGATAGACCATCTGCCAGATCAAGCGGATATGGTGGCTTGGGATCTACAAACTGTTCAACTATAGATATATGTGCTGGTTTATCATCACAAGCACCTACTGCGACTGATTCCAATAATGAACTTGGTTTTTCAGATAAAAATTTTGTTTTAGATGCAGCTAGAGTTTATATAAGTGAAATGTGCGATATAGATGATTATTTTGGTCTTGTTGATGGAGAAGTTGGCAATTCAAAAGCTAAATCTGCAATTGCAATCAAGGCTGATGGATTGAGATTTATTGCTAGAGATGGGATAAAATTAGTTACTAAAACTGATTTAAAAAATTCAAAAGGTGTTGAAGTAACAGAACATTCTGGTATTGATTTGATTGCAAATAATAACGACGAAAGTTTACAACCAATGATTTTAGGTAATAATTTAACTGATTGTCTAAATTCATTAATAGATGAAATCGATAACGTACAAAATAGAATTCAATCATTTATTAAAGAACAAACAGAGTATAATCAAAAAATAGCTACTCATACACATTATAGTCCATTCTATGGTTTGCCTAATACCCCAGATCCTTCAGTAGCTTTAAAAAATGCAAAATCTCAACTTAGTAATTTACTAAATGTTGAAGTTCCATTATATTTTCAAAAAGTTAATTTTATTGCATTAAAACAAACATATTTGGATAATGGTGAAAAATCTATTAAAAGCAAATATAATAGAGTAAACTAGTTAAATAAAATGCCAAATACACATCAACTATCTTCTTCTATTAATTTAGATTTATATGCTGCACCTTATAAAGCTTCACAAATATTAGGTGAATTAAGTGCTGATTCACAAATAGAATTACTTGAAGAAAAAGTTGGTTTTAATTGTTCATTTATAAAAGTAAGTTCTAGTTTTGGTGTAGGATATATTGATAATACAGATATTAATTATACTGCTTTAGATACAGTTTATCTAACTGCACCATCTATATGTCCAACAATAAACTCAAATTTATCATATCTTGAACCAGATTGGTTTAATCTTACGGATGAACAGCCATATTTAAATGAAAAAACTTTAGATTACTGTGTATGTATAACAGCAGATAATTATTTAATAAACAGATTAAACGATTCTTCAATAATACAATCTGGTATAAAGTCATTATTTAAATTTTATAACAAACCATATGATGAAGAAACATTAAATATTTATAAAAATTATTATTTATTTTCATCAATTAAAGATTATTATCTTTCATATAGACCCTTTCAAAGATCAAAATATTTGGTTTCAATACCAATGAAATATTTTGATGCTATTGAAGATAATTTACAAGTATCCAGAGATTTAACAAATGCAAATTATATATTCAAGATCTCTCTAAAACAAAAAACAAAACTTTTTATAAATCTTAGAAGAAGCTTAAAAATTTACAGAGATAATATATTTTTTGCAAATACGACAATAAAATTTAGAAATCCTTTTATTGAAGGTCAAGAATTTGTAACAGGTGAAAATAGTTTAAAAACAGATTTAGATTTTCAACAAAAAATTGATAGTGTTGAAAATTTTGAAATTGAATTAGATAATTTATTAACTTTAAATTCTATTATAACATCAATAGATGAAAAAGATCCATCTGAAGTGGATTTACAGTTTGCTATCAATAATGAATGTAATAAAATTTACAATGTATCTGTAAATATAAATGGTGTATGTAAGAATTTATCTCGTGGATTAGATGCATTCTTAAATAAAGAAAGTGTATCAGATCCAACAATTGTTAATTTTGTTAAGAATATACAAAATATATATTTTATTGAAATTTGCAAGGTTCCTTGGTACGAGTTCGTTGAAACGTATGTCTATCCAGAAACCGAGATTATCACTCCAACACAAGAACCAAGCGAAACAAATTATGAAGTATTTTTAAGAGCTTATAATGCTTATATAGCGTTTAACAAAATCAACTCTACTAATCCAATTAAAACATATGAACAAATATTGCAAGAAAGTACTGATTTAATTGGATATCAAACTGAGTTGTTAAATAGTAAATTTATTAATTTATTTCAAACAATAAATGTTTATCAAGGTGATAACTTTTTTAATCCTGTAAATATACAAAAAACATTAACAACTTTTAGAAGAATTGCAAATGATATTGGTATAGAAACTTCAAGTCCATTTTATTTTGCTATAAAAACAGGTGAAGTTTCTGATACTTATACATCTGTAGAACCACCATTAGGCAATGATCTTGAACAAGATGGATGGACACTATCACAAAAACAACCAGATTTTTTGGAACCAATATACGAAATATATAGCTTAACACCAAAAGTATATGTGATAATTGGTGAAACAAAACAAAGTAGAACTCTATATCGTGTTAAAGAAAATTCTAAAAAGAAAAAACAAACATTTAATGAAGTATTAAATGAAATTTACAAAATTATAAATAAAATTGGTATTTGTAGAATTACAGATTTTGCAAATGAATGTTTACTCTTATTAATGAGAAATTTAGATGTTGATATTGATTCCACAATAACTTATGGTGTAATGAAAAATTATACTTATAAAGAATTAATGTTTGAAATTCTACCATATTTACCAAGTGAACAACAACAGTTTGTTTATGAACAATTATTAGTTGGATTAAATTGTGTAAATAAAGAAGCTTTATTGTATATTTTGAGAACTAATATAACTCAAGAAGAATATACTTCTTTAAACTTAGATAATGCAAGTTATGAAGATGTAATAAAAGAAGTAACAAAAAAAATGGTTGGTATAACAAATGAATAATAATGATTGTTTTGATTTAACAGAACCAGAAAATGCTTTAGCTTTAAAAATTAAAGAAAAAGTATTAGATAGAATTTCTAATTGTTCTACACAAGATGAAATAAAAGAAAAATTATTAGAAATAATAAATACAAATTATGCTAACTTAGACATTGATAAAATAAAAACAAGCAGTAGGACAACTCAATTAGCTTTAGATTCTTTTATAGTTTGTAGTTTAGAGGATACACCAACAAACTTTCCAGACTTACAAATTCAAACAGCTAATCTTTTAGATTCTGCAATTGATTTAATTTGTAATCCACCAAATTTTCAATTTTCTTATCCTACACCTTATCCAATTATTGATTTAACTTTTGATTTTAGAAATGAATTATTAGTTTCTTTATTAAGAATAGTAACAAAACTTTTACTTGCTATAATAACAAAACTTTTATCTTTAATAATTGATGTATGTTCTTCTGGTGTTAACGTACAATCTATATTTGGTGGCGCAAACATAGGACAAATAATATCTGATTCTGTGGGTGATGCATTTGCAAATTCTACTGATTTTATAAATGATGTATTTGCTGCTTTTGGTGTTAATGCTAATGGAGAACCAAATACAACTGTTATCCAATCACAAACTTGTGAAGAAGCACAAGAAGTTGCAGTAGAAAGTTTAAAATCCACACAGCAACTATTAGAAGATCTATCTTCATTATTAACACCACTTGAAGTATGCGAATTATTTGAAAATTCCGCTTCTGAAGATACACTTACAATAATAAATGAATTTATTTCTTTTGAATATCCACATTTAAAAGTTGCTTTTAATACTAAATCTAAAATTAGAGATTTTTTCTCCGTATTAGGTAAAAAAGCAGATCCAAAGTTTTGCAAAACTATTAAAGATAACGCAGCAGCAATAGCTAGCTCACCAGAATTATGTTTTTCTGAAGATGCAGAAACAGTTAGAAGAACTTTTCTTGGACAAAAAGGTTTAACAGACGAAGAAATACAAACTCTTCTAGATAAAGAAAGAGACAGGCAAAAAGATAACTTATCTACAATTACCTCATTAATTACATCAATTAAAAGTGATCCAAATAAAATATTTGGAAATCAACAAGATGTATTTTGCAAAGGTGGACAACCCGGTTTAATATCACCAAAAAATTTAGAACATTTACAAGAGAGAGTAGCTGGTACTGTAGATTCAGTAGTCGATCTTTTTTCTATAACTTGTAATAAAGAATTAAATAACTTTGCATCAACTTATATTACTCAAGAAAAGAAAATAAACGAAGATGATCCAGTTATACCAAAATATACAACCTTATCTATACAAAAACTAGACGGTTCAGTAACAACTCTTAGAAATGCTATTAATCCAACTTTCACAGAGAAAACATCTTATGGATCTTTTACATTATGTGATGAAAATGGAAATAGCGATTTAACATCAATAGATTCTTTTTATCCATCATCAGTTAAAACAGATGATGGTAATATTGATATTGCTAAATTAATAGCTCCTACTTCTAAAAAAGATTTAGGTACAGACGTATATATTGTCAATTATGCAAGTGAACAAAAGGTTGCTTTAGATTTGTTTAATACCAATTATGGTTTATTAAGCAAACTTGATGATTTAATTTCTTTTGATACTACTGATATGACTATTTCTATCAATATTGTTAACAAAACAATACGGTTTGGTCAACAAACATCAGAACCAGATTTTACATCAGTACCTTCAACTGATAATATAGTAATTTATACAATAGGAAAATAAAATGGCTGAAACTGAGATAACGACTGTAAATTCTGATTTTATCACAACTAAAAAACAAATATTTACAGGTTCAGATTATTCTAATAGTTTGAATATATCAAACGAAGTAGACATTAGTTTTTCCGAGACTGAGTACAATCAATATGAAGTACTTAATTTATTACTATCTACTCCTATAACTGATGAAGAAAAATTAAAAGAAGCATATCTTAAAAGTTATCAACAATTAATAAAACTTTTTATAAGTTCTTCATCACAATCTGTATTTTTAAGAGATAGATCAACAAATACTAATTTTAGTGGATTGGACATATTAAAAAATATAAATTTTTTAGACTTTATAGATATTCAAGAAATAAAAGATAAAGTTACAAATTTTATATCTAATGACCCATGTATTTTGATGGATTCAAGTCCAAAACAAACTGTACATCCATTACGTGGTGAAATGATTAGAACCAATTTTATATCTGTGTGTAGATTACATATAGTTTATTTAAAACTATCAAGTTTATTCATTTGTAGTGTTTTTGACAATAATGAATTTGTACAAAAAGATTCAACATTTATATCTTTTGCATTTGATACATTTAAACAAAAATTAAGTTCAAATATTTCAAATTATTATGAATCAATTAAAGTTTATTTATATGATGAATTAAACGATATATTAGAACAAGGAACAGAACTTATAGATGAATTAACTAAAGAAAAATATGAATTCACTTTTCCTTTAAATGATGATAATTTAGAATCTAATATTGATAAATATTTAAATTATTTGTTCAATAAAGAACATTTATTTGTCATAAATAAATTTAATTTTGCATTTAATCAAACAATTAAAGATGCTGATCAAATCAGTAATTTTTCTTTATTTCCAAATACTAATACAAGTTTATATAATGTAAAAGATTACTTTTTTAATAATTTACAATATTTTACAATAAATCCAACTGAACTTATAGTAGATAAAGTAAGAAATTTAGTTTTAAATTTAACTAATCTTGTTTTTAAATTAGATATTGAAGATTCTAATATTGAATCAAGTGAAAAAACAAGAACCTACACATTGTCATTAAATTTATTAAGTGATAGTTTAATTGAATTTTCTGATTTAAAAGTATCTGTATCAAAAACAATTTTTACAACATTAGATTATCCAACTGAAGGGTCTGACGAAGTAAATGCTATTTTATTAGAATTAAAACCTCAATTTTTAGCATTATCAAATACCAATACATTACTAAATTATGTATTTCCATTAAATAAAATACTAAATGTTGCTAAAGTATTTTTTATACAATCAAATATGAAATTATATGATCAACTTTCAATTGCTATAGATGGTAGTTTTAAAACAATTGATACTGTTCATAATACAATTTTAGGTAATGAAGAAAAAATTGAATGTGAATTACCAGATGATCCTCTTAGTTTAAACAATCCTATATTGGGAATAAATTTAGAAGTAGCTAAAATGATTGCTGCTGCTCCCGCTCAAATA
>JACCDP010117736.1_pt1 | contig 10684 bp, 11 predicted proteins | sample 7445841 | NCBI WGS metagenome assembly JACCDP01 (sample SAMN15323441, study PRJNA562643) | freshwater metagenome | isolation source: river surface water | place: USA:Blue River Watershed | collected 2017-08-17
CAATCCCTGCATTGGTTCTATCAATTGCGCTTGTGACGTTTTCGCTAAACTTTACGACGTTAAATTTTAAATTCTTCGCCATCACAAATATTTATTTGATTTCCTCTGTTTTGACCTTATAATGACAAAGATGAATATCAAAGTATCTCATGAAGTTCCTATTAAGCTCCTTGATTTTTCTCGAAATTTTAACGATTACGATTACTGTCTCGTACATTTACTGGACCAGAAACCGGAATATAAAAAGTATTACCAGTCAAGTAAGCTCTATGATCGAGAGCTACTCCTTGACAACAGTATTTTTGAACTTGGCAAGGCTTTCGATTCTGATAAGTTTGCTGAAAAGGTTGTAGAAATTGAACCTACTTATTACATTGTTCCTGACTCTTTGCAGAACTGTGATGAGACTGTTAACAACTTTAAGAACTTCACTAAGGAGTATACTGACCTACCTGGTCTTAAGATTGGTGTTGTGCAAGGTAACACCTGGCAAGAGCTCAAGTATTGCTATCAGTTCATGAATGAACATGCAGACTATATTGCTATCTCATTCGATTATGCATATTATTTGACAACTGGTGAATCTGCTACTAATAATAAGCTTGAGTATTGGTGCACTGGACGTCAACGGCTCATTGAGCAGCTCATGTTGGCTGGTATCTGGAACAATAAGAAGCCTCATCACTTGCTTGGCTGTTCATTGGCTAAGGAGTTTAAGGCCTATGTTGGACAATCTTCTATTCGTTCTGTCGATACTTCTAACCCAGTTGTTGCTGCCTTGCATAATTTGAAGTATAATGGTGATCTTGGATTGAAGATTAAACCGAGCACCAAGCTGGCTGATCTTATTGATTCTGATGTTAGTGATGAGCAAATGGATCTTGTTGATTACAATGTTGGAGCCTTTAAAGAGATCCTTGGTCGCCCCACTGATAACTTCCTCAGAAAATTTTAATATATGATTTGGATTGCATTTTTTACTAAAACTGGTAGCGAGATCGCTGAAGTTGCTAATAGACTTAACCGTTGGCCTGATTATATAGTTACTAATCGAGCTCCTGACGGTAAAGGCATTCATCCTGATCTGCTTGAACATCAAATTGATTATATACCGAATAATCCTTCTGTAGCTGATTACATTAAACTACTTGTTGATAAGTATGATCTAATGTATCAGTCAGATAGTTATTCTCTTAATCTCTATTGGAACAAAGATGTTATTGTTACTTTGCATGGTTATATGCGAATTCTACCACCAGCTATCTGTGAGGCTGGTAACATTTATAATGGCCATCCTGGGTTGATTACTAAGTATCCTGAGCTCAAAGGTAAAGACCCTCAACACAAGGCCTGGGTTAATGCATATAAGACTTCTGGTTGTGTTATTCATAAGGTTACTCCAACAGTAGATGATGGTGAAGTACTTGCTGAAATCGAAGTACCTATCAATGGAACTCTTGATGATGTAATTAGTACATTGCATAAGAACTCTATTGACTTATGGGAGAACTTTTTGAGAGACAAGCTTGTAAGTGTTTCTAAAATACCAACCGATTATAGAGAGCTTATAAACAGCCATGATTATTCGGTTGAATATTGCGAACATCATTACCCAGAGACTATGCAAGAGCTTAGACGTTTGCAAAAAGAAGAGTATCGTCTGTTCTGCAAAAAGCAATTTGATTACGGTCCTGGTAATATCTCTTGCGGGCAAGATACTTCTACTGCAGATGGTAAGCGAGTTTCTCTCTGCTCAATTGTCTTTAGATGCAATGACAAGGTGCAGCGTTTGTTAAATCTTGTGATTAAGAATAACAAGCCTGCTCAAAACGAACCTGTTATGGATGCTTTTGAAGATCTTTCTCTTTACGGAAAGATTGCGAAAATAGTTGATAAAGGTGTGTGGGGCAAGTAAAATCTATGCATGAGAAAGCTGTTTACGTTTACTGGTGCGCAAAGTACTGGTAAGACTACTCTACTTAATAAGGTAAAAGAATTGTATCCTAATCGATTTGAATACGTTAATGAGGTGACTCGTCGTATTCAGCGATTAGGAGTTTCTATTAACGATGATGCAAAGAACTATGATTTGACTCAATCTCTTATCATTGGGGATCATTTGATTAACTATATGAAGGTGCATGAGCAATGCGAAGAGAATGTTACTGATATCTTGCTTGATCGTTGCATTGTTGATGGTTACATTTATACAAAGTACTTTTATGAACAAGATAAAGTGTCTCGTACAGTAATGGACTTTGCTGAATATTGGTTTAAAGAACTGACTCCTAAATATGATGTTATTTTCTATACTAATCCTTCTGATGTTAAACTTGTCGATGACGGAGTTCGTAGTACTAACAGAGATTTTCGAAATAGAATTATTGAGCTGTATAACGGATATTTTATCGATAAGTTTGATAACATTTGTGAACTTAAAGGTTCTGTTAATGATAGACTCGAACAAATGAAAATTGGTATGTTGTATAGTCAATGCAACAACTGCAATATTATGGTTGCTCTGGATGCCAGCAAGCCCATTCGGAAGCAAAATAATTATTCAGAAACTGCTGGACAATTGTGTGAAGGCTGCTATAATAAACAAAAATAAACTATGAGTGATATTACAACCCATCTTGGTAAGACGAGTCAGTATAAGGCTACATACGATAATACTCTTCTCGTTCGTGAACCACGTCAACGCAATCGAACCTATCTTGGTATTCAAGACGAAGATCTGCCTTTCGTAGGTTACGATATTTGGAATGCATTTGAAGTTTCAATGCTTTTGTCTAACGGCTGTCCTGTTAGTGTTATTGCTAAGGTGACTTATAACTGTGATTCAAAGTATATTGTTGAGTCTAAGTCTATTAAGCTTTACTTTAACTCTTTCAATATGGAAAAGCGAGCCTATATCAATACTCTTGAAGATGCTATCGAGTTTATTGAAGAGACTGCTAGTGAAGATCTTTCTAACTTGCTTGAAACTCGTGTTGTTGTTTCTTGCTTTGAGACCCATCAATATGTAGTTAATGATAACCTTGCTGGTTATCCTAATCTCGAGAAAGATATTCAATTCGGTGTTAGTGAGATTGACTTTAAGAACTACTCTGAGACACCTGGATTGCTTCAGATTCAAGAGTATGTTAACAAGCCAACTAAGCAGTTCTTCTCTTCTAAGCTATTGAAGTCGAATTGTAAGGTTACTAGTCAGCCTGACTGGGGTGATGTTTATATCTATCTTAAGTCTAATAAGCTTGTTGATAAGAATAGTCTTCTTCGCTATATTGTTTCATTCCGTGATGAGTGTCACTTTCATGAAGAGATTTGCGAGGCTATTTATAAGCGTCTTTGGGATACCTTTAACCCAGAAGAGTTGCTTGTGTTTTGCTTCTATGTTCGTCGTGGTGGTATTGATATTAATCCAATTCGAGCATCTAATATCAATCTAATTGAAAATGATTTGATTGATCCGTATATTCCGTTCATTCGAACTGGTAGACAATAAAAGGAAAAGGCCGATCGAAAGATCGGCCTTTTTTGTTAAACCAACTAACTTCTTAAGCTTAGAAGTATACAACAGATGTTGCAGGAGTAAAGGCAATGCCAAGACCCTTAACAACAACCAATGTATAATACAAGTTAGCACCAAAGATGTTATCGACAACACCATAACGTGTTAGCAAGCCAACACGAGGAGCGAAGTCGTTAGGACCGATAGTGCGTTGTACCATTACTGGGATGTATGGGCAGTAAATGATACCTGTATCATAGAACTCAGGGCCCTTATAACCTAAGAGTGCGTACTCAACTGTAGTACGTTGACCGGTTAGGTTTTGAGCATCAGTACGAGTATCGCGGTAGACTTGGAAACGACCACCAACTGTACCAACCTTAGCAACACCAGTTGGTTGAGTATTGACATTACCGTCAACAGTCATCCAGCTGAACTCTGGTAGAGCCTCGAGGATAGCGCAAACTCTTGGAGTTGCGATGATGAAGTTAGCAGCACCACGGCGGTTACGAACTGCAATTCTGTTTGCTTCAACGATCAACTTTTGATAGAAGTCGCGATTACGCTCAGCCAACCAACGACCGTCAGCAGCAGAGGCTGTCCAGCTTGTTACTGAACCGTAAGAAGCATACTTCAAGCAAACTTGAATCATTCTGATGACCATTTCACGGTCGATTTCAGCCTGAAGCTCATAGCTCATGGCGTTTGTTAGCTCGGCATCGATATCAATACCGTTCATGTTCTTCAAGTCCTGCTCCAACTCAACGGACCAGCGAGCTGCTAATCTACGAGTACCAGCTTCAACGGCTGTCTTCTCGAATGAGATAGAAGCTGTTGGGATCTGAGAAGTAAACTCATAGTTAGCTAGCAACTGAGCAACACCTTGATCAGATGCGATAATCTCGAAGTTTGAGTTGTTTGCATAGGTTGCTAAATCAGCAGAAGAAGCACCAGTGAAACGTGTATCTAGGTACTCATAACCAAGTTCACCAGAATATGGATGACCGAAAGTACCGCTGTTAGCAGTACCAGCAGCAGCTGCCTGCCATGGATAAGGACCAGGGTTACCGTAAGAAGCATCGTTGTACTTACCTGGGATCTGGCTACCTAGTACGTCGTTATCGTACTTGTAACGTAGAGCGAAGGCAAGACCAACTGGACCGCTCATTGGCTGAACACCAACGATTTCGTTTGTGATCAACTCTGGGAAGGTACGACGGATCATCGGAATGAGGATCTTTGGCAAACGTGAGTCGCCAGTTGCATACCAGTCAGCGTTTGAATCGCCAGAAGAGTTGTTTACGGCAGCACCGTAACCACCCATACCACCTACAGCACCGTAGGCGTTACCGAATACAGAGGTTGTAGAACCGGAGACGTTAGCCTGACCGGATTCCTCAATGCACCATCTCTCTTGGTTCTCAAGAAGAATGGCAGTGTTAAGACGAGTGTGGTCGTCTTCGATTGTTCTTACGTTCTTGCTGTTAAAGTCAAGAACAGGTGACCACTTCTCTAGAAGAGCGCCAGCTCTATCTGGAGAAATATATGACTGTGAAGGTCTAATTGTTTTCATAATTTTACTTTATTTTTTAAACATTATATGATGTTCAATCAATCAGGCGTATGCCTCAACGGAAATTTTTTAGTGTCTTGAAAGCTCCTGCATGTACAACTTCAATGGAGGGTGGGCAGCTGAATCTTCAGTGCTTTCTTCAATGACTTGTTGTTGCTCTTCGATGACAGGTCTGTCAAGATTTCTTGAAACAGCCTTGCTTACTGCTTGTTCAGTTAATGTTTCAATTGACTTGGATTCTTGCTTGTCAAACATCTTGCAAGTATAGTCAAAATTCTCATTAATGAAGTCTGCTGTCTTACCTTTGAAAACCTTTTGTAGATAGGATTTCTTTTGATCAGGTAGACCTGCTGTCTTGCTTTCAAAAAGTAAATTTGCATGAGCTCTGTTATAAGACTCATTCAATTGCTTGTTCTCAGCCTTAAGAGCCTCAATAATCTTGGAGCTCTCATCTAGCTTGGACTTACCATCCATAACTGCTTCACGGATAGTTTCTTTGCCAAGAATTAAATCTACAGATAGCATGCTGCGTAGTTCGTTGAGAACCTGAGCAGAACGCTTGTTGGCTACTGCCTCTTCAATGGCTGTCTTTGGAAGATTTTCATCCAAGTAGGCCTCGAGGTAGTTAGAAATTGATTCAACGAGAGTTTGCTTAAAGGTGGAAGCGTCTTCATTTAAGGCCTTCTCGTACTTGCGTACTACAGCCTTAAGCTTGCCAGCATGATTCTCATTGATAGCTTCAACTACCTTTAAAAGTTTATCAGAGTGGTTTCTATCGATAGCTTCAACAAGCTTCTCTACCTTGGCAGAGTGATCCTCGTCGATTTTCACCAATAGGCTCTCTAATTGTAATTTGGCGCGATCTTCAGCAGCCTTGTTAACTTGCTGCTCGAATGCCTCGGAAATTTGATTAAGGGAATCCTCACTCAACAAATCCTTGGTAACTTCTTTTAATTTTTCAATTAATGCTGACATATATTAAAAAAGTGGTTTATTTAAAGCTGTTTTTATACGGCCTTTAATCTTATTTTCTAAGACTTTCTGTAAATATTTATTAGCCTCGGAGTAATTTTTTACCCCAACGTTCTTAATAAATGACTTTATTAGTTGAGTGTCCATATTATTATTTAAGCTTACTGATGAAATTTAACACCTGTTCTAGCAAATATTTGTCTACATCTCTTTTCGGAATATTTGTTAGTGCTTTTTCAAAATGGTGATATGTCTCTTCTAATTTACCGTCATCCTTCAAAACCCATTCTTTGGATTCCAAAATACCATTTACGAAAGCCTTAGGACATGAAGGATCAGCAACTACGTCAATTGCTACCAACTTCATGTTCTTAACTCTGTTTACATCTTCTTTAATAGAGTCAGGTTCAAGTTGACCTAAGCATCTAGTAGAAACTCCAGGGGTTACGCCATCATCAATTAGATTTTGTACAATCTTACCCATTGGGGTTGATAGTACTAATGACTTACCTACGAAATAGTTACCCTCTTGTCTTAAATTTTGTACGCTGTGACAGGCTCTAGATAAATCGATATCAACAGTTGTTGGGTGATTTAGTTCTCCAAGAGCTCTACCTGTCTTGATCATTTCATCGGAATATCTTTTTACCTCAGAAACCATTTCCAACAAGTCATAAAGTCTTCTATTTTTATTGACTTCGTTGGCCATCATGAAAGGTCCTTCAATGTACATTCTCGGACCTTTACCATCTCTTAGGTTCTTTTCTTCTTTAATATAAGTAAAGCTGCCAAAATCAGGTGTCTCGACTAATAATCTATGTGGCATATTATAAAATTATTTATACTAAATGTTATTATTTTTTAGGAAAAAGATGTTTTTCTGTAAGGATTAAGAAGTCAAAGTCCTTACCCTCGCACCATTTTTTAGCTGCTTCCCACTTGGCTTGATTTTTTGCGAACGTGGTTGCTTCAGTAATAAATGTACTTTCTTTTTTATTTTTATGTCTTACAGGCTGTTCTGTTTGTTTAGATGGTTTAATCTCAACTAAAAATTTCTTTACAGAATTTTCACCAATTCTATACACAATGCTATTATCTACAAAGTATTTGTGAAACTTACCATCAAGAGGAGACTTGTAAGGTATTACAACTGATTCAGATGTCCATTCTAAAACATTAGGATTGTTATCACACCATCTGAAAAAATACAATTCATAGGAGCTCCTATAAACAGGATTGTCAGTACCTAAGTACTTTTTTCTATTTATAGGAGAGTAAATTCCTTTTTTAAATTGTTTTACTTTAAACATTAGCCAACGAAAAATAAAGGTGGTTCAGCATCACCGAATCCAGAAGTAGCCTTATTAAATAACTTCTCTTCTAGTTTTTCTTTTTCTGCTAAACCTTGGCTCAACATATCGTTGTAATTTATTGAACCTCCACCAAACAAGCTTTGACCAGAATACTTACCTCTGATTTGACCAATAGTTATCTTTGTTAATGCTAAGGCGTATTGCTGTACCCAAGGCTCCATTACAAGGTATTTGATTTGTCTTTCTACGTAACAACCAATCAAACCAAACCATCTACTTGTTACAGTTTGTACAGATGGGTCAGGTAATAGTTTTAAATATTGAGTTCTTGGATCAAAGTAGAAATAATAATATTGAGACAAAGTCTTCTCTCTAACCTTTAAGTACTCTTTTGTAATGTGCCAGCTAACTAAATCGAAACCGTAATTGCCTAGAGCATAATTAAAATAAGTTTGCTGAGCCAATGTTTGTTCAATTGTAAACAAAGTGTTTGTACCAGTAGTAGTACCTTGCTCAACTGAAAATACATCAACAACTTTTCTATAATTATCTAGATTATAATCGAAATTAGCTGATAGCGCACTCATCAATGGTGTGATAGTAAACAGCGTATCAAGTTTAACTCCTGCATAATGATCATAGAGCGCGCTATCAAAAACTAAATACTCTTCTGTTGTACCAGCATATTTTGAAAATAACTCAACCGCAATAGATATATTTTCATAAACAATATCTTGAGTTATTTCTAGTTTTAGTACTGGTGCTCCAAGCTGAAAACCGATTCTTTGAGCAAGTCTATTATAGGAGTCAATCTTTGTATCAAGATTGGTGTTATAATAAGCGGAAATTGGATTACAAAGTGTTGCCATATTTTATTAAGTTGGTAGTGCAGAGGCCTCAGGACCTGGTGCTGGAGCTGGTGCTGGAGCTGTACCGCCTGCTGGAGCCTCTCCTGGAGCCGGAGCTTCTGCTCCAGGTAAAGGAGTAAATGATGGAGGAGCTCCGCCACCTGGACCAGCTCCTCCACCACCCCCGAACCCGGCGATTGCGCCTTCAGCTGAAGTTGGTTCAGCCTGAATCTTTTCCCAGTCTGGACCTGAATTGGTAATTTGAGCAAGCTCCCATTTAAGACCAGCATCTTTCTTGAGCCATTCTCTGTTAGCTTTAATATCAATATCAGACCATCCCAAGTACTTCTTCATTGCATAAGAAGTAGAAAACATCTCGTTAGAAGATACTTGACCGAAGTTTGCAAACTTTAATTCAAGTATCTGGTTTTGTCTTAGCTCGTAATAGTTAGTTGGTGGTACAAACTCTATTTGTACATCACTCTCTAATATATCATAAGTCTCAAGTATATTCTTTAGCTTTAACTGAGTAACGAAAGCATTGCGTAAACCTACAGCAAACGTGCGTTGCAATCTAATAATAAAGTTAGCGAACTTTAATTCTTCTCTTAAAATTGTTGCTGAATCGTTTGTAGTATCTTCTGGATTTAATCTTGTTACTGGCACTTTAAGAGACTTGTAAAGCTTCTTAATGAAGTAATTTAAATCATCTAATTGGCCTAAGTTAGCTCCACCTGGTAATGACGTTACTGTAGTACCTTCTCCACCTTGTCTCTTAGCAAACCAGAAGGCATCCAACATTGATTGAGGATTGTAAGTCAATACTGGTGTACCGTTATAGGCATCATATGTCTTGCGGCTCCAGAAGTTATTCATTAGCTTCTTTAAATATGCCTCAGCTTTTGGCTTAGGCATATCTCCAACATCAACATTGAATACTAATCTTTCTGGGGCTCTTACTAAACGGTAAATAATAATTGCATCTTCAATAAGAGACAGCTGTCTGTAGGCTCTTCTAGCATTTTCAATAAATGGAACTCTTATTGTTTTTGATTGATTCCAAATACCAGAGTTAATATAAAGAACCTGGTTCTTTTCCATTGGAATTAATTCAAACTTACCAGTAGTAGATTGTCTCTTGCTTGCTTCTGTCTTGGAATTGCCAGCATAAGGCTTTCTTAGCAAGTATCCTTTGATTAATAAGTTTTGAACGTTATCGTAAATTGGGTCAATTAATTCACAAGGTACATTAATAAAACCAAGAATACCTTTTTCTGGATTTTCTTCGCTAATTACATTTTCAAAATATAGCTCACCATCCATGAGCAACATTCTGATATACTCCCAACCCTTGCCTTCTAAATCTAATTTCTCTAAAAACTTCTGAAGCTCTTTATTTACAATAGAAGAAATCTTTTCATCATTCTCAAAATTACGAAGCTTTAATTTTACAATCTCTCCATGTTCATCTTTATTAAGGAAGGCATCGCAAATCTCATCTAAGGCATCAGCGACTTCAGCAAATTGAGCCATGATTCTGTATTCAAGCAAACGACGAGTCTTATCGAAGTCGACATTTGCATACATGAACTGGCTGTAATTCTTGTCAATGGTAATACCACCCATTGGGTGAGTATCCATTTTAGGGGTAGATACAGCCTGGCGATTAAGCATCTGGGTTTTATTAGAACCCATGCCATAGAACAGTTTGTATTTGGGGTTAATTAAATCTAACGGGTCGACATTATTCAAAGGGGATGAGTAAGGAAGCTTTGAATAAATCATATTCATTACTTGACCCATTGTGTCGTTTTTTGATGAACCATCAATTGCCATATTGATATTTATACTTTAACCGCCTATTTCAATTACCAGGATTTAGTAGAAGTTGTAACTATCTGAATCTTAGCTGTAGTATTTGCAGTATTAACTGTCCAATTTACTCCACCGTTTGTAGATCTATAACCATTCCAGCTTAAGACAGCGTTAGGAGTTACAGTCATGCTCATAACAGGATATCTTGTTTCAGTAGCAGCATCGGTAGGAGCTTTTCTTACATAATAATCTCTACCACCGCCAACAGAGCCACCTGCTGTATTTCCACCAATTTGAGTAATAGGTGTACCATTAAACGTTGTTGTGTAACCTAATGTTGTTTGACCACCGTTTTGATTCCATGCCTCTGATATCATTGCAATAACATATTCACCTGTATTGATTTGGAATGTAGGTATACCACTTGCTCCGAAGGACATCCAAGTATTAGTATAACTTGTAATAGAAGATCTTGTGTTAACTTGAACATCACTATTACCTTTCTTTGTGGCTCCGCTTACGTTTGCAGCAACATTATTATATTCTGTTTGTGTTACTTTAACCCAGTTACCAACTGTAGCAGAATTATAAGAGGCAAGGCTTGTTGTTAGTTGAGATCTTATAGCATCTGTTGCTGTAGACGGTGTTA
>JACCDP010163770.1_pt1 | contig 10684 bp, 9 predicted proteins | sample 7445841 | NCBI WGS metagenome assembly JACCDP01 (sample SAMN15323441, study PRJNA562643) | freshwater metagenome | isolation source: river surface water | place: USA:Blue River Watershed | collected 2017-08-17
AAACTCACTGAAATCGAGGACCTTTTGCAGGCCCCCGACCCGGGAACCGCGCTCGGTAGGCGGGACCGGGCGCTTTTTGAGCTTCTCTACGCTTCGGGCCTTCGGGTGTCAGAAGCGGTGGGCTTGGATTGTCAGGACTTGGATCTTAGGTCGGGCTGGGTCCGAGTGCTGGGAAAGGGCCAAAAGGAGCGCATGGTCCCGTTTGGTTCAGCGGCGGCCGAAGCCCTCGAAGCCTATTTGGACGATCCCGCTTTAGGTGGCCCTTCGGGCTGGGGGCCAAAAACGCCCTTGTTTCGGAATTACCGCGGAAGCCGCCTCAGCAGCCGAAGCGTGGCGCGCACTTTGGCCAGACACCTGCTTCGGCTGGCCAGCGCTCGTCAGGTCTCTCCTCACGCCCTTCGGCACACCTTTGCCACGCATCTCTTGGCGGGCGGGGCTGACCTCAGAACCATTCAGGAGCTTTTGGGGCATGCCCGCCTGGCGACGACCCAGAAATATACCCATGTGGACCTGGATGCTTTGCAGGTCGAGTACTTAAAAGCACATCCGTTGAGCCGCTCGAGAGACTAAGGCAACTCAGCACAGGCCGTGGTAGCGTAGTCAGCTCGATGGATCGTCTCGTAGATTTTCTTCTGAGCTTCTCTGGCCCGACGCCGTATTTCATCATCTTCGGCATCCTCTTGGCCTGTGGTCTGGGAATTCCGATTCCCGAGGATATCACCCTGTTTGCAGGGGGGCTGCTCGCTTATTACGGGGTTTGCGATCTGAACGCGATGGTTGCGGTTTCCATGGCGGGGGTGCTGCTGGGAGACGCTTTCATTTTCTGGTTGGGCGCCAAGTACGGTCGCCGCCTGACGAAGAAGTGGATTTTCGGAAAACTCCTCCCGCAGGACCGATTGGATTCAGTGAGCCGAAAGTTCAAAGAACGAGGAAATAAGCTCCTGTTCTTCGCGCGTTTCATGCCGGGATTCCGCGCGCCGGTGTACTTTTCGGCGGGCGTTCTTCACGTACCATTCCGCACATTTCTTCTTTACGACGGACTGGCTGCGCTCCTGAGCGTGCCGGCCATCATCGGAGCCGTCTATTATCTGGGCGATAACCTAGATACGGTCATTCGTTGGATCAAGCGAGTCGAGCACGGAATCATTGGAGTCGTTTTGCTCGGGGTGCTTGCGATTTTGGGCAAGTGGTACCTGACTCACCGGCGCTTGCGCCGCGGAACTTGAGCGGTTCTCGATGGCAAACCAGGCTTCTTCTTCGCGGAATTTGATCTGGGGAGTGCCGCTCGTTTTTTCAGTTTTCCTTCTCGCTCATGGCTTGGCCTTGGGCCTGACCGACGACGAAGCTTACTACTGGGTTTTGGCGCAAACGCCTTCGCTGGGCTACGCCTTTCACCCGCCTGGGGTGGCCTGGCTGATCGCAGGACTTCAGAAAATTTTCGTCACCCTAGGCTTACCTTCCAATACGGTAGCGGGTGTCCGACTTCCTGCCGTTTTCTTGGCTGCGGGTTCCTTGATGTGGGTGATTCGCTGGCTTTGGGGCGAGGGCGCTACCCGCGGAAAATCTCTCGTCAGCGCAGCGCTTGCCGTATTGAGCCTAGTCGGGATTTTCGGAATGTCGTGGATGATGGTTCCCGACCTTCCGTTGATCTTAGGTTGGACTCTGGCTTTCGTCGCCTCGTGGAAACTCGTGCGCGAGGAATCAGATGGCTTCGGAACGGAAGCCGTTTTGATGGTGGGAGTGGCCGTCTCAGTTGCCTCGAAATTTTCAGGCGGCTTGGTGGGCGGGCAAGCGTTTCTGGGGGCTCTCGCTTTAGGCGCCACTTCACGCGTGCGCATTCGGATTTTCAGGGCGGTCGCATTGGGTACCGTGCTGGGTCTTCTGCCTTCTTTGGTCTGGAACGCGCAAAACGGCTGGGGAGCTTTGCTTTATCAGTTCCGAGATCGGCACGGGGGCGGAGGCGGCTTCAGTGGCAGTCGCTACCTGCGGTTTTGGTTGTCTCAGCTTTTATTGGCAGGCCCTGGGCTTCTTTTTTTCTCAGCCGGTTTTTTTCGGCGCGCTTGGAGCACGGATTTAGAAGTACGTCGCTTGTCGCGCTGGACGCTCTGCTGGGCGCTTCCGCCCGGGCTCGTATTTTTGGTTCAGCCAGCTTACGCCGATTTCAAGCCGCACTGGGCGCTCATCGTTTGGCTTCCTTTTGCGCTCGAGGGGGCTTGGCGTGTGGCAAAGCGGTCGGCTCAAGGCTGGTACCGAGTTCAGCTAGTCCATGCTGCTTTCTTAATGAGCCTGATGGTCTTAGCGCTTCAGTGGCCACTGGTCCCGTGGGTGGCAGAAAAAGTGGGCAAGCCACTTTCCGATCCTCGCTGGGATGTGACGAACGATCTTCACGGCTGGGAAAATCTAAGCGCTTGGATTGCTTCTGAACCCGAGCGCGTGGTGGTGGGTTCGCGCTACCAGACGGCATCTCAGGCCGCTTTTGCTTTAGGGAGTGTTCAACGCGCGACTCTTTTGCCGCGGGACCGAAAGCAGTGGGAAGAGTGGCCCGATCTGGCTTTGAGTGATTCACCGGGCCCTGAGTGGCCCAAGCTCAGTCGCGGTGTCTGGTTTGTGGCAGATAATCGCTACGATCAGCCGCCGGCGTTTCGGGAAGCTCGCTGCGAATTAGCGGCGTCCCACTCTGTCGATCGCCAAGGTTATGTGGCGAAACGGTTTCAGCTTTGGCGATGCGATCCGGTGGCGCTTAATTTTTAACGACTTGAACCAAGTCGCTTCGAATCCAAGCGGTTTGACCGATGGCAAACGGTGAATTTACCTGCAGCCAAGCGTCCTGACTCCCCACGACGTTCAAAAGCGTGCCGTTCAGAGCAGAACCTGAAACTGCGTGAGCGGTGCCGGGCCCGGATCGTAAGATCGCAGTGCGCACGTTCACTTTCACCGAAGGCAAAAGGTTCTCGCGAACGGGAGCTCCTGAAGAAGACTGAAGCGAGTCGTTTTGCGCAGCCATCGCAGGTGCAGCTTGAGATTCGTTCCCGTTTTGATTGGGAGCATTTTCAAGCGGCGCATCGTTTCGCGCGTAGAGGTTAGAGCGGGAGTTGAGCGCAGTTTGAGCCGAACGAATCAAACTTCTGCTTTCCTGATAAATGGTCAGACCGAGTAAGAAACAGACGCCGATTGCAGCAACGACCAGCACTCGCGAAGGCGTGCGGTGAGAAGTGCGCGAAGCGCGTGCCGGAGTAGGCGGGATCACTGGGGCGTCCACAGGCTCTGAAACGGTTGCCATCATGGCGGCGGAAGGTGGCGGCGGAGTCGTGAAAACCCGCTCCTGGGGTGCGATCCACGGGCGCGAGCTGATCACGGTTTCACCTGTGCCGGGGGCGTGGTCCAAGCGAACCACGTTCACTTCGGTGCGGCGAACCATGGAATGGCCGCGGCAACTCGAACAGCGCGAGAAATTCCAGCCCACTTGGAGCTGCTGATCTTCGACTTCCAAAGCCGCCTGGCAATGCGGACAGTTCCAACGCATGGAAACCCCCTGGGAATTCCATTTTTCAGGAAGGACGCTTTCGGATCAATCGGTAGATTTTGCCGACTCAGCCGGGAGTTCTGCAGGCGGGCTGTGGGCGGCCGCTGCGTCCGAAGGCACTTCGACTTGGGCGTTCGCGAAAGGAATGGTCTCGACCGTGGGTTCTAAAATCCGAAGCACTACTCGGCGATTTTTGCCCATCGCGGCCTCATCGAGCGTGCCGTCGGGCTTACGTTCGCTGGCCAGGGGGCGAGTGTCGCCGTAACCGATGGCGGTGAGGCGATCGCGGAGGAAGCCCTTGTCTTGAAACATCCGGACGACTCGGGTGGCGCGGATGGCCGAGAGTTCCCAGTTCGTCGCAAAGGTGCCCGAAAGCACCGGACGAGCATCCGTGTGGCCTTCGACGACGATCCGAAACAAGCGGCGCTCTTTCGCTTGAAGATTGAAGACCGCGTCGATCAGGCGGGTCAGAAGCGCTTGTCCGCCAGGGGAAACCTCTGCGCTCAAAGTGTCGAAAAAGAGCACGGACTGAAAGGTTAGGGTCATTCCTTGAGAGTCGACTTGTACGGTCGTGTCCCGGTCGAGTCCCGCTTCTTGAATGATACGACTCGCGAATTTTCCCATGCCTTCTGCGGGATTCTCGTATTGGCCCTTAAATGCTTTGGCCACTTCGCGCTTCACGACCTCATACTGAGGCTCGTCGAGCTTCGCCATACTGAACAGCATGATGAAAAAGCCGCAAAGCAGGGTCATCATGTCGGCGTAAGAGACGAGCCAGTTGGATTCGTCGTGATTGCCTTCCCCGGCATCGGCTTCTTTCACCAGGCGGACGACGACTTCATCGTCCGTCTCTTTTTTGAGAAGCCGTTTTAACGACATGGCTTAAGCCGCGGCCTTCCGAGTGACGCGTTCCTTGGGCATCAAGAACGAGTTCAAGCTCTCGCGCATCGTGACTGGGTTCACCTGCTGTTTCAAAAGCACAGCGCCTTCGATAATCATCTTTCGAAGGCGAATTTCCTCGTGAGATCGCTCGCTCAGATTTTCTCCGATCGGGAGAAACACGAGGTTAGCGAGACCAATCCCGTAAAGAGTCCCGATCAAACCGATCGACATGGCAGGTCCGATCAGCTTTTGGCTGTCGGGTGCGCCAATGCGCTGCAGTACGCTGATCATCCCCAGCGTCGTAGCGAGAAGACCGAAGGCGGGAGGAAAGCGGCCGATGGTTCGGAACATGTTTGCTTCGTGGTTGTAGAGTAGCTCAATGGTCTTCAAACGCTGCTCAAGCACTTGCCGAATCTCGCGCTCGGTCAGGACACCGCCCGATACCAGCTCAACGGCTTCCTTCAGAAACGGATGTTTCAAGTAGCCGACGCTGTCTTTCAGAGCGGTGACACCATTTCCGGCTTTTTTAGAGAGTTCCAAAATCTGAGCGATGTTTCCTTGGTAGTCGACCTGACTTCTACCTAAAACGCGCAAGACAAAAACTTTGAACAGAGCCAGGACCTTAGAAAGTGGAAAGCTGATCGAAGCAGCAGCGAAAGTCCCGCCTACGACGATCAGGATCCCGTGCATGTCGAGGAAGTAGCTTAGGTTGTCAGTCGTGGTACTGAGCGCGAAGTACATCACGCTCAGGCCGACGATGACGCCGAATAAGGATGAAAGGTTCATATCAGGCTGCCTCCTTGCGGAACGCGGTCTTCCAAAGCTGGTAGCGACTGGTCACGTAATTTTGATCCAACTCGCGAAGGCGAACTAACAAGTCCTTCACGCACGCTTCATAGAAGCGCTGCTTCAGGTCCTGACTTCGCTCGAGGAACATTCGAAATTCATCCTTCCGAATTTCGAAAAGCCGGCAATCGGTGAGGGCCCGAACCGTGGCTGAACGAGGAGAATCGTCAATCAGTGCCATCTCCCCGAAAAAAGTGCCGGGGCCAAGTTCGGCAATGTCGTAAGTTTCGTTGTTAGAAGGGTTGGATTTGAAGATCGTGATCTTCCCTTCAAGGATGATGTAAAAACTGCCGCTCAGCTCGCCTTCAATGACGATGTTGGCGTGAGACTCGAATTCCACTTCGCTTCCCAAGTTCTGGAGCTCGGTCAGCTCCTGATCGGTGAAGCGGCTAAAAACTCGGACGGCTTTCAGTGCCTGGGGGTTAAACATCAGGCACCCCTCATAATCCGGGTCGAGTCGGTCATGGGATCATGGAAAAGCCGGTCGTTCGTCTCGGTGAGGTTAATTTGACCGTCGTTCGCCATAAGCTTGATCCGGTTGATCACGCGGCGTTCAAGGTTCTGGTATGCGTCTCGCGAAATCGGAGCCAGCGCCTGAACCTCTTCATCCAGTTCCTCGGCCAAGTCCTTGGGAGCTTTCGAGTAGATCGCTTTTCTGACCGTATCGGGCACACCCTTCAGGAAGGACACCAGTTCATCGTGACGGAGGCTCAAAACTACCTCGAGCATCTGGCTGTCTTTTAGGAACTCGAGCGTGTTCACGGTGACGAGTTTCGCTTTCACGTTGCGGGCGGTATCCGGATTCGTCCGCTGCAAGTTGCGCATCAAAGTGGCCTGCAGATCGGCTGCCGAGCGCTCGAGTAGAGTAATGAGAACTTCCGATCCTGGCAGCGCCTCGGTGTTCAGGCGGGGATTGTCCTGGCGTTTTCTGCGCAAAGCCGAGGCCACGTTCGAGATGTAGTCGCGTGGCAAGTAGTCGATCCGGCCGAGCTCGCTCAGGAGCTTCATCCGCGTGTCTTCGTCCAGCTGCGAGTAGATCGCCGTGCGCTTCTGATTCTCGCACTGGGTCAGGATGATGGCTTTGACCGTGATCGACTCGTTTCTGACCAGTTCCAGAATTTGAGGACCGTCCATGTCAGCGAGGAACTCGAACTGACCCGAAGTGCGCGAGCCCATGATCACCATCTTCGAAGCGACGGTTCGATTGTGGAGTCGGCGAAGGAGTTCGTGCTTTTCTTCGTCTTTCAACTCGCTCGGGTTCTTGGCGTAGAACTCCATCAATTCGTTCAGGTCAGCCTGGAGTGAAGGATCGCGTAGCATGTCCATCACGACCGACTCACCAAAGATCTGAATGTAGGCAGAAGTCGTCTCGACTCCTTCCTCAGAGAGGATTCGCGAGAAAACGAGCTTAGCCACTTTCGGCTGTTCCGAGAAAACGGCTAAAAGCTCGTCTTGCAGACGCTGGATTTCGTACCGAAGGGCGACCAAGCGGGCTCGCTCGGCGTGTGCACCTGTGCCAGTAGCGGGGCCAGTGGTCGAGCGTTCCGTAGGTTCTGATGGGGTGGTGTCCTCGTCCTCGGCGGCTTTCCTGAGGAAGCGCAAGGGGTTCAGATCGTGACCCTTTGGCAAGAGCACAGCAAAGGCGATGAAGAAAAGAACAGCCAAGACCACGCACGCGAAGATCAGAGCGTGGCTCCGGAAGGCTTTCAGCTCGGCCTGGACTGCGTCACCACTCTCGACCCGCTCAATCTTCTCGACGCGAGTGTAGCGTTCTTCGCGCTGGTCTGAGGTCTTATTGGTCTCGCTCTTTTGATTGGTTTGAGTTGCGTCAGTCGAGCTCAGAGTCTCGTTCGAGTGAGTCGAAGCGTTCTCAACGTGCTTAGTCTCGTTGGTTTGCTCTTGCTTGAGCGTATCGGTTGAATTTTTCTCATTGAGTGAGAGCGTGTCCGACTTTCCAGCCGGGGTTCTGCCGCCTTCTTTTTCTTTGGCTGCGATCTCTTCAGGAGTGCGCGGAAACTTCATGGCGCGAAGGCCCAAGGTCACGTTTCTGAAGTCATTCGTCTTCAGGCGCGCCATTTCAAGGAGGCTCGTGCGCTCCTCAGGACTCATCACTTCATCGGCGAGAAGCGTGGCATTGATTCCACGGATGCGGACTGCGGCGCCGCCACTTTCGAGGTATTCCCCCGGTTGACCGTATTGCGCTTCTTCGGGATTGACGGCGTCGGTGAGTAGTTCAAAGTCGGCGAGCAGACAGTGTTGCGGGCAGAATTGCTGGAAGATGCCCTCGACTCGCTCGCGGAACTGCCGGGAAATGCGTTCACGGATTTCAGCTACTTTTCCGGCTGTTCCCGCTGGTTGGGGGAAGGGAACCGTTTGAACGACCACTTTCACTGGGTATTCCAGCGTGTCCAGGTACTGCTGCATGAGATCGAGAAGCTTTCGTCGGGTGACGGGGCCGAGCTTTTCGTCCATCAGAAGTTTGATGGTCCCTTCGGTGGGGACGAGTCGTGCTTGCACGCCTGGGTCGGATTCGCTGAAGCCTGGCTCGAGTTCTTCCGGCGTAGCGAGATCGACTGAAGCCGAAACCGACATGATCTTGACGTCGTCTCCGCCGTATTTTTCGACGAGCGGTTCAACCAGGCGTCTCAGTTGCCCTTCGGCAAGGCGCTTGGCGTTCTCGAGTGCGCCCCCCGCGCTTCCGACTCTCGCTGCAGACACTTCCGCCGCGGGCATTGCCCAGAGCAGGAAGGTGAAAAGGAAGAAGGTGGAGCGCAGGCGACTCATTGGGAAGCTGGGCTCCTTTTGGAGTTGGCTCGCCGCTCGACAAAACGGCGAAGCGAATCATTTCCGGGATTCAAGCGGATGGCCTGGTTCCAAGAGCGGATGGCAAGATCGGTGCGACCCAAGCGGTCCAGAAGCGTTCCGCGCATCTCGTGAATCTTGGAGTCCGTCGGATAAACAACCAGAAGTTGGTCGACTTCTAAGAGTGCCGCTTCGTAGCGTGCCACTCGGTAAAGCTGTTTCACGTGATCAAGCGAAGCCAGGTAGCTCTGGTCGTGATCGGGTGTTTCGCCTTCGGCTTCTCTCAGGCCGAGGCCCGTTTCCACTTCGCGGCGTGCTCCGTCGTCATCGGCGAAGCCCTTCGGGAGCGAAGCTGCGATCTCGCGGTCAGAAGGACCCGCTGATCGTCCTAAGTAAGTCGTGTCGAGCCCGGATGCGGAGGCTGGCGATCGACCCGACTCATCCGGGAAAGCAGGGGATACCGGGACGGTCAGATCGGTGATGGCGCCGCTTTGCGAGGGGAGTTCCACTTCGACCGATCGTTCCCCTTTTCGGGTCCGTAAGACGATATTGGAAGGCGATTTTCCGGGCGAGTTCTCATACGCGCCAAACGGATTCAGGATCGGTCCTTGGACGACGTCTTTTTTCTCGACCGCGAGGAAGCTTTTTACGCCGCCGCATCCCGAAAGAACGAGAAGTGCGCCCGCTGCGAGGCGAAGTGCTTGAGGCGTCGATTTAAGGTGAGAGAAGTATTTTTTCATCGTCGTTTCACCAGAAAAGTCCGCTGACACTGAGTCCGTATTCCCAGCCCGTGACTGCTCCGTAACTGGTCGTTCCTACGAAGCGCGTGGCTTGCGGGCGGTAGCCAAGAGTCGTGGAGACGGCCCAGTGTTTGGCCAAGCGCCACTCGTAGCCCGCACGAACGAGGCCTCCGAGGTAGCCTGAAGCGTAGGTTCCACCGATACCGGCAAACGCGCTTCCACGGGCGTGGTTGAAATTTTCTTCTCCGCCTAGGAAGTTCCAGGCGTGGACAAAAAGAAGAGTGCCGTTCAGTCCGCCCCAAATATTGCTGACTTCCTCGGCTGCGGTCATGGTGCCGCCCAAAAGCGATGCCGCGTAGTGGTAATTCACTTCGAATCCCACTTCTTTTCGGCGGTTATCGTAACGCTCGACCAAGCGGAACGAGGGAACCAAGCAACCCGTCGCACGGTTCGGAGTGGCATTGGGTTCAAAGAAATAAGATAGGCCAACCCGGTACTGAAGACTTGGTTGATACTCGCTTTCGCGCCGAGTGGGATCGGTCTCAGCGAGGTCAACACCCCGCTTCAAAGCAGCCGTCCGAGAGGTCTCGCTATTGTAGCTTCGGGACCACACAATGGTTCCGGTCTCGGGATCGAGCGTCGTGAAACTCAGAACCATGCCGGTGGGCTGGTACGAGAACGCGAGGTCCATGAAATGGGAAATCCCCGACATTTTTGCAATCCGAGCCATTTCGGCTGGGTTGGAGTCGGGGGAAGTGATGATCATTTGATCGCCACTGAGAGTCGTTCGCTTGGCGCGGCAAGGAAGACACTGAATGAGCTTGGTCCCTTTGGCGACTCGGAGGATTCGCTCGGTCACGGCCAACTCCAAGTGCTGCTTAAAGGAGCTTGGAATGTTTTCGCTCGTCGACAGATTTCGGATCGAGAGATCGCGAGTACCTTTGACGTCTCCGTTCCGCAGGTCAAACTCGAAGTCCCCGAGGAGTTCTTCCAGGACTTCATAGAAATTACGGCCGCTCACTGCGGGTGCGGTTTTTTCTTCGGCGCGGACCGAAGGGGCGTGGAGGAGCATCGGGATGGCCGCAATGAGCAGCCAGCCGCTGAGGCACGCCAGGAATTTTTGTCGTTTCAGGGAAAAGATCAAGACGAGGCTCCTTCCTCTCTCTTGCTCTCTTCGGAAATCAGCGGCTCTCCTTGATAGGGCAGATTTTTCTCAGTGCGAAGCCGCCCCTGTCCGACACGTCAATTGAGCCATGCGTGTCTTTCAATCGTGTTTCATCGGAATTCTGACGCTCGCGGTCCTGGCAGTGGCCTGCACCACGCCGGGAGCGCCGCCTGCGCCGCTGTTTCCGAAGGAACCTCCTCCTTATGTTCAAGTGCCGCACCCGCAGGGGTTGGATCAGGGGGATCTCATGGCGATCTTTGTGGAGAAGGGTGCGCCCGATCCGGCGACTCTCGGGGAATGCGATCGGCCGCTCAGGCTTTTGCGAGAAAAAACTTCGGACGCAAATGAGTGGCTCGAAGCCGCACGCGAGCTGGTTCAAAACGAGCCTGTGGCCATGCACTGGTGTTTTTACGGAAAGCTTTATGGACTGGAAGCGCGGCTGAAGAGTTTGAGTTTCCTGGATGAGCGTCAAAATTGGATCATCCGAGAGTTTCAGACGCTGACGCCACTCGCGCGCGCGTTTCAAAAGGAGTACCAGGACACGCGCTACTTGCGCTGGGCGGTGAATCGCTACCGAACTCTTTCAGAGTGGGTTTTCTACCGGAAGCTTGAACTCTCGGTCGATGGGATTGCTGCTTTAGGGCCGCAGGCTTTGAATCCTTGGGGAAAAGTTCGGCCGCCGATAGAGCGTATTCTTGGATCGATTTTGGAGCGCTACGGAATCCT
>JACCDP011441631.1_pt1 | contig 10684 bp, 13 predicted proteins | sample 7445841 | NCBI WGS metagenome assembly JACCDP01 (sample SAMN15323441, study PRJNA562643) | freshwater metagenome | isolation source: river surface water | place: USA:Blue River Watershed | collected 2017-08-17
GCTGACTTCAGCGGCTTTTGCACGCTTCTTTGCACGCCATTCACGGTAGTATTCTGCTCTCATTGTAAGTTGCTGTTTTTTAGTTGGTTGTTACTGTTGCGCAAAAACGCGCAGATTCATGTTTACAAAGTTCGCAAGTTTTGTGAAGCGTTTTCTACAGAGTATTTTGCGCGAGAGGTGCGCACTGTTGCGCGAGAAAATCAAAAGCTCAAAAAACGGCCTAAAAAACAGCCCAAAAACGGCCCTTGTAAGTCGTTCATGTTCAATGGGGAACAACTTGCACAACACTAGTGCAAGAAAGTTCGCAAAGTTCGCAAGCATTGTGCCATGCCATTTTACAGAGATTTTGCGCCACTTTCGCACGACACTTTGCGCGATTGCGCAACAAAAATTTTTTCGCGTTGGAAAAAACAGCAAAAAAGGACGCTACGTAAGTGCCTGAAAACCGTATGATTTGCGAAAGAAAACCGATGTTTGAGGACATGAGCCCTTATATAGAGAGTAGCGTACTCATCGCTTACGCTCTTCCTACTGTCCCCTCTCTCTTCTCTCAGTCTACCGCGTTGCTGCCTGAGAGGAGAGGGGACACTGCTTCGCAGGATACTTCCTCTATATCGACCGTTGTTGCCTTGTTTTTTTTGGCCGTTGTGATAACTGCCCGATTTGTCCCCTCGCGCCGCTTTCATTTTATACAACCTCGATAGTCTTATATGACCTTCACTTTCTTCGTTTCCGGTACGCCTCGTCCGCAGCCAAGACCGCGCTTTGTGCGTGGGAGAGCGGTGTCCACCTTGGATGCTGGCTCCAGTGCGTGGAAGGGGCTGTTACGCTCGTCTGCGGGGGTTGTTTTACGCAAGGCCGGCAAGACGGCTGAGTCGCTGGGGCTCGGTGAAGCAATTTCGATGGAGTTGACCTTCCACTTCGCGACCAAGGAGGAGGCGCGTCACGGTCATCCCCACACGCACAAACCGGATGCGGACAACCTAGCGAAGCTGGTGATGGACGCGCTGGCGGATGGCGGTATGTGGGTGGGGGATGATAGCAGGGTAGCGGATTTGACCGTGCGCAAGCGTTGGTGCAAGGCTGGGGAGGAGGGAGTGGCGGTGAGCATCTATGTGGATGCGCCGGCGGAGGAGAAGGCACCGGAGTGGCTGGTGTGAGATTGTTGGAAGATTTTGTTAAAGGCCGGTGGGGAACTGGCCGAAAGAGAGCTTATGAACTTGATGAGAATCAACCCAGAAGAAATCCGCTCGATTGTGGGCAAGTTGGTGGCACAAGGCAGAGCGGTTGTCCCGCCTGAGAAGCCCAAGCGCGGCAAGTACAGCGGACGCACCGGTGAGCAGAACAAGCTTCGCGTCATTGCGTGTGACCAGTGCGGAAAGAAGTTTATGAAGAACTGCTCGGTGCATTTGCGGTGCAGCAAGGAGTGTTCGCGCAAGGCGAACATCGAGAGCGTGCGGGTGTGGTTTGTTTCGCGGGGGCTGCGGGGCAAGCCGTTGGCGGATTATGCGTGTGACAACTGCGGCACGGTGTTCAGGAAGATAAACAACGGTCACCGCTTCTGCGGGGCGGAGTGCCGCAAAGTCGGGAAGAAGTTTTCAGCAGCAACCAAACCAACCAAAACCAAACCAACAACAAGCCATGGTCACACCAAATAACGACGAGCACAGCCAGCCAGTCCACACCGCCGGCATCCACGACACGGGGCTACCGGTGATGGAGCCAGAGGACATCATCAGGAATCTGATGCGTGCGCTGGAGAAGATGGAGAAGCGCCTGGACTTGGAGCGTGTGCTCACGGAGGAGCTTCGTGGGAAGCTTAGGGAAGCGGAGGATTTGGTTGTGCAGGGCAGCGAGGTGGTGAGCGATTTGCGTGAGCGTCTTATGGTGCGGGTGATGGCGGACTTGGATTGGAGGGGCGGGGACAAGGGGGTGTTGTTGGACGCAGACCGGTATATGCAGGCGAGCGTACCCATTGTGGTGCGCGTGACCATGGCCGAGGAGTTCGGGTTGTGAGCGCGTCCCCAAAACGCAGACAAGAAACACCGGCAACGCCGGTGTTTTACTCTGTTGGGAGGCCTGAGGACGTCGGATGTTATACAGGAGAAAACCTACCGCAGGATGCCCAGCAGCGCATTTGCCGCCAACGGCGCCACCACCACCAAACCTCACTGTCCGACGGCGTAGCCCAAGTCGACGCCTTAAGCAGGCTGCTGTCAGCACGCGCCAAGGGCGACACACGCGCAGAGCGAGCCGCGCTGAGGAGGCTGGAGGATGTATCAGAGGCGGTCTTGGGCTAAACCGGATTAGCAATCCAAATCCGAAATGCTCAACGGGATTTTGGAAATCGTGAAAAGTTTTCAGCAACCCACAAAACCGGAAAACGATTCCAGACGGAAAACCGCAACGCAGCGGGGGGGTAGGGGGCGACGGCGCCCAGGAGCGAGGCAGCGCCGCACCGGTAGGCCCAGGCATCGCGCGCAGCGCACACAACGCCGCGATAGCGGCTGGCAAGGCCAGCTCCCCACGGCGAAGCCGGATTAGCAAACCAAATCCAAAACGTTCGGCGGGATTTTCGAAATCGTGAAAAGTTTTGGCCAGCTCACAAAATCAGAAAACGGTCTGGGGGCGAAAATCAGGGGGTTCAGAGGGGCGGGAGGGTCTGGAAGCGGTCTAAGTTGAGATTGCTTAGGTTGGGTTCAGGGTTGGTGAGTGGGGTTTGGACAGAGAAGGGGAAAGAAGCATGGCTTTAGAACGCACAGAAAGGGGGCGAGAAAGCGAGGAAGGAAGCGGGGAAGGTGGTGATAGCGGACAAGGGGTGAAGAGAGCGGGAACGGGCGAGAGAAGAGCGGGACGGGACAAGGCACAAAAAAAGCCGAACCCGTGAGGGCTCGGCTAGGGTTGGGTTGGGTTGGGTCAGTGTCTGTACAGTCTCCCGTCACTCCCGACGCGGTGCTCAAGGGTTGGGGGTGGGGGTGGGTTGGTTGAGATGCTCCAGTGGATGTCAGTTGCGGAGAACTCGCGAGTGAGGGCTCGCATTATCTCGCCCTCGTTGTCGGCTGAAACTGTCCCAACGTAGGAACGAGAACCGGACGGACTGAGTGTGTAAACGTAAAAGGTGCGCATAAGTGTGTCAGTTGAGAGTGTCGACAACGAACCCGCTTTGGTCGCGTTTGGCTGAGCCCTTAGCTTTGAGTCCGACAATGTAGCCGTGGCGACCCGCGCGCGCGCGGCGATCCAAGAACCTTAAATCGGTAGTGTCACCGTTGATGACGGGCCTGTGCCAATAGGTTGGCGGGAGAGAATCACGAAACACAACGGCGACATTACCACCAGCCGAGAGAACCTGTTGGCACTCTGTTTCGTTTGCGGATGAATCACGGGAGAACACTACGGTGTAGTTCGTTGGGTGTAAGCCTTTTGCATTATCCAAAGCCTTCCTCACGCTTTTTGTGTAATCGTAAAAAGGGACGTCTAAAAAGCACTCCATCAAGGTTTTACCTTGAGAGGGAACCGTCAAACGGTGGAATGCAAGGTCGCTTGTTCCGTTGAGGCGAATGCAAGGGAGCAGGCCAAGGCGCTTTGCTTTGGCAATCAGGGATTTGCAATCAAGGTACAAGGTTTCGAGAAAGGCTTTTTGGTCAGCAAAAAACAGTCTGGTCTTGGCAATGCGTGCTTTTTGGACGCTGTTGAAAGCGCCTCTTCCTGAGGTGTTTAGACAACCTTTTTTGCATGATGCTGCCCATGGGCATACGTTTCCGGCACCTGACAGGGTGTGTGGTGCAAGGTAAAGGATACCAGTGAGATAGCCAATGGCTTCGCCTTTTTGGGTCTTGGCGGATGAGTGTCCGAGTAGGTTCATTTTGTTTGGGTAGTGTTAAAGGGTTGAGAGGGTTGGGTTTAGAAGTTCGCCACGAGCACGCCACCTTCAAACGCGATAACGGGGTCTCTTCTGCAAAGAAACTCCATCGCGCAGCGCTCTTTCTCTGCGGTTTCTTCTTCTCCTTCCAAGTCGTAAGTGTTTGTCCATTCCCAGTTTTTGTAGTTGTCCTGTACGGCTTCCAATGCGGTTGGATACTCGCACCAATGGCACCTGATTTGAGTCACGTCGAATTCCCACTCTTCATCGCAGTCACTTTCTCCTTCTTCTAAGTATTCGACGATGGCTCTCGCTCCATTGTAAGTCCATTTCCGGTAGGGGTCTGCGAGTAGAAGTTGAATTGCTTGTTCGGTTGTCAGTGTCGCTTTCATTTTGTTTGGTTTGGTTTGGTTTGGTTGTGCCCACCGTGAGGGGGGCAGTGAGTGTTACTTGGCCGCCTCTTGATTGGCCTCCCAATGTTTGAGGGCTAATTGCACCCACTCCTCCAAGGATGCCAGCGCCCAAAAGACGGACTTTTCTGCGTAATTGATCTCGTCGGGTGTGCCGGTCTGACGAACCAGATGGAGTTGAGCGACTGCCTCGGCGTGGTTCGCTTCAGCAGTGAGGATGCCTTGGTGTAACTGCTCGGGGGTCCATTGCAGATCGCCGGCGTTCTGTTGGTACAGCGCTTTGACAATGGTGCGCACTGTATCAAGGGTCCAGTTGGCAGGGAATAAGGATGAGGTGTTCATGGTTTTGGATTTTGGATTTTGATTTTGATTTAAACTAACACGCTGAGTGGTTTATGCTGCAAATGCGGTTTTGATTGTGGCGAGCATGGTGCCAAGGCAAACGACGGAAACCGCTAGGGCTTCAAGTGTTGTGAGGGGGAGCATAGCAAGGGCGAGGATGTCGAGGTTGATGAGGGTGAGCATGGTGAGTAGGAAGGTGCTGAGTTTCATGGGTTTGGATGGTTTGAGTTTCGCTTGCGTCTTGCAAGCTTGGTGCAAGGTTGGCGCAAGTGGGGAGGGGTGGCAAGTGCGAAATGCGCAAAAAGTGCGCACTGAATGGAAAGGGAATCTTGAATCAGACTCTCTCTAGGTAAAAAACTCGCTCGAAATGGCTCGTCCGATTGGTTCTGTTGGCAAAGTTGGCGCGATACTCAAAGAAGCCATACTGACTTCCTTTGAAGCGGTAGGTGGTTCTCGTTATCTGGAAGAGGTTGCCCGAAATGATCCGCGAACCTACTGCTCACTCCTGGCAAAGGTGGTTCCCAAGCCGTCTCCATTTGGCCAAAAGGAAGCGCAAGAGGTTGCGGTATTGTCGGATTCCGACCTTCAAAAGCGGGTTGCTGCGATGATTCAGGCTGGAGATTTATCCACGTCAACAGTCGATTCTTGGCAAGCCGTTGATGCTGAAGAGGTTAAGGCAAACGCATAGCGTCAAAAGAACTATCAATGTCTGTTATTGTATTGCGTAATAGGGAAAGCTTATTGATTCTAATGCTGGACGAGGTAAACACTAGAAACCCCCCGAGGGGGGTGGGGAACTTACAGCGGAAACGGCGGCGTCTCCGCGAATCTCGCTATTAACCCGTGAAAGAACTCAGTCCAGAAGAGAAGGCAGAACTCGTCTTGTGTTTGGAGGAGCTACAGCGCCGCAAGCGCGAGCGCCGTTTGCTCGGTTACTACCCAGACACTGGCCCCCTCAGGCGGGAGCTTTACAAGAAGCACCTAGCCTTCTTCGAGGCGGGGGCGCGGTACAAGGAGCGCCTGATGATGGCGGCGAACCGCGTCGGGAAGACCGAGGGCATCGGCGGTTTCGAGATGGCGGTACACCTCACGGGCCGGTACCCCTCATGGTGGACGGGCCGCCGGTTCGACCGCCCGATCTCGGCGTGGGCGGCAGGGGACACCGGTAAGACCTCACGGGACATCTTGCAGACGAAGCTGCTGGGGCCGGCGGGCAGCCATGGGACGGGTCTCATCCCGAAGGAGGACATCCTGCGGGTTTCGGCTAAGGCCGGCATTGCGGACGCGGTGGAAATCATCGTGGTGCGTCACGCATCGGGAGGCGAGTCGCGGTTAACCCTCAAGAGTTACGACCAGCGGCGCGAGAGCTTTCAAGGAACGGAGCAGGACATCATCTGGCTGGACGAGGAGCCGCCGTTGGACATCTACACCGAGTCGTTGCTGCGGACGATGACGAACGACGGTATGGTGATGCTGACGTTTACGCCGCTGCTCGGCATGAGCGAGACGGTGATGGCGTTCTTGAGGGACGGTGAGGTGTGTGAGAGAGCGGAGGGGACGAAGTTCGTGGGGATGGCAACGTGGGACGACGTACCGCATTTGAGCCAGAAGCAGAAGGAGGACTTGTGGTCGAGCATACCGCCATTCCAGAGGGACGCGCGGTCAAAGGGCGTCCCGCAGTTGGGGGCAGGGGCGATATATCCGGTACCGGAGAGCGAGATTGTGGTACCTGACTTTGAGGTGCCGGTGCATTGGCCTCGGGTGTTTGGGATGGATGTGGGCTGGAACAAGACAGCGGCGGTGTTTGGCGCTCTCGACCAGCAGAGCGACACGTTGTATTTGTACTCGGAGCACTATCGCGGTCAGGCGGAGCCGGCGATTCACGCGGAGGCGATAAACGCGCGTGGTCGCGGTATCCCTGGGGTCATTGACCCTGCGAGCCGCGGGAGAACGCAGGTAGACGGGCAGCAGCTTTTTGTGCGGTACCGGCAGATGGGCTTGGACTTGACGGTGGCGAACAACGCGGTTGAGACGGGGATATACGATGTGTGGCAGCGAATGTCCACGGGGAGGCTCAAGGTCTTTAAAAGCATGACGAACTGGGTGGCTGAGTTCCGGTTGTACCGGCGGGACGACAAGGGCAGAGTGGTGAAGGAGAACGACCACTTGATGGATGCAACGCGGTACTTGGTGGTGAGTGGGCTGAACCGAGCGGCGTTAAGTTTGAAGAAGAAGTTGCAGAAGCTCATTGAAGTGGTGCCGGTGATGAACTTCTTCTCCAAGAAGTAGCCAACGCCCCAGCGCACGCCCCAGCGAACTCACCAGTCGAACCCCCAAGCCCCCACCGCCCCCCTTCTGAACATACCCAGCCCCATTGACACAAGCCCCCAAACCCGCATGATGAGCGATATGAGTAAGAACGACCCGGTTAAGGTGCACGCGGAGGCGCTTGCGGAGTTTGACCGCATACAAGAGGTGATGCGCACGGAGCGGTTGCAGTGCCTGCAAGACCGCCGGTTTTGTTCGATACCAGGGGCCCAGTGGGAGGGGCCGCTTTCTGAGCAGTACGAGAACCGCCCGAGGTTTGAGGTGAACAAGACGCAGCTCGCGGTGATGCGGATTATCAACGACTACCGGTCAAACCGCATCACGGTGGAGTACGTCCCACGCGAGAAAGAGTACGAGAATCTGGCGGAAACGTGCAACGGGCTGTTTCGAGCGACGGAAGTGGACTCAAGCGCAGAGGAAGCGTATGACAACGCCTTTGAGGAGGCGGTGACCGGTGGGTTTGGGGCGTTGCGACTGCGCAACGAGTACGAGGACGAGTACGACGGCGAGAGTGACGAGCAGCGCATTTGCATTGAGCCGATTTACGATGCGGACAGCTCGGTGTACTTTGATTTGAACGCGAAGCGGCAGGACAAAGCGGACGCGAAGCGGTGCTTTGTGATTACGGCGCTGACCAAAGAGGACTACGAAGCGGAGTGGGGGGACGATCCTGCAACATGGCCGAAGGAGATTACCCGCACCCAGTTCGACTGGCAGACACCGGATGTGGTTTACGTTGCGGAGTACTACCGTGTGGAGGAGAAGACGGACTACATGGTGACGTTTGAGGGGATTATGGGGGATGAGGAGAAGGAGCTCTTGTCGGTCTTAAAAGAGGGCAAGATGGAGGAGATGGAGGCGCTAGGGTACAAGGAAGTTAAGCGCAAGAAGATCAAGCAGAAGAAGGTACACAAGTGGATTATGTCGGGCGGCAAAGTGCTTGAGGACTGCGGGTACATTGCGGGGCGGTGCATTCCGATTGTGCCGGTGTATGGCAAGCGTTGGTTTGTGGACAACGTGGAGCGGTGCATGGGGCACGTTCGCCTCGCCAAGGATATGCAACGCCTCAAGAATATGCAGCTATCCAAGCTCGCAGAGATTTCGGCGTTATCGTCCATGGAGAAGCCTATCTTCATGCCTGAACAGGTGGCGGGGCACCAAGTGATGTGGGCTGAAGACAACCTCAAGAACTATCCGTATTTGCTGGTGAACGGCATTACGGACGCGCAAGGCGCGGTACAACCGGCGCCCCCGATTGCATACACCAAAGCCCCGCAGGTACCGCCTGCGATGGCGGCGCTGCTTGGGGTGACGGACATTGATATGCAGCAGCTTCTTGGCTCCCAAGGCAACGGGGACAAGATGGTTTCGCACGTTACGAGCAAGGCGGTGGACTTGGTGATGCAGCGGCTCGATATGCAGAGCTACATCTACGTGTCGAACATGGCGAAAGCCATTAAGCGCGTGGGCGAGGTTTGGTTGTCCATGGCTAAAGACGTGTTCGTTGAAGATAAGCGCAAGATGAAGGTGGTAACCGCCAACGGCCAGCAAGACGAGATTGAGCTCATGACACCGGTCATTAACCCTGAGAGCGGTGAGCTTGAATACGACAACGACCTCTCGGAAGCTGAGTTCGATGTGGCGGTGGACGTTGGGCCGTCTTCAACGACGAAGAAGCAGGCGACGGTGCAGGCGCTGCTCTCGATGATGGCGGTGACGCAAGACCCTGAGACGATGAATGTGCTCTCGTCGATGGCGATGATGAACATGGAAGGCGAAGGGCTTGGGGACGTGCGGACGTACTTCCGCAAGAAGCTGCTCAGGATGGGGGCGGTTAAACCAACCGAGCAAGAGGCACAGGAGCTCCTTGCAGAGGCCCAGAACGCCCAACCGGACGCACAGACGCAGTACTTCGCAGCAGAGGCGCAAAGGGCAAATGCGCTCGCTACAAAGGCACAAGCCGATACGGTGCTTACGCTGGCAAGAGCCGAGGAGACGAGGGCGAAGACCGAGGAGACGATTGCAAAGGCTGGTCAAATCGACCAGGACAAGGCGATGAAGCTGGCCGATCGCATCGAAGACGATGTGCAGAAGCTGGTGGCACCGGTTATGCCGGCAGCGCCTATGCAAACATTTTAGTGGACAAGCCCACTAAGTAAGAAAAAATGGAGAACAACAACACGGCAGTAGGTGCTGAAGTTGTCTTGGAAGATGAGGAAGCTCCCGTAGCGGAGGCTGTGGCTGAGGAGACCGGTACGCCGGTGGCCTCGGAGCCAGCCAAAGACGGGGAGGCGACCACTTCGGAAGAGATTGACGTTAGCATCGGGGATTCGCCAACCCAGAAAGAGGACGCAGAGAAGGCACCTGAATGGGTGCGTGAAGTGCGTAAAACCAATCGGGAACTGCACCGCAAGAATCGGGAGCTAGAGGAGAAGCTGAAGGCAATATCGGCAACTGAGAACAATCCGGTTGACCCTGGGCCGAAGCCGACACTGGAAGGCGCCGATTACGACACGGAGAAGTACGAGGCCAAGCTGGCTGAGTGGTTTGACCGGAGACGGAAAGCCGCTGAAGAGCAAGCTAAGGCCGAGGAAAAGCAGCAAGCCCAACAAGCCGAATGGCAGAGGAAACTCGAAACCTACGCGAAGTCGAAGACGGAGCTAAAGGTTCGGGATTATGAGGACGCCGAGGCGGCTGTGCAGGAGATGCTCGATATAACGCAGCAAGGCATCTTGCTACAAGGATCGGACAACTCGGCATTACTGGTGTACGCGCTGGGCAAAAACCCCAAGAAAGCGAAGGAACTCTCTGAGATAAAAGACCCAGTGAGATTCGCGTTCGCGGTGGCTAAACTCGAAACACAACTCAAGGTGACAAAGAAAACTGCTCCTCCTCCAGAGAAGACCCCACCGTCAGGCGGGGCAAGGTCAACCGGTGGTTCCGACGAAGTGTTGGAAAACCTACGCGCAAAGGCCGAGCGCACCGGTGACTACACGCAGATTTTGGCCTACAAACGTCAATTGCAGTCAAAAAAGTAACCTATGCCTAATTCATTCAATAAAGAAGAGCGCGTAGCGTTTGAGAACCTCCTTGAGGGGTTCAATGACGCGCTTGTTCTCTCGCGCAACGTCTCGATCTACAACACCGATCAGACGACGATGGAACGCACCAACAACGTCATCTGGCGTCCCCAGCCCTACATTGCGACTTCGATCTCCAATGCAGGGGTTGGAACGAACATCACCAGCGTTGGTGGCTACGCTTCCTATACCCAGCTCGCGGTACCCGCCAGCATCAACCAGACCCGCACGGTGGCCTTTGAGATGAACGCTCAAGAGCTTCGTGACGCTCTGCAAGAGCAACGCCTTGGCAACTCGGCGAAACAGAAACTCGCTTCTGACATCAACGTGTCGGTGCTCCAAATCGCGGCCAATCAAGGCACGCTGGTTGTTAAGCGCACGACCGCTGCTGGCGCTTCTAGCGGGTTTGATGACGTTGCCCAGTGCGAGGCCATCTTCAACGAGCAGGGCATCATGGACGGTGACCGCTACCTCGCGCTGAACACGCGGGACTACAACGGCCTCGCTAACGACCTTGCCAAGGCTTCGCGCTCCTTCGGGAACCAGAAGTCGGACAAGGCTTATGAGCGTGCGTACGTTGGGATGGTGGCGTCCTTCGACATCTACAAGCTCGACTACGCGGTGCGGTTGCCTGCTGGGTCTGCTACGGCGACCATCAACACGAC
>JACCDP011547524.1_pt1 | contig 10684 bp, 6 predicted proteins | sample 7445841 | NCBI WGS metagenome assembly JACCDP01 (sample SAMN15323441, study PRJNA562643) | freshwater metagenome | isolation source: river surface water | place: USA:Blue River Watershed | collected 2017-08-17
AACCGATTGTTGTTCTTTGTTAGAGCAATGCTTTGCAATACGTTCAATTTCGTTTTCGGTGGTTTCGCTTGTTCCACTTGAAATAACATTGTATAAGATACGATGGGCCAGTAAATCTGGGTACCTACGAATGGGTGAAGTAAAGTGGGTGTAATACGGAAATGCCAGACCAAAATGCGAAGTCTTACCGGCTGTATAAACTGCTTTGGCCATAGTTCTAATGGCCAGCTGTTGCAGTATTTCACCGGAAGGATCGTCTGCAACACGTTCCATTAATCCATTAAAGGATGTTCTCAAATTCTTTTCGTTATCAATATTGATGGGATATCCCATTAAACCACAAAATCGAGCAAATTCATTTAATTTCTCGGGCGGAGGGGAGTCGTGTGTTCGGTAAATGAAGGGAATAGCCGGTTTACTTAAATTTCTTACATGTTCAGCCACCCATTCATTTGCCATGAGCATAAAAGTTTCGATTAACTTGTGAGCTTCAAATCGTTCTCTAACAGTCGCTTTTATTGGATTTCCTTGGGCATCAAGTTCAAAACGAATTTCTTTGGATTCAAATCGCAAGGCACCGTGTTGAAATCTGATATTTTCAAAATGTTGTGCTATAGCATTGAGTTGTTGTAATTCCTTACCGTAATCACCCGATCCATCCATGATACCAATTTGTGCTTCTTCGTAGCTAAACCGTCGCTTGCTATGGATTACAGTTTTCCCAATCCATCGATCAAGGATAGTATAATCTGCATTTAAAGTGAAAATTACAGAAAATGCTAATCGATCAACATGGGGGTTAAGCGAACACAGACCGTTGGAGAGCTTTTCTGGAAGCATCGGGATAGTTCGGTCTGCTAAATACACCGATGTGCCTCGATTTAGGGCCTCTATATCCAACACCGACGCTTCCGGTACATAATGAGATACATCTGCAATGTGTACGCCTAATTCAATCGTAGCGTTTTCTAATACCTTGAATGAAATGGCGTCATCAAAATCTTTGGCGTCTTTGGGGTCAATGGTAATGCACAAGTCGTTACGAAGATCTTTTCGATGTTGAATGTCAGTATCGCTGAGATGGGAGGGAATGGCATCTACAAAAAGTTCAACATCAGTAGGAAATTGGGTTTGAAAGCCAAATTCTGCAACAATCGCATGCATTTCAGTGTCTTGTTTTCCCGATTCCCCCAAAACTTCAAGGATTCTGCCCAAGGGATACTTTGCATTCTCAGGCCAACTTTTGATTCGAACAACAGCTTTCTGACCGTCTAATTCTGGCTTACAAGCGTTATCTGGCAAGCGAATGTCTGGATATCCATCCTTAATTGGCAATAAAAAACAACGTTCCTTGAAGACATCCAAATACCCAACTATTGGACTTTCGGTTCGTTTTTCAATGGTGTACTTTACGATGTTATTTTTTCGTTTACCTTGAATTAATTCTACTTGCAATACATCGCCAGGAATTAACTTTTGCTGACCTGAAGAGGGTAGATAGGCAATCTCGTCCGAGTCGTCCAACAGTTTTATTAGCAATTCCCCTTTTCTGGATGCCATTACAGTTCCTTGAACCCAACGAGTAGATTTCCTTACACTGAAATTCCCTTTAGAAGGTTGATCAATCAGGCCTTTATTGGCTAAAGACAATAATGTTCGATATACTTGCTCTTTATTTAATTTTGCATCCCGGGGAATTCTAGAATGTAAGCGTTGTGCATTTAAGGTACCTTTAGGGTAATCTTCCAAAATGGCAAGAACGATTTTTTCTGCAAACGATAATTTTACGGTAGGTTCCAAAGTAATTACATCAAAGATACTTTAACCAATTGGCTAATATAGGTGACGTTGATAATTGGTTAATAATGGGGTGGTTTTTCGTAATAATCCAAATCTTTGTGAAAGGATTCTTCTACTGTTGTAGTGCCCCACCAAGCAAGCGAAATACACAAAATACCTATCAGAGATGCCGACCAAGTAAGGGGGTAATCATGCCAAAAACCTCCTGGACTATTTTTGAATACATTAGCAAATAATTCAAATCCCCCCGTAATTAACAAAACTCCACCACGAACAAAATTAGGAACTGTGGCAGCCACCGTTGATCGAATGTTGGTTCCAAATTGCTCGCTAGCATTGGTGACAAATACAGCCCAATAACCTGTTACAGTTCCTAGCAATACTGCAATCCATTTGTATCCTGTAGTACTAAAAGTAGGACCAAACAAAAACAAAATACTAAAGCCTATAATTCCAATTAAATTTAAGTAGATTACTTTTTTTCTGCTTTGAAACAGTTGACTTAAACCGCCGGATAAAATATCGCCTAAACTTAATCCTACATAACTCCACATCACCATTTCTGGAGTGGAAACAACTGTGTAGTGATGATAAAGAGGATCGCTGGGATTCGCGCCAACAATTCCTAATATTTCAGGAAAAAGACGATGCGATAATGCAATTAAAATTCCGATTACAAACCACACAGGCAATCCAATGGCAATGCAGGCAAGGTATTTCTTTAAATTCTGTCGTTTTATCAACCAAAAAAAATTCCCTTTTTGTGCGGTTTGATTTTTCTGAGCTTCTTCAAAAAGCCCACTTTCAAAAGTACCAGCTCGCATGAATAATAAAATCAAACCCATTAAACCTCCTACGATGTAAGCAGTTTGCCAATTTTGAAAGGGTCGATCCAATAATGAACTTAATATCGAGGTTATGAAATCACCATTCTTATTGATAATGAAAGCGAAAACAGCCCCCAAAGCACCGAAGGTTACAATAATCATCGTACCAATACCTCGTTTTTTTGTGGGCATTATTTCACTCACTAACGTAATCGCAGCTCCCAGCTCTCCAGCCAATCCGATACCGGCCATGAGTCGCCAAAACTTATAGGCCTCAACAGTTTCCACAAAGGCATTAGCGATATTGGAAATAGAGTACAATAAAATACTGCCAAATAAAACACTAACCCTGCCTTTCACATCTCCCCAAATCCCCCAAATCAATCCCCCAATCAACATACCTGCCATTTGCCATCTAAACAGAACTGTTTCGTATTGTTCAAAGGGTATGTTCAGCGAGGTTAAACTGTCTTTTTTGATAATATTAAACAAAATCAAATCGTAAATGTCCACGAAATAACCCATGGACGCTACAACCAATAGCAAAGTGATATTCTTTTTGGGCGAAAATTGGGATGAATTTATCATAGGAATGCTGCCAATTTAATGCAAAAAATTTCCAAATGGGTACGATCCTCCTCATCAAAATCATCAAATTGGGTACTATCTACGTCCAAAACACCAATTACGACGTGTTCAGAATTGAAAATTGGAATAACGATTTCGCTGTTCGATTGAGCGCTGCAAGCGATATGACCTGGAAATTCATGAACATTTGGAACTATTATGGAAGTGGAATTTTTCCAACATGTACCACAAACCCCTTTCCCGTAAGCAATGGTTGTGCATGCTGGATCACCTTGAAATACACCCAATTTCAGTTGGTTTTCCTTAACCCAATAATTTCCTACCCACCACCAACCGAAAACTTGACGCATCAATGCATAAACATTACAGAAGTTTGATTCTATTGAAATGGCGGATTCCCATATTGAAGGCCAAGTGTTATGGAAATATTCGTATTTTTCTTTTTTTGATAAATTATGAAAATTTATGGCGGTGTGGCTCGACATTTTTTTATTATTACTTGCACAAATTTATAATCTTTAGTGCTAAAAGGTTGTGGGAGTCAGGTTTCTTGCTTAGTTTTCCCATTGTTTTGAATTTTAGTGAAAATGGAGGTTGTTAATTCTAAGCCGTTTGAAGTTGTTTTTACATTTGTTAAGCACCCGTATTTCGGCATATTGGTGGAAGCGAATGCCGTACAGTTATTAGAAAATGGAAAGCATTCTCTTACCTATCAGAGAATTAGGGAAAAAAATGCTGATTATTTCAAGTTAAACGATGCACAAAAAAAGGCAGTAGCCATTATTGAAACGTTTGAAGTAGATCATATAATTAGACAGTTTATTAAGTCTACCAAACCCGTTAAAGCCAGAGATTTTTTCGTAAAACATTTTACTCCCGATATTGAACCTGTTATTCGGACGTATATCGAGAAACAATTGTTGTTGGTTTTAACGATTATTAAGGATTTTCCTTTGTATTACTCTACAAAACCTGGAGATGTAACCGAAAATCCAATTTCTTTTATGGAGGAACCCGCATCGGTGTTATTTCATTTTAGAAGAGATGAAACAGGTACAAACTATTTTATCACCATCAAACAAAGTGGCGAAAAGGTAAATTTCTTCAATAACGAGGCCAATATTTTAATAAATCAACCTGCTTGGTTACTTACGTCCGAAAAATTGATATTCTTTCCCAATTACGTAGATGGGAAAAAGATTAAACCCTTTTTAACTCGAAAGTTCATCCACATCGATCCACACCAGGAAGCATCCTACATGGATAAGTTTGTAAAACCTTTATTGGAAAATAACGATGTATATGCGGTGGGCTTTGATATAGTTACGGAGCAATTAGATGCAAAAGCCGTTTTATCGTTAAATTCCGATTGGGACAAGCCTGCTCTTACCTTGTATATGCAATATGGTTCTTGGTATTTCCCATATCATGTAAATAAAAAGGTAAATGTGAGATTGGAAACCCTAAACGGCCAGTATATCTTTCATCGCATACGCAGAAGTTATGCCTTCGAAAAGGAAAAGTTGGAATACCTCAATGAGTTAGGGTTAATTCAACATACGGGTAGTTTGTTTGTAATACCAGAGATCGACAATACCCCGGATTTCATTGCATGGCTCAACGAGCATCGAGAAGCCTTATACCGAGGAGGATTTACTATACAACAAGAAAGTAACAACACCAGATACTATCTGGGCAATATACAGTTGGTAGTGAATGTGCAAAACGGTATTGATTGGTTTGACGTTAAAGCAATGGTTAAACTTGCGAATTTTGAAATACCATTCATTAAACTTCGGAAGAATATTTTAGAAAAGAAACAAGAATATCTGCTCCCAAATGGCGAAATTGTAATTTTACCCAAGGAATGGTTCAATAGATTCTCACCAATTGTAAATCTATCGGAAATACACGATGACGCATACAGGGTTAGAAATATTCATGTTTCTTTGTTGAGTTACTTAGATGAATACTTGGAAAATGCTCCATCCATCAAAGAGCTAGCACAGCAATTGTCCAATACTTCCATGCCCGATTATGGATTGCCGGAAGGATTTCAAGCAGAATTTAGAGATTATCAAATAGAGGGTTACCGATGGATGCGTTTTATGCACGAACGCAGATTTGGTGCTTTGCTGGCCGATGATATGGGTTTAGGTAAAACCATTCAGACCCTAGCGATCATCGTTGAAAGTTGTAAAGAAGCCGATACAAAGAGATTATCAGAAAATACACTGATAAAAACGATTGTTATTGCACCCAAATCATTGTTGTACAATTGGCAGTCTGAAGCAAATAAATTCTTTCCTGATTTAAAAGTACTGTTATACACAGGGTTTAATAGAAAACAGAGCCTTGCTCAGTTTCATGATTCGGATGTGGTTGTGATGAGTTATGGAACCATGAGAAACGATATAGAATTGTTGGAGAACCTGCGGTTTAATTTGATTGTGCTTGACGAAAGTCAGGCCATTAAAAACCCTTCTTCTCAAACTTCAAGAGCTTTATTGAGGTTGAAATCCAACAATCGTGTTGCGTTGACCGGTACGCCAATTGAAAATACTCTATTGGATATTTGGAGCCAAATGAATTTCTTAAATCCAGGTTTGTTAGGTACGTTCAACTATTTCGAAAAGAACTTCATTAAACCCATTGAAAAGGGTGCAAATCCTCAAAAAACCGACAATCTAAGAAAATTGATAGATCCGTTTGTTTTGCGTAGAACTAAAAAACAAGTAGTCCAAGAGTTACCTCCCAAAATCGAAAAAGTTCATTTCTGCGAAATGAGTTCTGACCAAGCAGAATTGTATGAAAATGTTAAAAACCAATACCGAAACGAAATATTACAACACGTAAACGATGTTGGTATTTCAAAATCGAGATTGAAAATATTCAATGGATTAATGCATTTGCGCCAGATAGCCCTAAATCCATCGTTAAAAGAAGATGAATTTATTGGCAGCAGTGGAAAAGACGATGAGATAATGCGAATGTTGGATAGGGCCTTGTCCAACGGTCATAAAATATTGTTGTTTTCCCAGTTTGTTGGATACTTGAAGATCTTTGAACAATCCTTGCAAGAAAAGAATATAGAATATTGCTATTTGGATGGTTCCATGGATGAAAAAGAAAGACAAGCTCAAATCGTTCAATTTCAAAATCAATCGGAAAAGAAAGTATTTCTTTTGAGTTTACGTGCCGGTAACAGCGGGTTGAATTTAACCGCAGCGGATTATGTATTCTTAGCCGATCCCTGGTGGAATCCCTTTACCATGAGACAAGCGGAAGATAGAGCGCATAGAATTGGCCAAGATAAGCCTGTCTTTTCCTATAAATTCATCACCAAAAATACCATCGAAGAGAAAATTTTAGCATTGCAAGCTAAAAAAGCTGCATTGGCAGAAAGCGTTATTCCAGACGAAGATTCAATTCTTGCTTCTTTGAACATGGAAGAGTTGGAAGATTTGTTGAATTAATAATTAAATGTCATTCGTGAAAAACGATGAACTTATCTTGGAATTGCCTTCAGATTGGAATAGTTTTCTAGGGATAACCAGTTGGATCTCGAATTATTCGGAGTTACATCGGAAATTGCAATTCGAATATAATCATCACACGGTATTTCCTTCGTTGAAGAAAATTTTTACAGCATTTGAGTTGACGAGAGTGGATGATTTGAAATGCGTCCTTATCGGACAAGATCCTTATCATGGATACAACCAAGCCAATGGATTGGCATTTAGTGTAAATGTTGGGGTTAAAACTCCGCCTTCAATTGGAAACTTATTTAAAGAACTAAAGGATGATTTGCATCTATCGGAAGATCAATTGCCAAAATCGGATTTAACGCAATGGGCATTGCAAGGGGTATTGTTGTTGAATCGGGTTTTAACCGTTAAAGAGGGAGAGCCAAATTCGCATAAGGAAATAGGATGGGAGTGTTTTACTGAATTTGTATTGTTGGAAATCGCTCGTCAAAAACCATACGTGGTATTTATTTTATTGGGGAATTCAGCACAATCCATACAACCCAATTTGTCAAAATTCACCCAATCAATTGTTACAGCACCTCATCCCAGTCCTTTATCGGCTCATAGAGGATTTTTCGGCTCCAAGATTTTTTCAATAACAAATTACTTGTTAGAAAAAAATGGAATAAGCCCAATTGTTTGGTACTAATGTTGGTTATTTCTAAGTAAAACCGCTATTTAAATTCTCCTTTCGATTAATGCAAGATTCGATAATAGTGCAAGATTCTGTACAATTTTATTTCTGTGCAAATCAATCTTAAAAAGTATGTTCTTTCGCTGTTAGATTTGAATTGTGGATTATCCTATCTATATCGCCGGCGCAACCATTATTCAAGGCCAAATTGAAGTGCTGCAGAGTATCGATTTGAAAATTGCCGAAGGAGAATTTGTCTTCTTAATTGGAAAAACAGGTTCTGGAAAATCTTCCCTGTTGAAAACATTATACGGAGAACTTCCATTGCTTTTTGGCGATGCAACCATTGCTGGATACCAATTAAAAGGTCTTTCCAAGAAGGATATTCCATTTTTACGCAGAAAATTAGGCATCGTATTTCAAGATTTTCAGTTATTGACCGATCGAAACGTCCTCGAAAATCTATACTTCGTACTAAGAGCAACTGGCTGGAAAAATAAGCACGATATGAAGGAAAGGGCCTATCAGGTATTGGAAAAGGTAGGATTGCAAACCAAAGACTACAAGATACCAGCAGAGTTAAGTGGAGGTGAGCAACAGCGTTTGGTGATAGCTCGTGCATTATTGAATAATCCCAAGGTGATTTTGGCCGATGAACCTACGGGTAACCTAGATCCAGAAGTTTCGGATGAAATTATGGCTTTGTTGAAGAATATTTCAAAAGAGGGTACTTCCATTTTAATGGCAACCCACGATTATAGAATTATACAGAAATTTGGTGGAACCGTATATAGATTAGCCAATCGATCCATTAGTTATATTCCGGATCCCGCTGATTACTTATCGCCCGTATTGAATATCCTAAGTTAGTATTCAATAAAATACGTATCTATTTTTGAAATACGATACATACCAGTTGAACTCATGATTGAGTCGATATGTATCGGGGCCGCTATTTTGAGTTTAGTAGATTGTAATACCTCACGGCTGTAATTTTTATCGGAATAAAGGTCGGTATAAAACGTCATTTTGCTATGAAGCCATATTTTACTTAACTCATAGGGGTATGCGAACAATATCTGGTTTTCTTGCTGAATCTGTTTCGTTAATTGTAAATAATCCAAACAATTATACAACTTAGCTGACTCAATTGAAATGAACAGTATTGAATCCTTTGCATGGACTGAACTTGATGTTTTGTTTGTGTTATTTAATTGATTTATAATCGATTTTACCTTAGTTATGGTGTTGTTTTCCACCCGCGAGCTGCACTTTGGATATACATAAAAAATGATATTCCAAATCCAGATACTGAATATAAATAAATAACAAAATAATAAGTTATTATTGGTGATTAATTTTAATAGCTTATAAGCGATGAAAAACAATATTATTGGGATAGCGACCATGAATTCAGCGTTCCCATTGGACCAAAAAGCGAATAATAGAGTTCCCCAAAATATCCAAATTAGAGGATTATTAAATAGTTTAACCCAATAGATTTTCATTGTATGTCGTGAAAATTTAATTAAAATAATTAGACCATAGGAGAAAACTACAAGGATGGAAATAAAAAGGATTAAAAAAATCACATTGGATTTGAGTAATGGCAGAATACGGCCATGAATTTCAATAAAACTTCTAAACACATTTATAATTCCAAGTAACACATTATGTAAACTAAAGTAATTATTTACTAGTCCTGTTTCAACATCTTGAAATACAATGGATAATAAATTTTTATTAAAATATAAAGCAGCAAAAAAATAGGGGATAGAAACAACAGCAAATGAACCGAATAAGCCCTTGATTGATTGATGTCTAATGAGATTGAAAACCAATACGGGTGCTAACCAAAATATATAAATTTGGTGAAATAAACAGGCTATACTTAGAAATAACCAAGACAAATTTTTAAATTTCAAATCGTTCAAAAAATACAATCCTAAACTTCCAAAAAACAATGGAATTATATACGTCTCGTTTTCAATGCTATATCGTAGGAATCCAAAACAACCCGCAACGAACAACACCATAGCTATTGCCAACGAATCAGCAATTCCTAGGGATTTCATTTTTTTATAAATTACCACCAAGGTTGCGCAAGCAAACACCACATTCATTTCCGTTAATAATTGGATGGGTTCTGCGCCCGTAAAAGAGAAAATGTAGAGCCAAATTTTGCCAAACAGATTGTACAGGAGGTGGTGGCCCGACAAATAATTTCCTCTGATAATTTCACAGGCATACCCCCAACCATCGCCACTGTGATCCAAATCGGCCCAAAAAACCAAGAAACTTTTTAAAAAAAACAGAATAAATATACACCAAATACCTGCATTTCTGTCTTTGCTCATGGTACAAATATAATTGTAACTCTATCTTTGCAAGGTGGAAGACGCATTAGAGTTACCCATTTTGAAAATAATTGGCCAGGTAGCCGATGAACTCAATTTAAAAGCTTGGGTAGTGGGTGGATTTGTGAGAGATTTAATGCTTCGCAGAGAAAACAAAGACATTGATATTGTAACCGTTGGATCTGGCGTTCAATTTGCCGAAGCGGTGGCCAGCAAGCTATCGGTTGAGCATTCATTAGCTGTTTTTCGCAATTTTGGTACAGCTCAATTAAAGGCAGAAGATTATATCATCGAATTTATTGGAGCCAGGAAAGAATCCTACAGAAGCAATTCCCGAAAGCCTATCGTAGAAGATGGTACGTTGGAAGACGATCAAAACCGAAGGGATTTCACAATCAATTGCATGTATCTGTCGTTGAATTCAGAATCTTACGGAATTCTACACGATCCATTCAACGGTATACAAGACCTTCAAAATGGAATTATTCGAACTTGTGCCGAGTCTAACATTACCTTTTCAGACGATCCGTTGCGCATGCTAAGAGCCATACGATTTGCCTGTAGATTGGATTTTCGAATCGAAACAAAAACGTTGGAAGCGCTTTCCGCAAACATTGAGAGAATAGGTATAGTATCCCAGGAGCGTATTACCGATGAAATGAACGGCATGATCATGGGAAATAAACCCTCAAGGGCATTTGAATTGATGTTTAATGTAGGATTATTGAAAATTATCTTCCCAGAATTTGTTGCATTGCATGGGGTGGAAAGTATTTCCGGCAAGTCCCACAAAGACAATTTCTACCATACGCTACAAGTTTTGGATAATATTTGCGATTTAACCGATAATCTTTGGTTGCGTTGGGCCGCTATATTGCATGATATTGCCAAACCGGTTACAAAGCGTTTTGATCCCAAGGTTGGATGGACATTTCACGGACACGAAGA
>JACCDP010996704.1_pt1 | contig 10682 bp, 9 predicted proteins | sample 7445841 | NCBI WGS metagenome assembly JACCDP01 (sample SAMN15323441, study PRJNA562643) | freshwater metagenome | isolation source: river surface water | place: USA:Blue River Watershed | collected 2017-08-17
ACTTTATGCTCCTTCCAGGTTAATTGATAAATTTTATCTTTGAATACAGTTATCCCTTCGCCGAACAAATTCATTGGTAAATTTATTTTATTGCCAACAACTTGCATATTTGCATCCATTTTATGTAATATGCTTTTTCCATAATTACCAGTGCCTTCAAATAATGTTTCACCATGCCATTCCAACCCTTGTGTATAGGAACTGGTGTCATGCGTATACACTTTTACAACCTCATATTGTAATTGGGTAGGGGCTTTGATTACATTCTCATTCACTTCGTTATTCTCAGAAGTGGCAATATTATTACCACATGAATTCATTGTGATAATGAATGTAAATAATAGTATGTATTTAATGAATTGAAGCATGATCTGTTGTTTCAAATTTTAAACATTAAATCTAAAATGCATCACATCACCATCTTTCACTAAATATTCTTTTCCTTCAATTCTTAATTTTCCATTGTCCCTGCATGCTGCTTCACTTTTGTATTTAATAAAGTCATCAAAAGCAATTACTTCCGCTTTAATAAATCCTTTTTCAAAATCAGTATGAATGACACTAGCCGCTTGCGGAGCTTTCCATCCTTTTCCTATAGTCCAAGCCCTAACTTCCTGCACTCCAGCTGTAAAGTAGGTTTCTAAGTTCAATAATTTGTAAGCGGACTGAATTAATCTATTCAATGCTGGTTCTTTCATCTGATATTCCTCCATAAATACCGCCTTGTCAGCAGGATCCTCTAATTCAGCGATTTGTGCTTCAATATTATTACACATTACAATAACCTCAGCACCTTCATTTTTTGCCATTTCAACCAACATAGCTGAATATTTATTACCTATATGCATAGATGCTTCATCTACATTCGCGACATACATGACTGGTTTTTCTGTCAGTAAAAAACTATCCGCTATTGCTAATCTGTCTTCTTTTGATAAATCTAAAGATCGGATGCTTTTCCCTTGTTCCAAATGTGTTTTACACTTTTGTAAAACTTCTAATTCCACTTTGGCTTTGGGATCGGTCTTGGCCATTTTTTCACAACGTTGAATCTTTTTATCAACGCTGTCTAAGTCTTTTAATTGTAATTCAGTTTCAATAATTTCTTTATCTCCAATAGGGTTAATAATACCTTCTTCCCTTAAAACATTTTCATCTTCAAAACAACGAATTACATGGATCACCGCACTTACTTCACGAATATTCGCTAAAAATTTATTACCCAAACCTTCGCCTTTACTTGCGCCTTTTACCAAACCAGCAATATCTACTATTTCTAATTGGGTAGGAACAATACGATTGGGAATAATTAAATCGGCCAATTGTTGCATTCTATTATCAGGTACATCCACTAATCCGACATTCGGTTCAATGGTGCAAAATCTGTAATTACTTGCTTGTGCTTTTGCACTATTACTTACTGCGTTAAATAAGGTTGATTTTCCTACATTAGGTAATCCCACAATTCCTGCCTGTAATGCCATAATCTATCATGTTTTAAGAGCGCAAAAATACAATTCTAATCCCAAAATTGACTATATTAGAACCACAAACAATTGATTTATGGCTTTGAATATTATTTGGATGGCATTTTTTGTGATTGCATTTGTAATTGCCTTGTTTAAACTGGTATTTTTAGGCGATACAGAGATATTTAAATTACTTGCCGATGGTATTTTTGATTCCGCCAAATCATCTGTGATGGATGTTGCCTTGCCTTTGGCTGGTACCATGGTGTTTTTCCTAGGTTTAATGAATATTGCCGAGAAAGCGGGTGCTATACAAAAATTGGCCAAATGGATGAATCCTTTTTTAAGTCGTTTGTTTCCTGAAGTTCCAGCAAATCATCCAGCCATGGGTCAAATGGTGATGAATTTTAGTGCAAATATGTTGGGTTTAGACAATGCGGCAACGCCATTTGGGTTAAAAGCCATGGAGAGTTTACAAGGTTTGAATCCTGAAAAGGAAAAAGCGACCAATGCACAAATTATGTTTCTGGTTTTACATACCAGTGGACTCACCATCATTCCATTAACGATTATTTCCTATCGATTAGCGGCTGGTTCACAGGATGCTGCTAGTATATTTATTCCTTGTGTACTTGCCACCATTGGAACTACTTTGGCTTCCATTATTATGGTTGGTTTATATCAAAAATTAAAATGGGATAAAGTATTAATTGGTTGGATACTTGGTTTAATTCTTTTAATGGTGGGTGTCATATTTAGTGTGAATACTTTAACCTCCATTCAAAAAGAATTATTTTCAAAAACAGTGGGTAATGGATTATTGTTGGTAATTATAGTTGGCATTATTTTAGGCGGCGCCTATAAAAAAATATCCGTTTTTGATGCATTCATTGATGGCGCAAAAAACGGATTTGAGGTAATTGTAAAAATTATTCCATACCTAGTCGCTATGTTGGTGGCTATTCGTGTTTTCAGAGATAGTGGTGCAATGATTTATATTTTAAATGGCCTTACATATTTAATTCAATTAACGGGTGTGAATACGGAATTCATTGGAGCGCTACCTGTAGCAATTATGAAACCATTAAGTGGGAGTGGGGCTAGGGGTATGATGTTGGATATATTTCAAACACAAGGACCTGATTCATTTGTAGGCAAATTGGCTTCTATATTTCAGGGCTCAGCTGATACTACCTTTTATATTATTGCTTTGTATTTTGGAAGTGTAGGCATCAAAAAAATACGCTATGCTTTGTGGGCTGGTCTTTTTGCTGATTTAATAGGAGTGGTGATTGCCATTTTAATTGGGTACACCTTTTTTAAATAGGAATTATAAACCTTGGCTCATTTTTAAAACTTCTTCCCATTCCATTTCAGTTACGGGTTGAACCGACAAACGGCCCATTTTAACCAAAGCCATATTAGACAAGTTGGTATTGGCTTTCACATCTGCTAATTTTACCGGTTGCTTCAACTTCTTATGCGGTGCAAAATCAACAGCTAACCATGCGGTTTCAGTTGTAGTAGGATCTTGGTAGGATTCTTTCACCACTTTTGCAATACCCACAATTTCCATGCCTTCATTACTATGATACCAAAAAGCTAAATCACCTTTTTTCATAGCGCGTAAATTATTTCGCGCTTGATAGTTTCGAACACCATCCCAAAATGTTTTTTTATCCTTGTTGAATTGATCCCAAGAATATTTAAAGGGTTCTGATTTAATTAACCAATATGCCATGATAAGAGATGTGAATTTATATTAATAACCGCTTGCTAATACTTCGGACAGGTGCAATACTTTTACATTTTGTCCATTGTGTTTCATTCTGCCATCGATATGCATTAAACAACTCATGTCAGTACTTATTAAGTAGGAGGCTTGTGTTTTAATGGTATTTTCAATTTTTTGATCAGCCATCGAAACGCTAATGGTATCATATTTTACCGCAAAACTTCCACCAAATCCACAACATAAATCGGTTTCTTGCATTTCAACTAATTCCAAACCTTTTACTGCTGCTAATAATTGTCTGGGTTCGTCTTTAATGTGACATTCTCTTAATCCAGCACAACTATCATGATAAGTTGCTTTGCCATCAAAGGAAGCACCTAAATCTGTAATATTTAAAATCTTCACTAAAAATTCAGACAATTCATAAATACGACTGGCTACTTTTTTAGCTGGACTTTGAAATGCGTTGTTTTCAAATAACTTTCCATAATTGTTTCTGACAAAACCAGCACAACTTGCACTTGGACTTACAATGTAATCAGCTCCTTCGAAATCCTGTACAAACTTTGTACAAACATCCTTTGATTCTCCCCAAAATCCTGCATTAAAGGCAGGCTGGCCACAACAGGTTTGTTGTACATTGTATTTTACAGTACATCCTGCTTTTTCAAGCACTTTGATGGTGTCAAATGCAACTTGCGGATATAATTGATCAATAAAGCAGGGAACAAATAATTGAACTGTCATACTCAAAAATACGAATTGTCACTAAATAAATTACATAAAAAAAGCATTCTCTACAAATTGTGGAGAATGCTTTAAAATAGGTTAATTAGTAGCGAATATTAAGGCTGTACCTTCAATTTATTGATGAACTTATCAGCCATCAATCCTTTTTCAGATTTAGGATACTTAGTTTTGATATCTTTAAAAATTTCTACAGCTTCGTCCGTTTTGCCATTCAATTCCAATAGGGAAGCAGCACGGTATAAGTATTCTGAACTAATCGCTTCGTCGTCCGGGAAATGACCACCTGCCTTTTTGTAATAACTCAGAGCCTCGTCTGTATTTTTTAATTCACTGTAAGCGTCTCCAATAGTACCATAAGCGATTGCTTGAACTTGTTTCGCTGAAGTAGAAAAGTCCTTTAAATATTCAACTGACTTGTTAAAATCATTCATTCTAAAGTAACTAATACCAGCATAATATTTTGCAAGGTTAGCCGCTTTTGTACCACCAAATTCTTTGATGATATATAAAACACCTTTGCTTTGACCATCTCCATTTAACACAAGACTAGAAGAATCCATAGCAAAATATTTTTCAGCAGTGAACATCGCATCAGCTGCTTTTTCTTCTCTTGGCTTTTGATACAATTCAGTGTATCCAAAAAACGCAACTAAAGCAATAGTAATTGCTGTAACTGTATAAGTTAATGCTTTTTTATTTTTACTTACGAAATCTAAAAATGGGTGATTTTCTTTTTGTAACTCGCTCATATTATTATTTTATAATTTTTTCTACTTTATTAGTCAACAATGAATGGATAATTTTGATCAATGTACACATCTTTGTATACTTCACTATCATCAGGCCAAGGGCTTTCTTCAGCAAATTTAACGGAAGCATCCACAATCAAAGTTATTTTATCATCAATTGCTTTTAATTCCGCTTCGGTGGCAAAATTATTATCCAAAATGGTTTTACTTACTTTGGTTATTGGATCTTGGTTTTTGTATTCTTCTACTTCATCCTTTGTTCTGTATTTTTGAGGATCAGATACCGAATGACCTTTGTAACGATAGGTTTTCATTTCCAATAAAGTAGGACCTTCTCCTTGGCGTGCTCTATTCACCGCGCGTGCAACTCCTTCATGAACAGCTTCTGCAGTCATACCATCAATTTTATCTGCTGGCATTTCGTATGCGTCTGCTAATTTGTATATATCTATTACATTACTTGTTCTTTCAATTGAAGTTCCCATGGCGTAATTATTGTTTTCACAAATAAATACAACAGGCAATTTCCAAAGCATGGCTAAATTAAAAACTTCATGCAACATCCCTTGTCTTGCAGCACCGTCTCCAAAAAAACACAATACAACATTTTTTGAACCTCTGTATTGTTCCGCAAAAGCCAATCCTGCACCAGTGCCTATTTGAGCTCCTACAATACCATGTCCTCCAAAAAAATAATGTTCCTTACTGAAAAAGTGCATACTGCCTCCTTTTCCTTTAGAGCAGCCTGTCGCTTTACCATATAACTCAGCCATGGCAGAATTTGGGCTCATGCCTTTGGCCAAAGCCAAACCATGATCACGGTAAGCAGTTATAAAGGGATCTTCTTGATTTGTAGCAGTCATACAACCAGCTGCAATGGCTTCCTGTCCATTGTAAACATGGAAAAATCCTCTGATTTTTCCTGCCATTTTATACATTTCCTCCGATTTGGATTCAAATTGACGAATTAGTTGCATCAATTCATACCAGTACAGGTAGGTTTCTTTAGAAAATTTTTGGGCCACAGTCCTTTTATTTTGAGGGGCAAATATACAGTTTTCTGAATTAAAACAGCTTAAATCCAGTAGCTTATGCCTCGTTTAAAAATGGGTATTTATAGTCGGTTGGTGGGTTAAAGGTCTCTTTAATGGTTCTAGCACTTAACCATCTGTATAAGTTTAGCATACTTCCCGCTTTGTCATTGGTTCCAGATGCCCTAGCTCCCCCAAATGGTTGTTGTCCAACCACTGCTCCAGTGGGTTTGTCATTGATATAAAAGTTACCTGCTGCGTGACGTAATTTATCAGTCGCCAAATTAATGGAGGCTCTGTCTTGAGAGATGATGGCACCCGTTAAAGCGTATTTGGAAGTTTTGTCCAACAAATCCAATGTTTTTTCAAATTGATTCGTCGGGTAAACATAAATAGTCAATACTGGACCAAATATCTCCTCACACATGGTTAAATATTTCGGATCACTTGTTTCAATAACTGTAGGTTCAACGAAATAACCATTTTTCTTGCTAAAATTACCGCCTACTAAAATTTTTGCTTTTTTATCTTTCTTCGCCTTATTAATGTATTTGGCAATATTGTCAAAAGATTTTTCATCAATTACTGCATTTACAAAATTTGAAAAATCTTCCACTGTACCCATCTTCATGGATTGAATTGCTTTCACCAATTTTGCTTTTACGGCAGGTGCAATGTTTTTTGGTAAATAGGCACGAGAAGCAGCTGAACATTTTTGTCCTTGGTATTCAAATGCACCTCTTGCAAGTGCAGTAACAACTGTATCGACATCGGCAGTTGGATGTACCATCACAAAATCCTTACCACCTGTTTCACCCACAATTCTTGGATAGGTTTTATACTTTGGAATGTTTTCTCCAATTTGTTTCCACATGTAATTAAATACACCTGTAGATCCAGTAAAATGTACACCTGCAAAATCAGGATGGGAGAAACAAGTAGCACCAATAGTTGGCCCATCAACGTAAACTAAATTTATAACGCCATCAGGAAGTCCTGCTTCTTTTAAAATTCGCATAAATAATTGTGCAGAATACACCTGCGTGTTGGCTGCTTTCCAAACAACCACATTGCCACACATAGCAGCTGATGCAGGAAGGTTTCCTCCAATAGCTGTAAAATTGAAAGGAGTGATTGCTAAAACAAATCCTTCCAATCCACGCCATTCCATTCTATTATGCATACCTGGTGATGAAACCGGTTGTTGCTTATATATTGTACTTAAAAAATGAACATTGAATCTTAAAAAATCAATCAATTCACATGCGGCATCAATTTCAGCTTGGTACGCATTTTTACTTTGACCAAGCATAGTAGCTGCATTCATTTCAAAACGATATTTGGTCGCCAATAAATCCGCAGCTTTTAAAAATATATGTGCACGTGATTCCCAAGACATATCTGCCCAAGCGTTACGTACTTTTAATGCACTTGTAATTGCTTGTTCCACATGCTTTTTTGTACCCATGTGAAAATGACCAAGGGTATGTTTAATTTCATGTGGCGGATGAATCGCGATTTTATTTCCTGTACGTACCGCTTTCCCATTAATGTACATGGGTATATCCATTGTTTTACTTTTTAAACTAGCAAGGGCTTTCTTTAAAGCTAATTTTTCAGGGGTTCCTGGAGCATAAGATAAAACAGGCTCATTGGCCGGAGTAGGGTAATCAAAATAACCTATTTGCATATGTGATAATTTATGCATCAAAAATAAGCATTAAATGAATATGTTAAGGAAGATCTGCAATTTCCTTAAACTTGCTTTACTTTTACATATAAATAAGCATTCTATGCAGTTTGTTTTAGTGGATATCGCGGACAGAGAAAAATTTTATCCTTTTAGTTTGACGCAATCGGTTGCGCAATTTAGAATAGGTATTTACTCATTTCAAGAAAGATGGGAGCATTTGTTAAACAAAGAAACTGCTATCTATACGGTTCCCTATTTGCAAAAATTATATGATAACAGTGATTTTCTACAAAATAAAGAAGCGGCTATTTTTATAAATGTGACCTGTATACCAACTATTGAATTAGTGGATGCAATTGTAAATTTGAAAATAGGAGAAAAAATAATTAGCAAGTCGGGAAAATGGATAGCAACTTATTCTGAAGATAGAACCTTTGAAAAAATATTATTAGGCAATTTTGCACCCATTACTTTTGAACAAGTGGAGTTTGTGCAAGATACGATTGGCATGTTGCAATTACATACAAAGTTTATTGAGAATGATTTTACATGGGTTAAGAAACATGTTACAGGTATAAAAATTGACACAAGTAATAAAGTTATTCAGCCTGAAAATATATTTATTGAAAAAGGTGCCGAAGTACATTGTGCAATTTTAAATGCAAGTACAGGGCCTATTTATATTGGCAAAAATGCCATGATTATGGAAGGCACTGCCATACGAGGACCCTTTGTTTTAGGGGAAAAGGGCGTTGTTAAAATGAACACGAGTATTTATGGTGCAACGACCATTGGACCTTATTGCTTGGCTGGCGGGGAAATTAAAAATTCTATTTTGATGGGCTTTTCAAATAAAGGGCATGAAGGATATTTGGGAGATAGTATTATTGGACATTGGTGCAACTTAGGTGCAGGAACTTGTAATAGTAACATAAAAAATACTGCAGGACCCATTCAAATGTGGAATGAGGCCAAACAAATCTGGGAAACCGTTGGTCAAAAAATGGGAATGCTCGTTGGTGACTATAGTCGTTTTGCCATTCAATCAAGTATTAATACAGGGAGTTATATAGGTGTGAGTGCCAATATATTCGGAAATGGCTTGCTCCCTAAATTTATTCCAAATTTTACTTGGGGTATTGTACCTGGATATCAAATTGACAAAGCCATAGAAGACATAGGTAATTGGAAACAATTAAAAGGTTTTGTTATGACGGAGGAAGAAAAGCAAGTGCTCCAAAAATTGTATAAAAAAGCTTCCTAATCCTTATATTTTATACATTTTACCGTTTTTTTATTTGACTGTATAAACTGACAAATTGGACCAAATACAACTATTTTTTAACTACCTTTGCAACGCTAATTTTAGTGTTTAAATAGTTAAAGGAATATGAGAAAACAAATAGCTGCAGCCAATTGGAAAATGAATTTAAATCAGCAGGAAGCACAAGATTTACTGAAAAATATTTTAGATAAGCTACCTAAATTAACTGATAATCAACAGGTTGTATTTTCAGTGCCAGCGATATATATATCAAATGCGGTTCAACAAATTGGTGAAATATCCAATGTTTATGTAGCAGCACAAAATTGCCACCAAAATACAAGTGGCGCTTTTACTGGTGAGATATCTGCACCTATGTATTCCTCTGTTGGGGTAAATCATATCGTTATTGGACATTCCGAAAGGCGTGAATATTTCTCAGAATCAGATGCATTATTAGCAGAAAAAGTTAATGCAGTATTAGCAAACAATAGCACTCCCATTTTCTGTTGTGGGGAGCCCTTATCTATTAGAGAAGCGGGTACACAAAATGCTTTTGTGGAAACACAATTAATTAATTCCTTATTTCACTTATCATCGGATCAACTATTAAAAGTAGTGATTGCCTATGAACCCATTTGGGCCATTGGTACTGGTAAAACAGCCTCAAGTGCACAAGCGCAGGAAATACATGCTTTTATTAGATCTGTTTTAGCAACAAAATATGGTGCGGAAGTAGCAGATCAAATTTCAATTTTATATGGGGGTAGTGTAAAAGCAGCTAATGCTGTTGAATTATTTTCACAACCAGATGTAGACGGGGGTTTGGTCGGTGGTGCATCTTTAATTGCTACCGAATTCACTGCAATCATAAACGCACTTCAATAGATTTTAAAGCCTATTTTCACTTACATGAAGAACATAAGAAATTTTTGTATAATCGCTCATATTGACCATGGTAAAAGTACCTTGGCAGATCGTTTATTAGAGCATACCAAAACCATCACGGAAAGAGAAATGATGAACCAGGTTTTGGACGATATGGATTTAGAGCGTGAAAAAGGAATTACGATTAAAAGTCACGCGATTCAGATAAATTATATTCACAAAGGCGTAACCTATACCTACAATTTAATTGACACACCTGGTCACGTAGATTTTAGTTATGAGGTAAGTAGGGCATTAGCTGCTTGTGAAGGTGCCTTGTTATTAGTGGATGCATCACAAGGTATACAAGCACAAACCATTAGTAATTTATATTTGGCATTAGATAATAATTTGGAAATTATTCCTGTGATCAATAAAATTGATATGGATGGTGCTAAAATTCCAGAGGTGACAGATCAAATTATTGAATTGATTGGATGTAAGCAGGAAGATATTTTATTAGCAAGTGGACGTTCTGGAATTGGTATTGAAGAAATTTTGCAAGCTATTTGTGAACGTATCCCAGCACCAGTTGGTGATCCAGAAGCCCCATTACAAGCGCTTATTTTTGATAGTGTTTTTAATAGCTTCAGAGGTATTATTGTATACTATCGAATCATGAATGGGGTGTTAAAGAAGAATGATAAAATTCGCTTTGTTGCTTCAGGTAGAGATTATAATGCGGATGAAGTGGGTGTTTTAAAATTGGCGATGACCCCAAAGGCAGAAGTACGTGCAGGAGATGTGGGTTATATTATTACAGGAATTAAAGTGGCTAAGGAAGTAAAAGTAGGCGATACCATTACACTTGCAAATAATCCTGGGCCCATGATTAATGGTTTTGAAGAAGTGAAACCAATGGTTTTTGCTGGTATATATCCAGTGAATACAGATGAATTTGAGGAACTCAGAGATTGTATGGAAAAATTACAATTGAATGATGCATCCTTAACTTTTGAATTAGAAACTTCACAAGCATTAGGTTTTGGTTTCAGATGTGGTTTTTTAGGATTACTTCATATGGAGATTATTCAAGAGCGATTGGAGCGTGAGTTTAATCAAAC
>JACCDP011114332.1_pt1 | contig 10682 bp, 8 predicted proteins | sample 7445841 | NCBI WGS metagenome assembly JACCDP01 (sample SAMN15323441, study PRJNA562643) | freshwater metagenome | isolation source: river surface water | place: USA:Blue River Watershed | collected 2017-08-17
AACAAAAAAGAAACCCCCCAGAAAAAAAAAAATCCCGTCCCCCCCTTTGCGCCCAAAATTTAACCTTTTTCCCGTTTTTGTTTTTTTTTTTTTTTTTTTTTTTTTTTCATCCTTCGTCATAGCAGACGATTCTTTTCATTCGAAAAGTAATACCACTACAAAACGTTTTCGTACATCGCATTCCGATTCATTTTGTTTGATATTCTCGGCTGTTTATTTATTTATTGAGTCACGTGCCGCTCAAATGATAAACGTAGCAACGAAAAATGTACGGAGCAGACCGCCCAGCGAGATGCCACTAATATACAATTTCACACGTTTCACTGCGGCCTGTGCATAGTCTGCACTTTTGGACGTCGATTCATTTCCTCCCGGTTAGGTCTCAAAGCCGGACGGAAACAAAACACGGGCCTATTTCCGTCTGGACATTGGAAAACACAAAGCCCTGGCATTCAAATTCCAACGAATTGCGTAGAAGACGAGTCGAAACTGGACTGAGCAATTCTAAAGCAACGCATATACCGATATAGTGCAGAGCGGTAGTTGTTGTGTTGGAGGAAATATCGCCAGTTTATTATGGAGTTGTTAGTCCGCAGTTGGACAACTCGGGAGTGAAACGGGTGGTTCGACGCTGTATGGAAGGAAGGCGCCGGGTGCTGGATAGGAACAATCCCAACAACTTCCGGTCGCGTCTGTTCTGTTCTCGTTTCTATAACTGGGAAAGCGACGGCGACCGTTGGCAGTTGTCAAACTTCCGTCGTTTTGGAAGCGAAGGAAAGTCATTATGGCAACGGAGAAACGGTCGATCGACGCTGTTTGATGAGAATCGGCGTTCGGAGAAGTCGCTACATTTGGTACAATAAACACCGCCCATCGGGTAAAAGACTAAAAGTAAAGATCGAGACTTTATGAAGAGGAAAAGTTTTGGGGGGTAGTACTTGGGAGAAAAGCGAACGATTAGCACATCGATCGACGAGATGACCATATTACATAGAAAGGAGTTTTCTCTTCATTTTTCCCCATTATGCCCAATTTGAGATCGAAGATACAGGACTAGACTGGGCCTTGTTTGTGGTGTCTATGGTGCCTATTTGAACTTACAAGTTGAAATAGGAGACAAGAATATAAGAAGATAGTAGAGCCAAGAACTATCCCGACACAATCTCATTCGTCGGGTCATTGAAAACTAACGCGACATTGACGGAGAGAGTTCGTGCCTCTTTTCCTCATCTTTTGTTTTAAAAATGAGACCCAGAGGATTCTAGAAGTTGTTCGTTTTGATTCTAAAGGTCAACTGCGTAAAAAAAAACTGAGCGATATCAAGAGCCTTTTCAAAAACATTGATTGGCATAGTTTGATGCGCCAGTACCCTGGAATATTAGGGCTATGTGGGAGGAGAGGGTTACAGAGAGCAGCTTCACGTTGAGATATGCTGTGTGGCCCGGTCTGGCCTGGGAAAGTTCAGTCCGTTCTTTTCTTTTTTCTCAGAATACTCGGGCGGCAGCAATCAACTGACTGCGAGTATCGCATTACCTTTCTTTAACTACACCAGCGACTGCTATAAACTAAGCAACCGCTAACAGATAAGGAGCTGCAATGGAGATGGGAGCATAGGAAAAAAAAAAGACCAAGACTCAACAAGAAAGACTGCACCACAATCTTTCATCACATTGACACGGCACAAAAAAAGACATCGCAACTCGAGACGTCATGTTTTTGGGACATTTTTTCTTATTTCAGTCGAAAAAAATCGAAAACTGTCGACTCGAACAAAAGGGGTTACGCATCTGTCAAATTCAGACTAGAGAATTTAGAAAAACAAAATTGTGCAGCATTTGACAAGTGGGTGGCAGCGAGGCGGGATAGGAGAAAACAACTGTTCCGAGTTCTGTCGGACACGCTTGTATGCGGTTGTAGGCGTTTGGCAGATGGAAGAAACACACAACAGGCGAGGCAAATGCGACAATAATTAGTGACGCACATCCCTTTCTTTAAATTATTATTTTTTGTTGTATTCTCTTATCATATTGTTCTTTTTCTTTGTGACTTTGGTGTTGATTTGGACGTTCTTTTTTTGCCATTCTCAATTCGTTTTCGACGCGTTAGATTTTAAAAATCACACGGAACGTGTCGCCGTTCCGTCTTTTTGGCTCCGAGCCTGTCTTGTCTTTTGCCTGACACCGTTCCGTCACGCTCACGATAACGCTTGGATTTGTAAATCTTTTGTTGGCCGGCTGTAAAATATCTCCAGCACGAGGTCAAGAAAAAATGGCATGAAAAAAGAATGACAAATCCATCCGTTCGCAATTGTCTTGGGGATAACGCCGAATTGGTGGAATAGAAGCAGCAAATGCCAGCCATTTTCTTTGTTGAAGTTACACATTTGGGAAAAATGAAAACAAAAAACAAAAAATACGAAGGGAAAAGGCTGACAGTGTCACATGACTTGTCATCCGAACCTTGTTGTCCGGAACAGGAGACGGATACCGTCAACGTGCACAAAAGACAACACAAGGGCAACCCCTAAAAAATTGGTAAAAAAAAGGGGAAAAGTGTGACGACCTCGCTGAGAAGAAAACAGAAAAGAAAAAGGTTTTATTTTTAGCTGAACGTGGGCACACCCAACTCCGCTCACATATACCACAACAGCAGCGATTTTTCCATCTTTCTTTTCTTGGCGATAACAGAACTGGAAGGAAACTAGAAAAATGTGTTGTGAAGAAAACTATAGACAGTCTCTCCCTTTTGGTATTGTGGGCGGCTGATTGTTGTTGATGCCGCTGTTGCTGTGGTGTTCGCTTTTTAAGTCATGTGTGGGTGTTGCCATACGCCATAGTTCACAAGTATAAAGAAAGATCGATCCGTAACATATATAGTCACAGGCCAATCTTTCTTGCTAAGAATAAAAAGGCATACAAGAGTGCGGTAAATTCAAAGCAAAGATAAATAATGACAAGGCATTATTTAAATTGTGCTGATATATTTTCAGTTGTTATCTCAAGTTGGCATTATGCAATTAAAGGAAAGTCTATGTCTGTATTTTGACGACGATCCTTTGAAACTTGTGACGTTACTGAGCAACGGGTGTCGACCGTATCGTGATGGTAATCGACCTATTGTTTAGATGAACTATTAAGCTTGGCTTGAAGATTCCCAGATGTGCCCAATAGAGCGCGTGATTTAGGGTGTAGAGATCGACCTCTTGTCTGGGATATATTGTAAAAAGAGGTTTGACGCTGATTGGAGGCAACAGAGTCGAATAAAAGAGGCGCGTATCAACTCGGAAGCGGCGTGTATATGTAGACGGGTGATGTCCCATCGGGAGTAGTTGTTTGATGATGGAGCCTCCACACAATCTGTGCCTTGTACTATGCCTCCACTAGGGAGCGACCAGAGTCAGAATTACGAAGGAAATAGAACTTTAATGCCGGCCAGCCAACCAGCCACTCACCCCGCCCTCACCCCCTACAGACAATATGTATGTAAACAAGAAGAAACTACAACCAGGGACGAGGATCTAAAAAATATTTGATATTCTCTCTGTCGTTCTTTATTTCTCTCTCTCTCTCTATCTCACACACAAATGTCCAGTGTGTATATACAACAGAGTTACACACACACAGCCACTTTCTTGTCTTGTGTCTGTCTAGAGCAGAGGGAGATAAAGAATAAGGTCGTTGCGGGTCGTTTGGATTTGTAAAAGAAAAGACTGGCTGACATTGGACGTGGAATTGGTTGGAGGTTCCATGGTGAGCGCAATGATGACGTCCGACACACATTATTTGTGCCACATGGCTGGACAGGACAAGGCGGACCCTTCCAAAAGGCCAGCGAGTCAACACACACACACACACACACACGTATATATAGTCTTAGAGCTTTTAAAAGTCTGGAAAAACTATAGGACGTCCCTTGCCTCTCTGACTGACCGCCCGCTCGCCCGACCTCCTTCAGAACAAACAAGTCGACCACAAAAGCTTCAACAGTCGTTGGTGTTTCGAGACATTTCACTTTCTTTCTGTCTTTGATGTTGTTTCTCGATGCTGGGCGTCATGGCCTACTGCTGTTTCTTCTGTTTCTGCTCTTCACTTGCTGCGCGTCTACTTTTTGTTTGTTCAAATATATGGCGCTTCCGACTTTTAGACGAGTCAGTCCAAACTTCTTTTGTAAACATTTTCATCCCGGCTATTTATCGTAGCCAATAAACACTTCCCGCTCGCTGTGCTCCGGAGCGAACGTCAATAAAGAATCAGCGGGAGCTAGAAGGGATCACGTCTTTTATTGCCAAAATGGCTAAAGAGAAAACAATACTTTTACGGACGCGCTCAGTAATTTCGCTATTTTCGTCTATAGTATCCGTTTGTCGTACAGCCGGAATTGTACCGACGAATAAGAATTAGAACGATAAAATATAGAAATAACCAAAGTCAAGTCGACCAACGTGATTAGCTTGGAATGTGCAGATGCCGGTTTAGAGGTGAAATGAAGGCGTCGGAAGCTTCTCGAGTTCAAACGATGCACCGGAAACTCTCTTGGGTCAAAGATCACGCTTTTGTTTACCCCCTTTTTTTCTTTCCCGTTCCTATAACTGGTAAGCTTCTTTCGGGCCTCACATTTTTGGCTGCTTTTTCGCTGTTTTAGCTTTCATGGAATTCGCATCAGCAGTTGACCATCTGTGCCAGTGCTACACTACACCGAAAAATAAAGGAATTTTCACTTGCCAAAAATGCGTCAATTTCTATTGTATGAAGTGCTAGGTGTGAACCACAGATTTAATAGAAATAGTTTCAAAGAAGGATTTACACATTCAGTAGTGGCCTGTTCCTGACTACTTTTTTAAAAATTCCAACTCCAAATGCAAGTCACAAGTCAGATCTTTCTGGAATTGTTCAAACTTCGCCCAACTCTTGCTGACAGAAAGGAGCATCACCGCATCATAACCGACACTCGCCCGTTGATTCATTGAAAATGGCAAACGAACAGTTGCCGCGCTTGGCACGTGTTAGTCAGTATATTCAGGAGCGGCCGACAAGGGATGCAAAGTTGAAAAGCCACCGACGACGGGACGCAACGATTTCTTTCTCCCTCAATCCTTTCGGCTCTATGAGGAAGTGACGGTACACTTGGGTGATGTTGTTGCCCTTTCGGTCGGCACAAGAAACGAACGCTGCCAAAACATACTTGCTTCCGTGCACTAAGCTCCTTGCCTTTTTTTCTGATATTACAAAGTCTCACAATTCTCTGGGTCGCCTCTTGATTCAGAGTTTCGACGACTAAGCCGACGAATGACGGGGTGAAAAGAGCGAGGTATAAAGAGTGGGAAACAAACGAAGTTGGCTTCAATAAGAAACACTAACAATTTTGGGCAAAACTCAAAGCTGCTCTTTTTATTTGTTGGTTGGCCTCTCAATCGCATTGAAAATATAAATAAGAGCCCCAGAAGATTTGATTCTTTTGTCCTGAATTTTCGTTATATTAGGGGGGAGGGGGAACACATTTGACATTTAAGTTTTTTTTTTTATTATTATTTTCTCTGAACCTAAAATAGTTGTATGTTTCGTTGTTATTTTTCCTCCTCTCATCCCAAACAAAGATTATTGCCCGTTTTCCGCCTCCCTGTCTATCCTCTTCCCGTCTGGCTCTTTTTTTTTTCACGGTGGCATTTCTTTTAGTTGCCTGTTACTCTTGTCGAAAGCAGGGCGTAACACACAACAAAGTCGTTACACTATTTAGCCATGGTGCACTTATACGGCAGAGCCGTGGTGCTGCACTGGAAATAGGGAAGCTGGAACACGCAACAAACAAGCCGAGACTTGAGGTCTTGAGGTTCGTTGTCTTCCAGACAGAAGAGAAAAGAAGACCATTGACGTCGGGAAAAAATGGGTCATATTTCATGCTCAACTGATTTGGACGTGGCTTTTTGTTTTTGTTTCCTTTCACTTTTCAGACGACCCGTTATGTTCCTGTTCTTCCGTGTCTTGGCTATATTCAGAAAATCCGCCGCTATAACATATACAAAATCCCGGTCTCCGCCCTTTGTCCATTCACCTTCCCTCAGCTCGTTAATAAGATGCCATAGTCATCCAGCTTCCGGATGCCTCATCCATTGTTTGGGAGCATCAGAATACTCTTACAATTTAAATCAAAAACAAAATTCAATCGACCAAGAAAAGGAGCGTTATCTCTTCAGCCCAATGACCAATTAGTCGTCAAATAGAAATAAATTCTGTATCACGCCACTTCAGTCGCCCATTAAGTGACGGTGTTTGCGGCCCAAAATATTTTAGCGACTCAAATAGCGGGGAAAAGACATCAGGAGACTAAAAATATACAAACTGTATAACAGTCTGTATTGTGTACAGGCATCAGTGTACGAGAGAGAAAGTGAGAAAAGAAAGAAGAGGGGTTATTATTACCAGCCGTTCTGGTGTGGGCGCTCATATCGCTGCTTTTTTCCTTTTTGAAATATGAATTGTGACAGACAACAGGATGTGAACTGCGAAGGAGCAGTGCGGAGGGCGGATGGAAGAAGAATGCTTTAATGAACTGCTTGGCGAGCGGCGCGGACCGCAGGTCCTGTTGTTGCTCGTTGTGAGCGCATCACGTCAGTAAATAACGCGACTCTATATCTTCGCTACCTCTTTCTGGTGGTGGCGAGACGCAAACACAAGCCCATCAATCATAAGTTCGCGCCTCTTTCCCCTTGCTGAGAATCAAATGACTCACGGTAAAACACATACGAATACGGGCCTAGAATATGTTATGCTTGTAAGTTAACTTTGACAATCAAAATTGTGTTTCGCTAAAAAAAAAGCCTTGCAATTATTTTTGCATAGTAAGCTGACCGTGTTGCCGCTGTGATTAATCGATAATTTTTTTTCTGCCAAAAGTGTCCCAATTATCCAAGAAAGGATGTCCCACGATGAGTTGTTTTTTCCCAATGGACGAAGTGCATTAGCAGATCATTCTTCACCGCCCAAGTAAAAAGGGGGGTTTTAGTTTTCCGACATTTACAGTCATCTCTTCCGCTTCTTCTTTTGCCAAAGAAAAGACGGAGGAAAAGAAAGAGTGAGCGCCATTAGATCTACACAAGTCAATAGCCATGCACATCGTTAAACTATTGGCTTTTTTTTTTCTTTCCCTTTCCGAAAATACGAACTGTTGTATATCGATGACTTCCGTCCCGACGTCCATACAGTCCATACAGTATATTTAATACGGGATGTATACACAGACAGACACGGCGGTACGTGTAAGACAAGCGTCACACGACAACGAAAAGGAACAAAAATGAGAGGGGGAGGATAGTTCCCCTCTTCTTCTTTATGGTAATGAATTGTTGGTGTCTAATGTGGCGAGAGCTGCTGGTGGTAGTTTTACCATATGGAAAGCGCTGGTGCGGTGTTGGTGGTGTTATCAATTGTTCGGCTATAAATACTGTACGGCAGTTGTTGTGGTGGTAAATATGGAATGGAAAAAGTCAAAGAGACTAGAAGAAGCCGAGAAAAGTTGCAATAGAGAAACCGGAACTGAAGGATTGAGAGGCTGTCAAAAGCGATTTGTGGGGGCCCCGACGTTTGTTAAGCGAGATTTTTGTTTCCACCCCACTCTTTTTTATTTGAGACTTGCGCTGCTGCTGTTTCCTTCTTTTCTCTCTTGCAGTCAATTGCACAAAAGCTTAAACAAAATGGAAAGGCGCTCTCTCCAGCAGCGAAAGCTCCAAACTTCCGTTGATGCGATATCTTTTTATTCTCTTTATCCGGCCCTGTTCAATACTTTCATGCGCTACTCATAAGAGTGCTATACGCTCCATGTATTGAAACCTAAATACTCTATACGTCTACACCCTTGAATGGTTACATATGTGTTATTACATACGTCCTTGTTTTTCTCCAAACGAACGAAAGAACAGAATCAGAACAGAAAGGGAAAAAGATATGCCGGTACAAGCAAAGGTAATCGCGTTCGTGGAATGATGGGAATAAAAAAAGAAATAAAACTTCAGCTGTTGTGCGACATGATATGTAACAAAAAAGGAATCCTGTTCATCCTTTCTTTTATCATTTAAAAAAAGTTTTGCTTCTCTTGCAAAAAAAAAAAAAATGGGCAATAAATATATATATAGGACTAATTTTTCATTGTTGGCAAGAGTCAAAAGCAGAGAAGAACGACGCTGGTTGCCAGGACCACTTGCCAACTAATGAGGGAATCTTTGTCTCTTGTCTGGCGTGGCGTCCCATTGTAAGTTGATGTTGTTTATTAGACCCTATTCACTTAATTCCCCTGTGTGACGGACCAAAAGAAGAAAAGAGCAACGGATAAGAAAGAATCTAATAAAAAATAAAAATAACCTCACATTCTGCTCATTAAATGTACGACCCGCCAAGTCTGCAAATGTAGCAAATAAATTCACAACAATACGACATGATATCAAGAAACAGTGGATGATGTTATGAATTTAGAAATAGTTACTGTCGTATCTCATTAGTGAATGACAAATCATCAACTCCAATATTCCTATTCCAGTTATTGCGAACGCCAAAATGTTTTCCCCCGTTTAATTTCTGATCCCTTCCCAGTTGTCATACAAAAGTAAAAAAATTAACTGGTCCAATTAAGAGAATATCAAAGCAAGAATTTCCCCATGTTTTAAAGGCTTTCGAAAACCGGAAGGTGGAATGGCGGCCGTCATACGGTAGACGGGCGGTACTTGGCCATTCGTGGCGTGTGTTTCAAATGATGCTTCAAAATACCCTTTACGTTGGCGGACTTTGTGAAGGAGAAGCTAACGATTTCAACCCATTGATTTAGACACGCAAGGTTCAATTAGCTGATTTATCGTTACATATAACGAACAGCATACAGTGTATCGTGAGCCACGATTGCAATAATGCTCACAAACGCGAGAAATGAGACGTTGGTGCGTGCATACAAGATGGAAAAGAAAGAACCGACTAGGAAAGTTAGTCGAGCCAGAGTTGATTTGAGGTTGTCGATTCTGCCCATTTCCAGATCAAACCCAACTTTCTGTTGGCTTTGTATAGATCACCCCCCACTCGTCTCCCCAGGACCGTTTCAATAGCCAAGTTTATACAATCAGAGGAGAAATCGGTGAAGCAGAGTAGAAAACGATGAAAAAGTCTGTTGGCTCGTGTACAGCCAGCGCGAGCCCTTCTGTATCTTTTCCTCATCGCAATAAGTTGGTGGCTCTTGGCCTTTCAAATGGAGAGAGAAACACAGACACGGCACGAGTGATGTACACTAGAGACAAGTCAACAAGTCTTGTATAAACCAATGTAAGTATAGCTTGCATAGCGTTAACAAGAGAGTTATTGAGAGAGACACAGACGCAAGGGGGGGGGGGAGGGAGATCCGAATGAGGTGAATTGAGCGCGCGGAATCGTTCGAGCTAATTACATCGACCACTTTGAACTAATTAGCCGCAGACCGCATGCAACGAAAAACCTCGACTGCGATGGGAAAATAAGAATGTGCTGCTGTTTTTTCCCAACTCTTTTATCTATAGACTCGGTGGTAGTTATTAGTACACACTTCACCGAAGAAGCACGAGGGGGGAATGTCAGATTGAAGCGCGTAGTAAAGAGGGGAGTCAGTTGAGTGAAAGAAAACCGCATATTTTTACAGTCTAGGTGTGGCATTTGATCGAATTAAAATTTGGCTACAAGAGTTCGTGAACGATTACCATCTGTGGGATGGTTTCGTTCTGCACGATTCTTCTTCATTCCCTCCAAATGTGGAAAACGGAGAAAAATTTCAAAAGAATAAAAGGACTCGGTTTGAATGATTTATCCAACGAAATAAAAGTAGATACATATTTCTCTGGCCTATTTTGAAAAGATGAAACAACGGCAAATAAGCACAAAGACAAGTAGCCGCTCTGTACTGATTTGCTGATGTTTTTGTACACGACAATTCCAACAAGAATAATGATGAGAAAGATAAAGGAGAAGAAACGGAGGGGTATCCGTATCGTGAAGAGCTTTGTGGTCTACCGCTCATATAGTGTAATTGTGTACAGTATAGACTAGACAACTAATTATTAGGCGAAATCATCCTCTTGAAAATGATAAAAGCCTCATCGGCGTGTGTGCATCCTCATCATGTGCCAGCGCCGGGCGGCGACCGCGGCCGCTCGCTGCCAAACACAAGGGATCGGCGGTGGCGGTCCCTTCATCTTACCCTCCTATCGCATTTTCCTTGCTGTTTCTTTTGTGCGGACTTTGATCTACTGTATTCCGAACTGAAACAACTATTCATTGTAAATACATTTACCCTGCTTTATCTTCATCTCGTTACCGAGAGAAAAAAGCTTGTTTCAGCTCAGACCAAATTGTACGTTTCTTCTAATAAACAGAAGAATTGCTTAAAATAAACCTTTTTGAAAAAAAAAATTATCTCTCAATTTTACGATTGATGTGATGATCTTAATCACAAAATCTAAATTGATGACAATTTACCCCATCTAGGCTAAAATGGTAAATGAAAAATGTGGTGACTTACCTTATCGGTGTAATCGCTGCTACTGCTTCCGCTACGCTGAGCGATCATCTGCTCGCGTATTTTCTGGAGTTCAGCGATTTTTTCGTTGAGGATGCGCTCCTTTTCCGTCAAAGATTCGCCGCCCAGCGCATCCAATAGCGATCCGGCATCTGACGCATGAC
>JACCDP010051504.1_pt1 | contig 10681 bp, 22 predicted proteins | sample 7445841 | NCBI WGS metagenome assembly JACCDP01 (sample SAMN15323441, study PRJNA562643) | freshwater metagenome | isolation source: river surface water | place: USA:Blue River Watershed | collected 2017-08-17
CTTCGTGGAGATACTCAAAGAAGGCATCTACACCCCCGTAGAAAGACGGAGCAGTGCATCCGAATACTCCACTAGATTCCCCGTCCCTAACAATCTCTCCCTCAACATCCCAGTGGGTGGGCTCTCCATCGAAAGTTACCCTTTTTACAGTTAAGGTAAATTTGCCGTCATCACTAATCATTATCTTCCTCCTCAATAATAAGTTCTTCGTGTGGAACATAAACAATAAAAGGAAGTCTGGGGTCCCCCATAGCAGGTTTCCATTGTTCTGTGGGGCTTTCATTGAGAACATTATTTAGTTCTTTTTGCAGTTGTCTCCATGAATATGTCCATGAGCCATCACTTCCAGCAATAGACCACCCTACTGGGTGACGTTGCCAAGCAGAGCCACTTTTATCTATAACCACCGAGCCCATAGGAGGCTCTTTTATTTTTTTCATAAGCCAACCATACAGTTATAATGGTGTAATGCCAAGCCAACACACTCAATGGAGCAAGGACCAAAGGCTGATTCAGTATCTAGACCAGATGCGAGCAGCCAACTTTGCCATGTGGTCTAAGTGCTACTTGTGCGACCAAAAGTCTATTGGCATTACAGCAATAAAAGAAAAACTCTATCCAGTCTGCCAAGACCACGACAATCGCCCTGACCAAGATGTGTAAGAAATGCGGAAACTGCTCTACCGAGCATCCCTACACTATGGACGATGCCATAGACACTTACGATGCCTTGGGGTTTAAGAACTCTTCTCCAAAGCAATCTCGCGCTTTGAGCGATTGATTCCTCTTTTTACTTTACTTACTGGAATAGTTCTAAACTGACCTAAAGCATCAAAGCAAGTGACAATATCCTTTCTTACATAAAGAAATGTCCAAAGTCCTCGCTCTCCCGCTGCTTTGAATTTAGAACCACTTCTAAGTGGTTTGATTCCTTTGATTTCTAAAACACTGCTTACATCTTTAGGAATTTCGTTTAGAAAGTAACGCTCTAATGCAAACTTTTCTTTAGCCACTTCTTCCTCCCTTGCAGGAGTATACACCTATACAATAAAAAGTGCAAATCTTTGCGCCTTCATTCCGTTAACCGAAGGGGAACGGGAAAGGAGTGTGTGTTTGGTTTGTGTGGGCTTTATACAACTCTAGTAGCGCACTCGGAGCAGTAATTCATCACTCTTATTTTGTTAGGGTATAAAAAGAATTGTTTTCCACATCCGTAGCAAGCAGTCATTCTTCCACTAGAAAGTGGTTTTTCTTTTCGCTTTATCTCTAATCCAAATAGTTTCATTTCTTATGCTCCTTCATATGGCGAACTAACGTTGCGTGGGCAAAGCCTGAGCGGACCTCAATCTCTTTCTTGCACTCAGGGCAGATGACTACGCGGTTTGCTGCAACTTGTTTACTCATCGGACACCAAAATACTTTTGAAGCCAAACTGCCTTATCTACATCAAAAGGACGATTAGGGGTCTTATCTGTGTAGTCATCTCCATAGTGATAAGTAATATTATTAGTTGCATCAATAATATAAGTAGAGCCTAAGCAATGGTAAGACCAGTTGTGGTCTTTTTCTCTCTCGGAGACATCCATCTCCGTAAATGAAGGGGGGTCCAAATCTTCATCATTATCATCAATCCATGAATAATATCTTGCATGTGCTTTTGCTAGATACTCTGCTTCTTCAGAAAAATTTGCATTTCCGTGAGTATCACAAGAGTCGCAATACCAAATCCAGCCAGCAATTGTTTCTTTACAAGTGCCTCTAGTTACTATATCTTCCATATTTTGCATTTTTTATCCTTTCGTCGTTTTGTCATTTTGTGGCTTACTTTTAGCAGTCACAGGTAGAGTATGGGTCAAACTGGCAGAATTGACAACCCATTCGCTCTGAGTGGGCTTTACAGTAGTAAACAAATTGATGTTCGTCGCAACATACAAATCTTTCATCAATGATGTGGTAGAACTCTGTTTGGTCTATGGTGTGTGTCATAAATACAGAATACACCTATACAATAAAAAATGCAAATCTTCGCGCCTTCGTTCCTTTATAAGCGGGAAAGGCGGGTAGGGGTGTGTGTTTTGGGTGTGTGCTGGGCTGGCGCCCCCGTCAATTGTGGACAATTCGCGGGGGGGCCAGTGGTAACTAGTCCATCACTAAGGAGTGGCCCAGCATTACTATTTTACTCCTTCTAGTTTTCTTCTTTTTACTCTTTGTTTAGATTTACGATTACTTTCTCGAACGCAAGTAGCGCATAATGGGTAGCCTTGTTTGTAGACAGTGTTTTCTGTAGTTCTTTCATGTCCATGCCTACAATGACTATTAAGGCTAGGGCGACCAACAATTCGGTCAATAGAAAGAAGAAGTCCGCGCTCTATAGCGTCCCTGTTGTTTTCTCTGGCAGTTCCAAGAACAAGATGATTTGGGTTAACACAAATCTTGTTGTCACACATATGCATAATGTGGAATTTTGAAGAAACTAAAACGCCTTTATTCTTAGCAAGACAATAGGAAAGTTTGTGAGCGGTAATAATTTTTCTTTTGGTGTAAGCAAATGCTCCATAACCCCTGCTTGTCGTGGCAGCAATCCAATACCAACAATCGTCTTCTTCTTCGTCTATCCAGACTTTATCCCAAAAACGTTGGTCGAGTTCTTTAGTCCACTTCAGTTTCACGAGCGATTTTTGCCTCCATAGCCCTTACATAGGTTCGTAGTCTATGGCAACAAGCGCAAACAATGTCGCATTTATCCACCTCAGCCTGAACAACTTTGAGGCTCTGAGTGTGGTGATGGTATCTAGAGAGGCTAAATTTCTTTACCCCGCGAACATGGTCAAAGTCCATTTGAAACCACTGCTTCTCTTCACCGCAGTCGGGGCAAAACTTAACAGCGGCTTTCTTTCTCTGAAGGTATGCATCTATCTCTGAGCGATACTGTTTAGTTCTGTTCTGTGTCTTTTCTTTTTGGTCTATGCCTAAATGATAGGAAATAGTTCCTTTAGAAACACCTAACTCGCTGGAAATTTGTTTATAAGACTTTCCTTCTGCTGCGAGCAGGTGTATGGCTTTCCCGACGCCCTTGGCTTTTGATACAGACTTCTTGTGTGAAGTTGATGCACGTTTTTTACTGTTTGTATTAGCCATTTAGTTAAAAGATTAAGGCTAAAAAGAAAAGGTGATTTGTGCTTATTATTTAGTTATAGAATAAAAAATGCGTTTTTTCGCGCCTTCATTCCGTTAACGGCGGAGGAGGTGGGGAGGGTTGTGTGTGTTGTGTGTTTTGTGTGGGGAAGTTTTCTGCGTCATCTTTGAGCAGTTCGTCATAAATATCTTCTGGGACTTTATGCCCTGCTGCTTCATGTTGTTTGATGTGGTCAATCATGTCTTGAGTATTATGAGCAGCATATCCTGCGCCGTTCATATCATCTAATAAAGAACAGGTGACGCAATAAAGGAAGCCACCTGAAGACATGATTACATATAAATCTGACTTAAAAAACCGTGCGTATGCCATACAAATAATTCTAGCAGTGATATGTTTACTTAATGGAAGATTTCATGCCGATGGACCCAGATGACGAAGATGCCTTTGTTGACTATTTGATTGAAATAGGTATCTTAGAAGAAGATGGGTTTGATGAAGACGGGGAAGTTACTTATGTTTACAACTTTCCCCTAATGAGGTCTTTGATGCCTGAAATGTATGAAGAAATTATGCAGGGCGTAAATGCTGGTCTTATGGACTTATACGAGCATGGTTATGTAAAAGTTGATTATGACGAAAATCTAACTGCTCATTTCAGCGCAACCGAAGAAGGAATGAAATACTTTAAGGATATGGGTTATGAAGATTAATCCCAAGAGCCGCGAAGAGTGGGAAGCCATCCGTCGCAAAGAGGCTCTTCTACATCACGAGGGTGCCACGATTTTGTTTGGTCTGCTGGGACTCCTAGCCAACTCAACAACCCATGTGCGCATTGGTGACAAAGCAGATGACCAAGAGGACTCTTAGTCTGAGCATCTTTTCCATACACAATAGTGTCAACAAATTCGGCGTAGCCGCCATCTAATTTAACACGAAGAGCATTTTCGTAGCCACCAAAGCCTGTTTCTTTTAGTTTTAGTCCGCAGCGTGAACAATTCATTTTTCTTGGCTTCATCTCCTTTATTGTAGACAAACTTGTATAAATGTCAAATAATGACTAAAGAAGGTCAAACCAGCCTAAAGCAGACCTGACTCCACCGCTTCCAAAAGTAGTTCTTGCAGAAAGAACAACTACATCGCTGACTGGAGTATCTGAGTTTGTTCTTCCAAGTTGAAAAGCAAAGTTCTGAGAATCAAAACTTTTTGCTGTTGAACTTTGATTTGTTGCTCCAAAAAATCCTTCAAGTATCTTGGTCCCACCAGTCATTGCTGTTCCAGAAATATTATATTCAACGTTTAATGTAGGATGTAAAACCCAAGTTCCACCAGTTAAAGTTGTTGGATTTCTTATTAAAGCATAATCAAAATCGGCATTTGTAGTTGCAGATACATCAACAGACCCTGGAACAATTACTGAGTCTGTTCTATTACTAGCCATACGAATAGCCACAAGTGGGTAATAATCTGTTGAAACTGTTGCTGTAGGACGTATTGCGTGGTGAGCATTAACAGATTTGAAATACCCACCATTAGATATGATAGAAATACAAATTTGTTTCATTGTGCTTGACGAGGCAGTTGTTCCTAGATTTTCAATTTCGTAGCGAACTGGAAGAGTTGCTGTAGTCATGTAAGTGCTATCAATAACGTTAGCGTGGTTAAACTGATGACAGATAATAAAGTAGCCATCAATAGCAAAGCCCATTCGAACCGAGCCAGCCCCAAGCCATTCAAACTCTGAGAACATAATTTGCGCTTTGGTGAGGTCAAGAGCGATGTCGCTTGGCCCGTTTCCATTGAGAGGGTCAATGTTCCACTCATTCTGAGGAATTCGGGTTTCTACAATTTGTCCAGTTGTATAACTACGCTTGACAAAATAGACATTGGTTCCATCTTGTTCTAAGTAAAAACCATTTTGACGACCAAAATATCCAGCACGCTGACGCAAGTTGGTTTGAGGTGGAGCAAAGACAAAAGTTTGTAAAACCTGTAAAGACTTTCCTGGTTGATAAGGAAAAACCTTTTTTGTCTCTCTAAGAACTTTAGAGCCAGAAGCAGTAGTTACTGTAAGAGCGGAACTGCTTTGATTGGCAATGTGAGTAACAGATGCCCCGTTAGCAGTAATGTCGTCAAAATCGCCATTTTCATTGTAACGATGACTAGAGTCAAAAAGAACATATCCCTCTGATGTCTTGATACGACCAAACATATCGGTTCTAAAAGAACCATAGCCGTTTGCTTTGACGTTGGGGGTTCTGTCTCTCATTAGAGTATTCTACCCCTTCATTTTATTATGACTCTCTTATCATCTTAGCAATTACTTTAATTACTTCTTGGGGACGCCAACTAGAATCCACATAAAGAGCCTCTACTTTTTGAGCAAGGTCTTCTTTGAATTGTTCGTGTCCCCAACCGTATTTAGGTTCAAGTGTGTGATTAGGAGTTGAGGACATATCGGTTCTTATTCAAGATTGGTTGGTAGCAACTGCTATTTGAAGTTTTGGTCTTGATGTAGCCATATCGAGCCATACGAAAACGAAGCGCACCATGAGTCACACCAAGATACTTAGCAAGACGGAATAGCGAAACTCCATCTTCTGAGTAAACCTTGTAGATAAGAGCAGAATACTCTTCTGCTTCTTTACGAAATTTTGGAGAGTGAGAGCGAACCTGTTGAGCCATCGGCTGAAGTTTGAGCAATCTTTCAAGGCTCTTTGGGTTTGGTTCTGGAAGAACTCGCTTTTCTTTGATTGGCTTGAGTGGTGGGGTTGGCAACGGATATGAGGACCTTGTTGGAACCATAGTCACTTCACAAATTTGACGAATGCGCTCGCGGGTAAATCCAACAGCATCAGCGATTGATTGAAGGCTCCACTCGTTGTTACGCAACGCGGCGATGTAAGAGTTACGCTTTTCAATGTCATCACCAATCTGTTTGAAGGCATCCCAAACTTCCGTAGGAAGAGTGTGGTTGGTTTTTGTGTATTGGCTAGTCATTGTTATTCCTTTCGTAGTATTCGTCGTTAGTAGGCAAGTCTAGTACGTATTTGCAAAGAGCGCAAGTTGTCTTAACATACTTCCCTGACTTTATTACAAAAAACTAAATATGTGTTAGTTTTGTTTGTTCTGCTCTATAAACCAAACTATCCAGTCGCACATCTCGTCAACACTGAGGGTTTGAACATGGCTTGGCCCGACAAGTTTCTCTATTTCTTTGATGTAATCAGATAATTCGTTCTGAGGAACATTAGTTTTTAGCGCCATATAGTCATATAAAGAGTTCAATACTTCCATGACAAAATTTGGCTCGTCCGTTCGGTATCCAGAGTCAAGGACCATCTTGATAAATTCCTTGTTGTAATACTCGTCGTTTCGCTCTTCCATTGTCCTATTTTAGTGTAGAGTTCTAAGATGATAATAAGCACTGCCGCGGATACAGAGAGAATATGGCGCCAACTCCACGATGAACTGACCACCTATCCTATCGAGGGAGTAGATGCCGGAGGAGAAAACCTCTTTCTGTATATCAGGGGGGCAAAAAATAAATGGGCAATGATTTGCGCTGGAACTGTAAAGATAGCCAGTAACCCTCCAATAGAGGGAGACTTTCCTCTAAGACCAGAGTATTTTGTAGGGCACTCGGTCAACTACATAAGACCAACATATCTAGAAAACCCTCAACTGTGGGAGATAGAGCCTTCAGATAAGTTTATGTCTATTGATAATGTAACAATGGAAATTATTGGACAGCACTTTAGTTTTCTTCTACAGATAGATAAATTCGGCATCTCTATGATGGATAGTTGATTTTTTCGCGCCTTCATTCCGTTATAAAACGAGGGAGTGTAATGGGGGAGAAATGTGTGGGTTTGTGTTAAGGTTTGTTAATGAATACCATTCTTCAAGGCGACTGTATAGAAGTTCTAAAAACGCTTCCTGAAAATAGCGTTGATTCAATTGTTACTGACCCACCGTATGGTCTTGAATTCATGGGTAAAGAGTGGGATGCTCCTTGGAAAAAATCAGAAGTTGTCAAGGTAACAGACAAATCAACAAACGGAATTTTTCACGATAAAGGTTTCAATCACGGAATTAGATTTTCTCGTGGCTTATTTGAAATGCAAGAGTTTCAAAAGTGGTGTGAGTCTTGGGCAAAAGAAGCCTATAGAGTTCTCAAGCCAGGAGGACACATTCTCGCTTTTGGCGGTTCTCGTACTTACCACAGACTTGCTGGTGGAATTGAAGATGCTGGTTTTGAGATTCGTGACCAGATTATGTGGGTTTATGGCTCTGGATTCCCGAAGTCAATGAATGTGGGTCTTGCTTTAGAAAAGAAAGGTTTTGACTCAGAAGAATATGCTGGGTGGGGAACTGCTCTCAAACCAGCGCATGAGCCAATTGTTATGGCGAGAAAACCCTTAGAAGGAACTGTTGTAGATAATTTATTGGCTTGGGGAACTGGTGCCATTAATATTGACGAGTCACGAGTGCCAGGTGAGCCTGTGCCAATTAATAAACTTGAAGAATGGTCTGGATTTGGTCAAAAAATTGAACCAAACTACGAACAAGAAATAAATAGTAGTGGACGCTTTCCAGCAAACTTTATTCACGATGGCAGTGATGACGTAACAAAGTTGTTCCCACGTTCAAAGGGAGGAGCGTTTCCAGCCAAGCGTGGAAAAGCAGTAGCAACAACTTTTGCATCTGGTCAAGAAACTGAAGGCGGATTTAGAGCAATGGGCGATGATGGAAGCGCAGCAAGGTTTTTCTACTGCGCAAAAACCAACAGCAAAGAAAGACATGACGGTATGGGAGAAGAAAAGAACACGCACCCGACTGTAAAACCTACTGAATTGATGCGCTACTTGGTACGCTTGATTACTCCTCCTGCTGGAACTGTGCTTGACCCATTTATGGGTTCTGGCTCGACTGGAAGAGCAGCGGTGCTTGATGGTTTTTCTTTTATAGGAATAGACCAAAATGCTGAGTATGTAGAAATAGCAAAGAAAAGGGTGGCTGCTGTAAATGGGATTTGAGATAAAAACTGGAGATGTCCTTAGCAGAATTGCTGAAATTGAAGATGGAACAGTAAATACCTGCGTCACTTCTCCTCCTTACTGGGGTTTGCGTGATTACAACAATGATGGACAGATTGGTCTAGAAGAAGACCCAAACGAATATATAAACAAAATGGTCAAAGTATTTAGAGAAGTAAAAAGAGTATTGAGAGATGATGGAACTCTGTGGCTCAATATTGGTGATAGTTACTCTGGTTCTGGAAAAGGACCTGCTGGAAATTTAGGAAAGAAACACAACGAGCGTCATCTAGAAAAGAAAACTGGTGGACTAGTCCCCGAGGGAACTAAGCCAAAAGATTTAGTTGGTATTCCGTGGATGCTTGCTTTTGCTCTACGAGCAGATGGTTGGTACCTAAGACAAGACATTATCTGGGCAAAACCAAACCCGATGCCTGAATCTGTAAAAGATAGATGCACTAAATCTCACGAGTATATTTTTCTTTTGAGTAAGTCTCCTAAATACTATTTTGATAGTGAAGCAATGAAAGAAGATGGAGTTATTCCTGCTGGAACTAAAGGCGCTAAAGGTTCTGTTGAAAGACAAGGGATAAAAGGAGTAAATGCAAGGCCGCCTGTGTATAAAGTTTACGATGGTAAAAGAAATAAAAGAGATGTTTGGTTTGTAAAAACTAAACCTTTTCCTGGGGCGCACTTTGCTGTTATGCCAGAAGAATTAGTTGAGCCTTGTATTCTTGCTGGAAGTCCTAAAGGTGGTTTAATTCTAGACCCCTTTACTGGCTCTGGAACAGTAGGAGTTGTTTCTCTACGAAATGAAAGAAATTTTGTAGGCATTGAACTAAATCCAGAATATGCAATGATGGCTAAAGAAAGAATAGGTGTGGAGAATTATGATGGATTTGCCTATCTGTCGTCACGTCTATGAAGAAGTAGAAAACGACCCTTGCGAGTTTTGCGGAAATCCAAGTCATAAGATGAATTGGAAAGAAGAAAACGAAAAAATGAAAGCATGGAAAGAAGCCAACCCTAATGCTCAGTATGAAGGGTGGATGTCTATATGAATGAATTTTGGTGGTTTATTGCTGGAATAGTTATAGGAGTTTTGTTAGATATTCCTATAGTAAAAATATTATTACGACCAGTAAATCAAAAAATTGCTAAGATAGAAAAAAGTCTTGGTGATAAAAATGACTAAATGGAAATGTCCTTGTAATGGGTGCGCTAAAGCACGCCGACAAGTAATTGATGAAGTATTAGAGATACTTGATGGCGGTGGTGATGCTTATTTTAGAATGCACTTGCTGAAAGAATATATAAGAGAGCAGTTGCCTAAAAAGAAAGAAACTACTCCAAAGACTCAGGGTTGACCAAAACCTCATCTGTTTCATCAAAAATATCTAAAGCAACTTCCATAAAACTATCTTCATGCTCTCTAAAATGATGAGCGCAGAAATATAAATCCCCGTTATTGAAGACCACCATATAAACCGCTTTAGCAATACATCTATCGCAACGGTCATGGGCAGATATAACTTTCATGGTTTCTGGCGCTTCAACCACCACTAGGAGTCACCACCTTCTGGTATTAGTTTGAAAAGTTCTTTGCATGTTGGGCACACTGGATATTTTTCTGGGTCCCGAGAAGGAACCCAGATTTTCCCGCAAAGAGCAATTACTGGTTCACCATATACCATTGCTCTTGTAGCAGAGTCTTTTTCAACATAGTGAGCAAAACGGTCATGTTCACCCGTGTCGTCTAATAGATGTGTGTCGGTGTCTACATCAAAGACTGTTTCACTCATGTATCAATTTTAATTGTTTTCTATGTAACCGATTAGAGTGTCAAGTCAAGTTGAGCGAATGACGAGAATCGAACTCGCACCATCTGCTTGGAAGGCAGAAGCACTACCATTATGCAACATTCGCGTTGGTTCATACACCCTAACACATATAAGGGTAGAATTCTTCCTATGGCTAAAGGAAAAGGTAAGGGTGGCGCAAACGCTCCCGCAAAGGTAATGACAGGGGCTAACCGTCCTAACGGAAAAGCCTATAAGAAAACTATTTGGACTCTTGTATTTAATGAACGACGTGGTCGTTACAGAATGAAAAAAGTTCCTAATCCAAGACTTGCTGGCGCTAAGTAATTATCCACCAGTGGAGTAAAACCCGCTGCCCTTAAAGTGCACAGCCGGAGAACTCCACACTCTTTTCATTGTTCTAAAACAATTAGGACAATCTGGTCCAACTTCAAAGTGAATTTGAGTTTCAGTGAGTTTATTGCAATGCTCGCACTGATATTCGTAAACAGCCACTTTACTTCTTTCCGTATTTTTGCCAGATATACATGACTACCATTCCTGATATAAAACAATATAGCGGGAAGATAAGTGTTAGAAAGAGTTCTCTCATTGGAGAACTATAGCGTTCCAGCAGCCTTTCGCTTGGCTTCAAGAGCAGCAAAGTCTTTAATCTTTGTTTCTCCCATATAAGACCAAGCATAACC
>JACCDP011201212.1_pt1 | contig 10680 bp, 10 predicted proteins | sample 7445841 | NCBI WGS metagenome assembly JACCDP01 (sample SAMN15323441, study PRJNA562643) | freshwater metagenome | isolation source: river surface water | place: USA:Blue River Watershed | collected 2017-08-17
AGAAGAAGAACGACACGGACCAGTGGTCCTACAACAGCGGCACCGCAACCAGCCCCAACTACTGGGGCGCCGGCCCGACGACGCTGTCCGGCTTCGTCACAGGCCAGACGCTGGACTTCTCGATGGGTGCCATCGGCCCCGCGATGGATACCGGCGCCATTCGCGCGCGCCTGGCCGCCCTGCCGCGCGACGCCGCCAAGGTGGCCGGCGCCTCGGCGCTGGCCGACTACGAGATGCACGAGGACATCGATGCCGCCTACGTGCAGGCCTCGCTCGACCTGAGCCCGGCGTGGAACGTGCTGGCCGGCCTGCGCCACGAGCGCACACGCTTTGACGCCGCTGGCTTCGCCAGTTCGGTGGCCGGCACGCTGTCGGCCACGCAGTCCGACAAGGGCTACGGCAACTGGCTGCCGGGCCTGCACACGCGCTACAAGCTGGACCGGGCCACGAGCCTGCGAGCGGCCTGGACGAACAGTGTCGTGCGCCCCAACTTCGACCAGCTGTCCCCCGCCGTCACACTGAGCAGCACGACGGAAGCCAGCGTCGGCAACCCGCTGCTGAGCCCCATGCGCGCCCACAACCTGGACCTGGGGGTGGAACGCCTGCTCGGCGATGACGGCGCCGTGTCGGCCTACCTGTTCCACAAGGACATCAAGGACTTCACCTACGCGACCAACCTCGCCGGCACCGGCGACTGGGCGGGCTACACCAGCGTGACCGGCTACGCCAACGGCGCCAAGGCCAGCGTGCAGGGTGTGGAGCTGTCCTGGCAGCAGCCGCTGCGCATGCTGCCCGGCTGGATGAGCGGCTTCATCGTCGGCGCCAACGCGGCCTTCACGCACTCCAGCGCCGACGTCGCCCGCTTCGACACCGCCAGCCAGACGCAGCGCCTGCGCAGCTCGCGCATGCCGGGCCAATCGGACACGACCGTCAACCTGATGCTGGGCTACGAGGCCGGCCCGCTGAGCACGCGCCTGGCCGTCAACCACAAGTCCAAATACCTGCTGCAGTTCGGCAGCGACGTGACCAACGCCGCACAGGACCAGATCGTCGCCGGCCAGCGTCAGCTGGATCTGTCGGTCAGCTACAAGGTGACGTCGGCCGTGCAGCTCACGTTCGAGGGCGTGAACCTCAACAACGAGCACTACTACACCTATGTCGGTGTGCCGCAGCTGAACTACCAGTACGAGCAGTACGGCCGCACCTACAAGCTGGGCCTGAAGGTCGCCCTGTTCTGACGGCGCTCAGGCCAGCCGCGCGTACACCGCCGTGTCGCGAGCGACTGCGCAATGACGACCGCCAGCTCCGCCCCCATGCCCGCGCGTGCCGCCAGCATCAGCGTGCGTGCCGCCTCCAGCCGCTCGGGCACATCGAGCAGGATGGGGTCGCTCACGCCGGCACCACCTCCACGGGCTTGGGCAGTTCGCGCACGCCACGGATGACCGGGTGGCGCCAGGCCCAGGCGGCGGTCAGCACGCAGCCGATGCCCGCGAAGGCCAGCGCCGCGCGCAGGCCCAGGTGCTCGCCCAGCCAGCCGCCGAGCAGCGCGCCGGGCGCGGCGGGCAACAGGATGAGCCAGCGCACGGTGCTCGTCATGCGGCCCAGCAGCGGGGCCGGCGTGACGGCCTGGCGCAGCGACAGGAAGTTGATGAACATCAGCACCGCGCCGACGCCCCAGGTGAACAGCATCAGCGCAAAACTCGCCACGCCCCAGGCCCCCGCCGGCGCAAAGGCCAGCTGCAGCCAGGCCACGCCGCACAGTGAAAAGCCCAGCACCAGGCAAGGCCCGGGCCCCAGGCGCCGGCTGATGCGGTGGCCGAAGACGCTGGCCAGCACGGTGCCCACGCCGATGGCGACGTAAGACCAGCCCACCGTCTGCGGCGCCAGTTGCAGCTCGCGCGTGGCCAGCAGGATCTGCACCACCAGCGCCGCGTTATGAAAGAGATGCCAGGCCGCGACGGTGATGGCCATGCTGACCAGCAGCGGCCGGTCGCGCACGAAGCGCAGCCCGACCTTCAGCTCGGCCCAGAAGTCGCTGCGCTTGCGCGGCGGCAACTGCTCGTCGACGCGAACGCCGCGCAGGATCACCGTCGACAGCGCCAGCATCACCGCGTTGACGGCCAGCGCCACCGGCGCCCCCAGCAGCTTGATGAGCAGGCCCGCGAGCCCGGGCCCCGCCACGTCGGCGCCCGACGACGCCAGCGCGTTCTTCGCGTGCGCCTCCACCAGCCGCTCGCGCGGCACCACCTGCGTCAGCACGATCTGCGCGGCGCTGCCCGCCGTCGTGTTGACGCTGCCGATGATGAAGCCGACCAGATACAGCCAGCCCATGCCCAGCAGGTCGAACCAGGCCGCGACCGGCACCGACGCGACCGCCACGGCCAGCGCGACCTCGCCGCCGATGTAGATGGGCAGCTTGCGCACGCGGTCCAGCAGCACGCCGGCCGGCAGCGAGAACAGCGCGAACGGCAGCACCTCCAGCGCCTGCAGCAGCCCCATCTGCGTGGGGGTGGCGTGCAGCATGACGGCCGCCGTCAGCGGCAGCGCCAGCAGCGTGATCTGGCCGCCCAGCGAGGAGCACAGGATGGAGGTCCACAGGCGCCGGTAGACGGCGTCGCGCAGCAGGTCCTGCGGCGCGAGGGCGAAGTAGGAAATCAGACGGGAGAGCATGACGACAACGGCTGGAGAACTCGACGGAGGGGCGCGCCGAGACGGCGCGAAACGGCGCAGGACGAACCGCGAGCGCCGTCAGTCGAGGTCGAGCAGCTTGGTCATCGCTGCATGCTAGCAGCGCCGCCGCGCCTCACGTATCCAGGCGTGACTCACCAGCCGACGGCGGCGCCGTCGCGGCGCGGGTCGCTGGCCGCCACATAGCCCTGCACCGCCGGGTCACCGAGCCGCCAGATGAACTGGCCGGCACCGAAGTCCTGGTAGCTGTCGTGGATGTCGCCCACCTGGTGGCCGCGCGCGCGCAACGCCTCGATCGTGGCCGGCGGCATGTGCGGCTCGATGTTGACCGACAAGCCCTCGTTGAAGCGCCAGCGCGGCCCGTCGCAGGCGGCCTGCGGGTTCTGCCCGTAGGCCAGCATGCGCACCAACGTCTGCATATGGCCTTGCGGCTGCATGTTGCCGCCCATCACGCCGAAGCTCATCACCGGCGCGCCGTCCTTCGTCAGGAACGCCGGGATGATGGTGTGGAAAGGCCGCTTGCCCGGTGCCACCTGGTTGGGGTGCCCGTCCTCCAGCGTGAAGCAGTGGCCGCGGTTTTGCAGGCTGATGCCGTAGCCCGGCAGCACCAGGCCCGAGCCGAAACCCATGTAGTTGCTCTGGATGAAGCTGACCATGAGGCCCGACTCGTCGGCCGCCGTGAGGTAGATGGTGCCGCCCTTGACCGGGTTGCCCGCGCCGAAGACCTGGGCGCGCCGCGGGTCGATGAGCTTTGCCCGCTCGGCCAGGTAGGCCGGGTCCAGCAGTTGCGCCGGGCTGACCTGCATGGCCGCCGGCTCGGCGACATGGCGGTAGACGTCGGCGAACGCGAGCTTCATCGCCTCGATCATCAGGTGTTGCGCCTCGGGGCTGTCGATGGCGTGCGCCGTGAGGTCCCAGTGCTCGAGCAGGCCCAGCGCCATCTGCGCGGCGATGCCCTGGCCGTTGGGCGGGATCTCATGCAGCGTGTGGCCCGCGTAATCCTTGGCCAGCGGCGTGACCCACTCGGGGCGATAGGCGGCCAGGTCGGCCTCCGTCAACGCGCCGCCGGTCTCGCGCGCGAACCGCGCCAGCGCCGCCGCGATCTCGCCGCGATAGAAGGCCTCGCCACGCGTCTGCGCGATCAGCCGCAGGCTGCGCGCCGCCTCCTCGAAGCGGAACAGTTCGCCCACCGCCGGCACGCGGCCGTGCGGCAGGAAGGCGCGCGCAAAGCCCGGCTGCGACGTGATCTCGCCCAGCGCCGCCGCCATGGCCCATTTGCCCTGCACGATGGGCGGCACCGCATAGCCGCGTTCGGCGATCTCGATGGCGGGTTGCATCAGGTCAGCAAACGGCAGCCGGCCGAAGCGCTCGCTCAGCGCCACCCAACCGGCGACCGCGCCCGGCACCGTCACGGAGCCCCAGCCACGCCGCGGCATCGTCGGGCCGTCGAAGAAGCCCGGCGTCCACGCGGCCAGTGCGGGCCCCGAGGCATTCAGGCCATGCAGGCGCTGGCCGTCCCACAGGATGCAGAAGGCGTCGGAGCCGAGGCCATTGCTGCACGGCTCCACGAGCGTCATGCAGGCGGCCGTGGCGATGGCGGCGTCCACCGCATTGCCACCGGCCTGCATCACACGCAGGCCGGCCTGGGCCGCCAGCGGGTGCGAAGTGGAGACGATGTTGCGGGCAAACAAAGGGCTGCGCCGGCTCGGGTAGCCAGCGGTCCAGTCGAAGCGGGAGGCGTTGTTCATGGCGCGCGATTCTGCGCGTGTAAGGCTTTGCAACGCCAGTGCGAAAGGTCAACCGAAGCGCAAGTCATGTCGTTGAGGACACAAGCTTTCGCGAAGCCCAAGACAACCGAAACCAACCCCTGGAGCACTCAAGATGAACACGCTGAAGACCACCATCGCCACCGCCCTCATCACGCTTGCCTCGGGCATCGCGATGGCCCAGCCTGCCACGCCCGCCGCCACGGCGGCACCGGCCACCACGGCGGCCCCCACTGCAACCACAGCGCCTGCTGCGGCCCCCGCCACCCCGGCCGTGAAGCCCGCCGCCGCTGCTCCTGCCGAAGCCGCCAGCGCCGCCAAGCCGGCCCACAAGGCCGAGCACAAAGCCGCCAAACACAAGGCCGCTGAAGCCAAGACCGAGACCAAGACGCAGTAAGCGCGACAGCGCTCCGCGCAAGGCCGCAGCCCTCACCGGCTGCGGCCTTTTTTCATCGGGCGTCGATGCGGCGCGTGAATTGGTTCGTGAACGCGACTCGCAACCCTCGCGACAGGGTGTGATGCCATTCATGAACGGCACCATCTGGGGCGGCGCCGTCGTCGGCGGCCAGTACGCAGCGAACAGCAGCGGCCATGTGATCGGTGGCAGTGTCGGCGCCGGCTGGGGCCAGATCAACGGGCACGTCGTCGTGACAGACTGGAACAGCAGCGTGCAGGTCAACGATGCGCCGATGCCCGTGCTGCCCGGAGCCAACAAGCGTGCGCTGCCGGAGCCCGCACCGCTGGCGCTGACCGGGCTGGCCCTCGCCGCCGCCGGGCTGGTGCGCCGCCGGACGCGGCGCTGAGCCGTCAGCGGATCGGCGCCATTTCCTTCATCGCCTTGACGGCGCCGGCGCCGACGGCCGCGCCGAAGCGCTTGGCCAGCCGCTCGGCCACGTTGTCGCGCGGCGTGTAGTCGATGACGTCCTCGGCCTTCACGACCTCACGCGCCACGTAGTCGAGGTTGCCGTAGTGGTCCGCCAGGCCCATGTGCACGGCCTGCTCGCCATTCCAGAACAGCCCGGAGAAGGTCTCCGGCGTCTCCTGCAGGCGCTTGCCGCGCCCCTCGCGCACGACGGCGATGAACTGGTCGTGGATCTGGTCGAGCATGGCCTGCGCATAGGCTCGCTGCTTGGGATGCAGCGGGCTGAACGGGTCCAGCATGCCCTTGTTCTCGCCGGCCGTCAGCAGCCGCCGCTCGATGCCCACCTTGTCCATCAGCCCCGTGAAGCCGAAGCCGTCCATCAACACGCCGATGGAGCCGACGATGGAGGCCTTGTCGACGTAGATCTCGTCGGCCGCTGCGGCGATGTAGTAGGCCCCGGACGCGCACATCTCCTCGACGACGGCATAGACCGGCTTGTCGTAGAGCTTCTTCAGCCGCTTGATCTCGTCGTAGACGATGCCCGCCTGCACTGGGCTGCCGCCGGGCGAGTTGATGCGCAGCACGACGGCCTGGGCGCCATCGTCCTTGAAGGCATCCTTCAGCGCGGCCAGCAACTGCTCGGCGCTGGCCTCGGTGTCGGCCGCGATCTCGCCGCGCACCTCGACAAGTGCGGTGTGCGGTGTCGAGGTCTGCGTGACATGCCGGCCCTGCATCCACATGACATACACCAGCAAGGCCGCCAGCATCAGCCAGAACAGGCGAAACACCGTGCGCCAGCGCCGCTCCAGTCTGCGCTCACGCAGGAAGTCCCGCGCGAGCTGGGCCAGCAGCGTCTCCTGCTGATGCGACAGCGACGCGGCGGGCTGCGGCGGCGCGTCCACCGGGTCAGGCATGGGAGGAGGCAGGGAGTCGTCGGGAGCGCTGGTCATATCAATCCTGGAAAGCAGGCTGGGTGTCACGGGTCGGGTGCCAGAACACCTGCCCGTCATGTTCGGTGAGTTCGATCTTGGTGAGCCGCCCTCGCGGGCAGGGGCCCATGACGCAGTGGCCGGTCAGCGGGTGATAGACGGCGCCGTGGATGCTGCAGATGATGAAGCGCTTGCCGTCGTCGAGGAACTCGCCTTCCTGCCAGTCCATCTCCACGGGCACATGCGCGCAGCGGTTGAGGTAGGCCACGGGCTGTCCATCAAAGCGCAGCGCGAACGCGCGGGCCGGCTGGCGCCACTGCAGAACGTCGAAGCTGACCGCCTGGCCGCGCTCGGCAAGCTCTGCGGAACCGCACAGAGGCTGCGGCGGCGCGAGGTCCTGCTCAGGCATGCTCGATCAACCAGTCGTGCAGTTCGCGCGTGGAATGCGCCACGAACAACGGGTTGAACTCGGCAAAGGTCTCGTGGTCGTGCGCGCCGAAGCTCACACCCACGCTGGGCGTGCCGGCGTTGGCAGCGAGCTGCAGGTCGTGCGTCGTGTCGCCGATCATCAGCGTGCGCTCGGGCTCCACGCCGAACTCGCGCATCAGCTCCAGCAACATCTGCGGGTGCGGCTTGGAGCGGGTCTCGTCGGCGGTGCGGGTGCCGTCGAACAGCGACGTCAGCTCGGCATGCGCCAGCACACGGTCAAGGCCCACGCGGTTCTTGCCGGTGGCCACAGCCAGCCAGTGGTGCCGTGCCTTCAGCGCCTGCAGCATGGCCAGGCTGCCATCGAACAGCGACACCTCGTGCTCGGAGGCCAGGTAGTGGTGGCGATAGCGCAGGCCCAGCTCGCTGTAGCGCTCGGGCGCCAGGCCCGGCACCACATGCTCCAGCGCGTCACGCAGCCCGAGGCCGATGACGAATTTGGCTTTCGAGAACTCGGGCTCGGGCAGGCCGATGTCCACGGCGGCGCGCTGGATGCAGCGGGCGATCAGCGCGGTGGAGTCGAACAGCGTGCCGTCCCAGTCGAAGGCGATGAGATCGAAGCGTTGGGGGCGGGTGGTCATGGGGGGATTGTCGTTGCGCGGCAGCCGCAGCCGCGACGCCGCTCAACGGCTGTAGAGAACCCGCCCGCCGCGAACCGTGCACTTCACCCGGGCGAAGTTCGTCGCGGCGCGCGCGGGATCGTCCTGCAGGACCACCAGGTCCGCATCCATCCCGGGGAGCACCCGGCCGCGCCGGCGCGATTCCTGCCAGCGCTCGGCGGGCGCCGTCGTCAGTGCGGCGAGGATCTGCATCGGCTGCATGCCTGCCTGAGCCAGCAACCGATATTCATCGGTGGGATCGCTGTCTTCCACATAGTCGACGTCGGTGCCGAACAAGACCTTGCCGCCGGCCGAGACGAAGCGGCCGAACTCGCGCACGCTGTCTCGCAGGATGCGATCAGCCTGTTCGGGCGGCACCTTGTCCTTCGCGAGCTCGTAGTCGAGCAGCTTGAGCGTCGGCACCATCCAGACGCCGGCGGCGCGCAGTGACTCCATCAGCTCGCCAGGCCAGGGGCCGGGCACCCCCAACGGAGGATGGGCCAGGATGTCCACCCCGGCCGCCAACGCGGCACGCAGCCCATCCAGGTCGGTCGGATGCGCAAAGACCAGCCGCCCACGGCGATGGGTCTCATCCGCCGCCGCCCTGGCGATGTCTGCCGGCATCCGTTTGGGCGGCTGGTTGCGCTGCGGCGTGACAAGAAACAGCTTGGTCGCTTCAGCGCCCGCGTCGAGGTTCAACCGCACCGTCTCCAGCGCGGCCGGCACCGAGGCTGGCTGAGGCAGCCTGGCGAGCAAGTCAGGCTTGAAGTGCTCCAGATAGAAGGGCAGCCCCTGCGGCGGGAACAGCGGCATGCCCGCCGTGAGCAGGCGCGGCCCTTGCAGATCGCCACGTTCGACCCGCGCACGCAGGGCCAGCGTGTTGTCGCGGTCGGAGGCGATGTCGAATGCCGTCGTGAATCCGTAACGCGTCAGCAGCGACGTCAACCCGGCCTCCAGCCGAACGGCCGGCGCCTCCCTGGCACCCGCGAACGCGCTGCCATTGAGGTGGACATGGCTGTTCTGGAAACCGGCCACCACAACGCCGCCATCGCAGGCCGGATTCAACGGCGGCACGCCGGCTGGAGAGGCAGCGCTCGTGCCGACGGCCACGATGCGGCCGCCCTCGATCAACACCACACCATCGTCCACCGGCGCCGCATCGGGCGACACATAGACCCGCATGCCGCGCAACGCCGCCAGGCCGGCCGCGGTCGCATGCGCCACCGACGCGAAGGCCAGCAGGCTCAGCATCAAGGCAGGAACCCGGCAAGACATGGCCCTCAGCATAGCGCGACGAACTCAGGCCTGACGGTCCAACACCAGGGCACACGCCGCCGGCAGCGGCGCCTCGCACGTCACCATCTCGCCCGTCGCCGGGTGCTGGAACGTCAAGCGCCGCGCATGCAGGAACATGCGGTCGAACTTCGCCGTGCCGCGCGCCAGTTCGCGGTTCTTCTCGAAGTCGCCGTACTTCGGGTCGCCGACGATGGGGTGCCCGGCCTGCTGCAGGTGCACGCGGATCTGGTGCGTGCGGCCGGTCTTGATGGTCACGTCCAGCAGGCTGAAGTCCCTCGCCCGTTGAACCACCTTCACCAGGCTGATCGACCGCTTGGCGTCTTCCTCGCCCTCCTTGCCCGGCCGCACCCAACGCTCGCCGTCGCTGCCGACGAACTTGACCAGCGGCACGTCGATGACCTTGAGCTTGGCCGGCCAGTCGCCCCAGACCAAGGCCGCGTAGGTCTTGCCCGTCTCGCGGTCGCGCAGTTGGTCCTGCAGGTTGACGAGCGCGCTGCGCTTCTTGGCGATCATCAGGAGGCCCGATGTCTCCTTGTCGAGCCGGTGGACGAGCTCCAGGAACTTGGCCGTCGGCCGCGCGCGGCGCAGCGCCTCGATGACGCCATAGCTGACGCCCGAGCCGCCATGCACGGCAACACCAGCGGGCTTGTCGATGACGAGCAGGTGGTCGTCCTCGAACACGACGGGAAATTCACGGGCCGGCGCGGCCGGCGCGGCCGCCTTCTCCGGCACCCGCACCGGCGGGATGCGCACCTCGTCGCCGAGCTCCAGTCGCGTGTCGGCCTGCGCGCGGCCCTTGTTGACGCGCACTTCGCCGGCGCGGATGACCCGGTAGACATGCGTCTTGGGCACGCCTTTGAGCTCGCGCAGCAGGAAGTTGTCCAGCCGCTGGCCGGCCGATCCCTCGTCCACAAGCACCCGCCTGACCACGGGTTTTTCCGTACCCTGGGCGGCTGTCAACCCCGTGGCCGGGGCCGCAGGGCCTGCCCCTATAATCCTTTTCACCACGTTGCTGCCGTAAGTGTTTGATTTTTTTGATTTTAGCGGCGACAACGCGGGGCCCGGCGGGTTTGCCCACGGGCCACACACAGGCGATGCAACGCATCCTGAAGCCGGCAGGCAGCTTCCCCAAGTGAAGCGGCGGTCGGCGGCGCGGTGCGGCAGAGCGATGACACACGGAACCCTCCGGCCCCTCCACCAGGGCCCGGTGGCCAAACAAGGTTTTCACGGCGTGAGAGCGCGCGGTTCGCACCGCAACAGCTCGCGCCAGCGTCCAGCCCTCCTTCGCGGATGAGCCCTTCCCTCCCCCTCCCGCTGCGCCCCGCCGCGCGACCCCAGCCAGAAGCTGCGGCGGCCGTGCGCTCCGGCGCGCCTGCATGCGGCCGGGTCGAGACAGGGCACACCCGAGAGGTGGTGGCACGGTCGCATGCGCCAACGCCGCTCGGCGTCTGACCTCCGTCAGAAACCCGAGCGGTCCAGGGCACTCCTTCCACGGTTCCACGCTGTCGCTCGTGCGTCTTGAACGCCACCTCCGGGTGGCATGACGTGGCGCGCTCCCACACGGGGCGCGCGAAGGAGTGATGACATGAAACGCATGCTGATCAATGCGACGCAGCCGGAAGAGCGGCGCCTCGCCATCGTTGACGGGCAAAAGCTGCTGGACTTCGAGACCGAAATCGAAGGCCGCGAACAGCGCAAGGGCAACATCTACAAGGCGGTCGTGACGCGGGTCGAGCCCTCGCTCGAAGCCTGCTTCGTGGACTACGGCGAGGACCGCCACGGCTTCCTGCCGTTCAAGGAAATCTCGCGCCAGTTCTTCCGCGAGGGCACCGACGTCAAGAACGCGACCATCAAGGACGCGATCAAGGAGGGCCAGGAACTGCTGGTCCAGGTCGAGAAGGAAGAGCGCGGCAACAAGGGCGCGGCGCTGACGACCTTCATCTCGCTGGCCGGCCGCTACCTGGTGCTGATGCCCAACAACCCGCGTGGGGGGGGCGTGAGCCGCCGCATCGAGGGCGAAGACCGCGAAGAGCTGAAGGAAAACCTCGACCAGC
>JACCDP010396238.1_pt1 | contig 10679 bp, 8 predicted proteins | sample 7445841 | NCBI WGS metagenome assembly JACCDP01 (sample SAMN15323441, study PRJNA562643) | freshwater metagenome | isolation source: river surface water | place: USA:Blue River Watershed | collected 2017-08-17
ATCCGGACGTGAAGCAAATCCAGGAAGACCTTCCCCAGGAGCAGGTCGACAACGAGGAAGACCCCGAGGGCAAGAAGGCCGCACTCAAGGGCATCCTCGCCGACTACAACGCCCGCTACGGCACCAATCACCGGCTCAGCGAGTTCGACCTCCACTACCAGGACGTTCAGACACGCATCAAAAACCAGCAGTGGCCGAATGCCGACCACCCCGCGGCGCAGAAGATCGACATCACCATCGTGGTGGACATGTTGCTCACCGGCTTTGATTCCAAGTTCCTGAACACGCTCTACGTCGACAAGAACCTCAAGCACCATGGCTTGATCCAGGCCTTCTCGCGCACGAACCGAGTGCTCAACGGCACCAAGCCTTACGGCAACATCCTCGACTTCCGTCAGCAGCAGGACGCTGTGGATGCCGCCATTGCCCTCTTCAGCGGCGAGAAGACCGCCGAACAGGCCCGGGAAATCTGGCTCGTGGACAAGGCCCCGGTGGTCATCGAGAAGCTGGAGACCGCCGTGCAGAAGCTCGACAGCTTCATGAAGTCGCAAGGCCTCGACTGCACGCCCTCCGACGTGGCGAACCTGAAGGGCGATGCCGCCAAGGCCGCCTTCATCACCCACTTCAAGGAAGTCCAACGGCTCAAGACGCAGCTCGACCAATACACCGACCTCACCGAGGACAACAAGGCCACCATCCATCAGGTGCTGCCGGAGGACACCCTGCGCGGCTTCCGGGGCCAATACCTTGAGACGGCCAAGAAGCTCAAGGAGCAGCAGGGCAAGATCGGCGGCAACGGCGACACCCCGGACAACCCCGTGGACCAGATCGACTTCGAGTTCGTCCTCTTCGCCTCCGCCGTCATCGATTACGACTACATCATGGGCCTCATCGCCCGTTACTCGGCCAAGGGGCCGGGCAAGGCGAAGATGACCCGCGAAGAACTCATCGGCCTCATCAGCGCCGATGCCAAGTTCATCCACGAGCGCGACGACATCGCCGAATACATCGGCACGCTCCAGGCGGGCGAGGGGCTGAGCGAGACCGCCATCCGCGAGGGCTACACCCGCTTCCAGGCCGAGAAGCACGCCCGGCAACTCGCCGCCATCGCCGCACGGCATGGCCTGGCCACCGAAGCCCTGCAACGCTTCGTGGACGGCATCCTCGACCGCATGATCTTCGATGGCGAACGCTTGAGCGACCTCATGGCCCCGCTCGACCTCGGGTGGAAGGCCCGCACCCAGGCTGAACTCGCCCTCATGGAGGACATTCACCCCTACCTCACCCAACGGGCCGGCGGCCGCGACATCTCAGGACTCAGCGCCTATGAGCCGTAAGAAAAAAGCGGCTGGAGCTCCCAGATCCAAGACTCAGCAGAAACGGCAACAGGATGCTCCCGCCACCGCTGGCGACTTTGACTCGCTGGTGTTCTCCATCGTCCACATCCATCAGCAGACGCAGGCATTTGCCGCCAAAGCCGTCAATGTGGCGCTCACCTTGCGGAACTGGCTCATCGGCTGCCGCATCGTGGAGTTTGAGCAGGAGGGAAACGATCGGGCGGCCTATGGGGAGAACCTCATGGCCAAGCTTTCTCAGCGTCTTGCGACTCACGGTTTGCCACAGGTCACAGCCCGTGATCTCCGCCGCTTTCGACAACTCTATCAGACCTACCCCCAAATTTGGCAGTCAGTGACTGCCAAATTGCGTTCCGACATCGGCTTCATGGGCATGCCGTCTTCAATTCGGGAGTCAGTGACAGCCAAATCTCAATTGGGCGAGAAAGTGTCTCCCCAATTGATCCAACGCCTCTCCTTCACCCACCTCGCCGAGCTGATACAACTTCCCGACGACACTCAGCGGCGCTTTTACGAGATCGAGTGCATCCGGGGGAACTGGTCCGTCCGCGAGCTGCGTCGCCAGATCGCGAGCCTTTATTACCAGCGCAGCGGCCTTTCCAAAGACAAGGCCAAGCTGTCCACCCTGGCGCACGCGGCGGCGGAAACGCTCAAGCCCGCCCACATCATCCGAGATCCCTACGTCTTCGAGTTCCTTGGACTCCGCTCCCGGGATGTCATGGCCGAGTCCGACCTCGAAGACGCCTTGCTCGACCGCCTTCAAGATTTCCTCCTCGAGCTGGGCCACGGCTTCTGTTTCGAGGCCCGGCAAAAGGCCGTACTCATTGGCGACGAGCACTTCTTCATCGACCTCGTCTTCTATCACCGCGTCCTCAAGTGCCACATCCTCGTGGAACTCAAGACCGATGCCTTCCAACACGAGCACCTCGGCCAGCTCAACACCTACGTCGCCTATTACAAAAAGCACCAGATGACTGCGGGCGACCAGCCGCCCATCGGCATCCTCCTGTGCACCCGCAAGAATGACGCCCTTGTCGAGTTTGCCCTTGGCGACTTGAGCAACCAGGTCTTCGTCTCCCGCTACGCCGTCGAACTGCCCAAGAAAGAAGAAATGGAACGCTTCATCGCTCAACTCACCCAGGAGGTGGGCCAATGAGCCCTAACCCACAAACCCGAACCGCTGAGGAAGAGGTCAAGCCCAAGCTGGTGCCGAAGCTGCGGTTCCCGGAGTTTAGGAGAAAGGAGGGGTGGGCATCAGAGCCGATGAGCAAAGTCTATTCGTTCAAAGGCAATAACTCACTTTCTCGGGACAAGCTGAACTACATGGCCGGTTCTGTGAAGAACATCCACTACGGCGACATTCACACGAAGTTCTCAACCCACTTCGACATCGCGAAGGAGCTTGTTCCATTCATCAATGAATCCGAGGAGGGCGTCATTCGGAATGAGAACCTGTGCGATGAGGGCGACATAATTTTCGCGGATGCTTCTGAGGATATGGCGGACATCGGCAAGTGTATCGAGATTGTCAGCCTAAACGGGGAGCGTGTGGTTTCGGGGCTTCACACGATTCTCGCCCGTCGGACCGGAAACCGAATCGCTTTAGGCTTTGGTGGACACCTCTTCAAATCTGCTTGGGTCCGCACCCAGATTCAGAGGGAGGCACAAGGAGCGAAGGTCTTGGGCATCTCTGCCAATCGAATGCGAAACCTTCACCTACCGCTGCCGCACTCCCCCGCCGAACAACAAAAAATCGCCGAGTGCCTGAGTTCGGTGGACGAGCTGATCGCCGCGCAAGCACGGAAAGTTGACGCGCTCAAGACCCATAAAAAAGGGCTGATGCAGCAGCTTTTCCCCCGCGAAGGCGAAACCCAACCCCGCCTCCGCTTCCCCGAATTCCAAAACGCCGGGGAGTGGGAAGATCAGTCTGTGGGAGATTTCGGGAAAGTCGTCACTGGCAGCACTCCGAGCACGGCGCAGCCCGCCTACTATGGCGGAGGCATCCCATTCGTTTCTCCTGCGGACATCTCCGACCTGCGGTTTGTCGATCGGACCAAGACTACGCTGACCCCCGAAGGCTTTGCGGAGACTCGCCCCGTCCGAGCTGGAAGCGTCCTCTTCGTGTGCATTGGCTCCACGATTGGTAAGGTTGCACAGAACGTTCACGACTGCGCTACGAACCAGCAAATCAACGCCGTCGTCCCCAGCGCCAAGCACTCGGATGCCTTTGTTTTCTTCGCCCTTTCGTATGCCTCGGAGCGCATCGCCTTACTCGCGGGAAGGCAGGCGGTCCCCATCATCAACAAAAGCCTGTTCTCGTCGGTGCGGCTCCTCGTTCCAACGCTTGCCGAACAACACCGCATCGCCATGTGCCTGAGCAGCCTCGACGCCCTAATCACCGCTGAAACCCAAAAGCTCGAAGCCCTCAAGACCCACAAGCGCGGTCTGATGCAGCAGTTGTTTCCCTCCCCGGAGGAGGCGACCCCATGACCGACCTGATTCTCTACACCACCGAAGACGGCCGTAGTCAGATCAAGCTCCGGGCGAAAGACGCAACCGTTTGGCTGACCCAGTTGGAGATGGCGGAACTGTTTGCCTCCTCCAAACAGAACATCGGCCAGCACTTGAAGAGCATCTTCGAAGAGGGCGAACTGGTGGAGGCTTCAGTTGTAAAGCAGCACTTTACAACTGCCGCCGACGGCAAGAACTACTCCACCAAGCTCTACAATCTGGACGCGATTCTGGCCGTGGGCTACCGGGTCCGTTCCCCGCGTGGGGTGCAATTCCGCCGCTGGGCCTCCACCGTGCTCAAGGAATTCCTGTCCAAGGGCTTCGTGATGGACGACGAGCGGCTGAAGAACCCGGATGGCCGCCCGGATTATTTCGACGAGATGCTGGAGCGTATCCGGGACATCCGGGCCTCCGAGAAGCGTTTCTATCAGAAGGTGCGCGACCTCTTTGCCCTGAGCAGCGACTACGACAAGACCGACACGGCCACCCAGGTGTTTTTCGCCACGGTGCAGAACCTTCTCATTTTCGCCGTCACAAGGAAAACAGCCGCCGAACTCATCACCGCCCGCGCCAATCCCGCCGATCCGCATTTTGGCCTGCTGGCCTGGAAGGGCGACAAGGTGCGCAAGGCGGACATCATCGTGGCCAAGAACTACCTGACTGAGGACGAGATCGATACCCTCAACCGGCTGGTGGTCATCTTCCTGGAAACCGCCGAATTGCGGGCCAAGCAAAAGCAGGAGACACGCATGGCCTTCTGGAAGGGGAACGTGGATCAGATCATCACTTCCAATGGCTTCCCGCTGCTCACGCACGCGGGCTCCATCAGTCATGAGCAAATGGAAGAGCGCACGGGCGAGCTGTATCTCCAGTTCGACCAGGATCGCCAAAAGCGTGAAGCCGCCGAAGCTGACCAACAGGACGAGGCCGACCTCAAGGCCCTCGAAACCAAAATCCAACGACGCCCAAAGAAATGACGGACACCAACCAACGCCAACTAGGCAACACCCTCTGGAGCATCGCCGACCAGCTCCGCGGGTCGATGGATGCGGACGATTTCCGCGACTACATGCTGTCGTTCCTCTTCCTGCGCTACCTCTCTGACAACTACGAGACGGCGGCGAAGAAGGAGCTGGGTCGGGATTACCCTGAAGTGGGTGGAGACGCCGGCCAGGTGCCGCTGGCGCTGTGGTATGCCAACAACGCGGGCGACATTCCCGAGTTCGAGAGGCAAATGCGCCGCAAGGTCCATTATGTCATCCAGCCACCGCACCTCTGGAACAGCATCGCCCACCTGGCCCGCACCCAGAAAGGAGAGCTGCTGAACAGCCTACAAGCCGGCTTCCGATACATCGAGACGGAGTCCTTCGAGAGCACCTTCCAGGGCCTGTTCTCGGAGATCGACCTGAGTTCCCCCAAGTTGGGCAAGACCTACTCGGAACGGAACGCCAAGCTGTGCGCCATCATCCAAAAGATCGCGGATGGGCTGGCGGAGTTCTCCACCGACGTCGATGCGCTGGGTGATGCCTACGAATACCTGATCGGTCAGTTCGCAGCCGGGTCTGGCAAGAAGGCTGGCGAGTTCTACACCCCGCAGCAGATTTCCGACATCCTCTCCGCCATCGTCACGCTGGACAGTCAGGAGCCGAAGACCGGAGCCAAGAAGCGGCTGGAGAGCGTGATGGACTTCGCCTGCGGTTCCGGATCCCTGTTGCTCAACGTGCGGAAGAAGGTGGCCCAGGCCGGCGGCACCATCGGCAAGATCTTCGGCCAGGAGAAGAACATCACCACCTACAACCTGGGCGCGCATGAACATGCTGCTGCACGGGCTGAAGGACACGGAGTTCGAAATCTTCCACGGCGATACCCTGCTCAACGAGTGGGACCGGATGCGCGAGCAGAACCCGGCCAAGAAACCGAGCTTCGACGCGATTGTCGCCAACCCGCCCTTCAGCTACCGCTGGGAGCCCTCCGACGCGATGGCCGATGACGTGCGCTTCAAGAGCCACGGCCTCGCCCCCAAGTCTGCCGCCGACTTCGCCTTCTTGCTGCACGGCTTCCACCACCTGAAAGACGAGGGCGTCATGGCGATCATCCTGCCTCACGGCGTGCTCTTCCGGGGCGGCGCCGAGGAACGCATTCGCACCAAGCTCCTCAAGGATGGCCACATCGACACCGTCATCGGCCTGCCCGCCAACCTCTTCTACTCCACCGGTATCCCCGTCTGCATCCTGGTGCTCAAGAAGTGCAAGAAGCCCGACGACGTCCTCTTCATCAACGCCGCCGAGCACTTCGTGAAGGGTAAGAAGCAGAACCAACTCGCGCCGGAGCACATCCAGAAAATCATCGACACCTACCAGCACCGGCAGGAAGAGACGCGCTACTCCCGCCGCGTGGAAATGGCCGAGATCGAGAAGAACGACTTCAACCTGAATATCTCCCGCTACATCAGCACGGCCGTGGCGGAAGATGAGATCGACCTCGAAGCGACGAACCAGACCTTGGTGGCCATCGAGAACGACATCCAGAAGGCCCGGGACACGCACAATGCCTTCCTGAAGGAACTCGGGCTTCCCTTGCTCCCATCGCATTGAAACGCATCCGAGAGAGACTCCACCCCCCCTCAAGGTTTCTGTGATGCGAGCTCTGCTCAACGCCAAGACACGACTCGTATGAAAATCTCCACGATCCTCGACCACATCGACAGTGGCCACATGGCCCTCCCGGAGTTCCAGCGCGGCTATGTCTGGAACCGCGACCAGGTGCGCGGACTCTTCGACTCGCTCTACCGGCGGCATCCGGTGGGCGGCTTGTTGGTGTGGGCCACAGAGTCCAAGACGGCGGATCATCGGGGCGATGGCCCTCTTGCGGCAGGAGTGGTGAAGCTGCTGCTGGATGGCCAACAGCGCATAACCTCGCTGTATGGTGTGGTGCGCGGCCGAGCGCCCAAGTTTTTCGACGGCAACGCGCAGGCCTTCACAGGGCTGCGCTTTCATCTGGAGACGGAGACCTTCGCCTTTTACCAACCGTTGAAGATGCAAGGCGATCCTCTGTGGGTCGATGTCACAGAGCTAATGCAAAAGGGCACAGCAGGACTGGGGGAGTTCGTCACCCGACTGACCAGCGTGACCGAACTATCACCAAAAGTGGGCGACTATGTGGGCCGCCTCAGCCGCCTTCTTGGCATCGTGGAGGTGGACCTGCACAACGAGGAAGTCACCGGGGCGGACAAGACGCTCGATGTGGTGGTGGACATCTTCAACCGGGTAAACAGCGGCGGCACCAAACTCTCGAAAGGTGATCTGGCATTGGCCAAAATTTGCGCCGACTGGCCGGATGCCCGCGACACGATGAAGGCCAAGCTGAGGGAATGGAACAAAGCGGGTTTCCAATTCAACCTCGACTGGCTGCTACGCTCGGTGAACACCGCGCTGACGGGCGAGGCCAAGTTTCAGTTTTTGCACGAGAAGAGCGCCGAAGAAATCCAGAACGGCCTCAAGCGGGCTGCGAAGCATGTGGACACCAGCCTCAACATGATCGGCGGACGCCTCGGGCTCGATCACGATCAGGTGTTTTTCGGCCGCTTTGGCGTGCCGGTGATGGTGCGCTACCTCGACCAGCGCAGCAGCCCGATGGACATGAAGGAGCGGGATAAGCTGCTGTTTTGGTTTGTACAGGCCGCCATGTGGGGGCGTTTTTCTGGCTCCACGGAGTCATTCATTGATCAGGATCTGGCCGCCTTGGAGGGCGAAGACGGCGGACTGGATAAGCTGCTGGAGCAACTGCGCCTGTGGCATGGTGGGCTGCGGGCCGAGCCCGGCCATTTCACTGGCTGGAGCCTGGGCGCTCGCTTCTATCCCGTGCTGTATTTGCTCACCCGCATGGGCGAATCGCGAGACTGGGCCACAGGCCTACCGCTCAAGGCAAACCTGCTGGGCAAGATGAGCCGACTGGAAGTGCATCACATTTTCCCTAAGGCACAGCTCTACAAGCGCAAGTTCAAGCGGCCCGAGGTCAACGCGCTGGGCAACTTCTGCTTCCTGACCAAAGACACCAACCTCGACATCAGCGACCGGCTGCCGGAGGACTACTTCCCCAAGGTCGAGCAAGCGCATCCCGGCGCACTGGCCTCTCAGTGGATTCCCACCGACCCTGCACTGTGGAAGATTGAAAACTTCCGCGAGTTCCTCGAGGCACGCAAAGCGCTGCTCGCCGCCGAATTGAACCGACGCATGGAGGAGTTGCTGCACGGTGACACCCGGTGGCTGGCGGGGTCGACGACGGCGGTGTCCGCAACCTCCACGGTGACGGGCGGGATCACCAGCGAGGAGGAAGAAGAACAGCTCGAAGCCATCAATGACTGGATGGAAGAGATGGGTCTATCGCGTGGGATGCTTGCCTATGACTTTGCCGACGCGGCAACGGGCGAACAGCGAGCCGTGTTCGACCTCGCGTGGCCCAGTGGCATTCAGGAAGAACTCAGCCAACCGGTCGCGGTGCTACTCAACGAGAGCGCCGACACCATCGGCATTGCGAGTCAGGCTGGGTATCGATGCTTTACCAGCAGCGAAGAGTTCCGTCGGTATGTATCGAACGAGATCCTTGTCGGAGGTTCCGGCACCTGAAATTCCTCGCTCTGAATGCGAGCCTGCTGCAGCGCCTTCACCTGATCGAGGCATGGGGACGGGGCATCTCGCTCATCCTCTCCAACGCACCCCATGCCACATTCCAGCAGGTGGATCCCGTCCTGATCACCACCCTTCCACGAGGCATGCCTGCCAAACATGAAGCTCAAGTCGGTGATCAGATCAGCCCCGATCGCGGCCAGGTCGCCCGCACCCCTCAGATAGAGTCAGGGATAGAGTAAGGGGTAGAGTCACCTTGGGTGCTGCGTCTCTTGAGCCTCTTGGAGTCGGGTCCGCGTACCAAGTCCGAGGTTGCCCGCGAGCTTGGCAAAGCCAAGCCCTCGCATCACCTCCACGAAACCATGGCGAGGCTTGTGGCTTCGGGCGCTCTCGGCCACACGCTTCCCGACAAGCCCACCAACCGCCTCCAACGATACCGCCTCACGCCCATAGGCCGTGCCATCCTCGCCTCACGCCGTTGACACCGGACACCCTGGTCGTCGCCCTGAAATCCAGTCTCCGCTCCCCCTTCGACAACGGGATCAGAACCCGACGGTCGGAGTCGGTTTCATTGATGACAATTGATGACAGAATTTCTGCGTTTTTGTGCGCTTCGGTGCGATTTCCGACGACGGATCCCAAGACCCGGAATGCGCATTTCGACCAATGAATACGGGCTTTTTATCGCATCTTCGCGCAGAGACGCGAAACGCCCATCCTGGTTTCAATTCCCGCCGCCTCCACCATCTTTTGCTGGGGTTTTTGAGACTCCTCGGTTTGCGATGGCAAATGACTGCCTACGTCCGCAAGACGCAGCCCAGGGCAAACCAACACCTCTGGTCCTACGCGTGAGCATGGACGACACTCGCCTGATTCCCATCACGCTCAGCCAATTGTGGCATTCCACGCGACCCACCCTGCCCCGCGACCCGAGACATCCCAGTGATGCCGCAGGCGGCGCTTGGGTCGGCAAGCGGGAGATCGCTCGGCGCTTCGACGTCTGTGCCCGCACGATCGACCACTGGCTGAGCCGAGGCATGCCTCACTTCAAACCGAGCGCCCGGATGGTGCGCTTCTCGATTCCGGACTGCGACGAGTGGTACCGCCGACAGTTTGCCGTCCATGGGACCGCCAGGCGGTGACGAGAGCAGTTCTGCCACAGGGTGAATGCCTGACCAGTCGATACGTGGAGTTCAAAGGACCGTACCACCGTTGGTCCTTGTTCCTTGAGGCACCGTGTGGCTACACCCGAATGGATATCGAAATCGGTCATCGTCCAGAGCTTGAAAAACGCATAATTCTAGCGCTATAGATGAAGCATGGCTTTACCTGCCAGGCATAGCACGCTCCGACGGTTGCAGACGGAGATCCCTCGGGGTGGGCCCATCGAGTCCGCTCAATTGGCGGCATTGGGCATTTCACCAGCCTTGGCGCATCACTATCTGAAGTCGGGCTGGCTGTGCCGGCTGGGGCGTGGGGTCTTCCAGTTCCCGAAGGATGACCTTCGACTGGAACCCTGCCTGAAGCACCTCGAACACCAGATCGATGGGTTTCATGTCGGCGGCAAAACCGCGCTCGCGTGGCGAGGTTTCCGTCACAACGTTGCAGCCCGGGAACCGCTGTGGCTTTGGGGCCGACACAACGCACGACTGCCGGGTTGGTTCACTGAACGTTTTCCGGCCCGATACACTACACGCACCCCGTTCGACTCCAGCTTGCCTGCCGAGTCCGGTTTGGAGCCCCTGGTAGATCAGCCAGATGGCGTGCGGGTCTCGATCCCTGAGCGGGCGTTGTTGGAGCTGCTCCATGAAGTGGGCGTCCACCAAGGAGTTGAAGAGGCACGCAACCTCATGGAAGGCCTTCGATCGTTGCGGCCCGAGGTGCTCGCGCTGCACTTGAAGCACTGCCAGCGAGTCAAAGCCGCCCGGCTCTGTGTGCGGTGGTCCGAGGAGTTGGGCCTTCCTTGGGCAGAGACCGCCAGAAATGCTGCCGCCAAACATCTGACCGGCGGCCGATGGTCGGCCCGGCTTAAAAGCGGCACCCGACTCAGCCTCTCCTGATGAACACGGCCTATATCGAAGTCGTTCGTCTGCTGCTCGAGGCGATGCCGATTGTTTTCCAGCAACCGCAGTTCGCGATGAAGGGCGGGACGGCTCTGAACTTGTTCGTCCAGGATTTGCCGCGGTTG
>JACCDP010555299.1_pt1 | contig 10678 bp, 10 predicted proteins | sample 7445841 | NCBI WGS metagenome assembly JACCDP01 (sample SAMN15323441, study PRJNA562643) | freshwater metagenome | isolation source: river surface water | place: USA:Blue River Watershed | collected 2017-08-17
GACTGTGCGGCGGTCGGTCTCGTGAAGTTCGACCTGTTGGGCCTCGGAATGCTGTCGGCCTTACACCACGCGGTCGATCTCATCGCCGAGTTCCGTGAAAAGACGATCGATCTCGCCACCATCCCGCAAGAGGACGAGGTGTATGCGATGTTGTGTCGCGCCGACACCGTCGGGGTGTTCCAGATCGAGTCGCGTGCACAGATGGCCACGTTGCCGCGACTGAAGCCACGGCGTTTCTACGACCTCGTCGTCGAGGTCGCGCTCATCAGACCCGGCCCGATTCAGGGCGGATCCGTACACCCGTACATCCGTCGCCGCAACGGCCAGGAACCCGTCACGTATCTCCATCCGCTGTTGGAGAACAGTCTCGGCAAGACCTTGGGCGTGCCGTTGTTCCAGGAACAACTCATGCAGATGGCCATCGACGTCGCGGGCTTCACTCCCGCGCAGGCCGACGAACTGCGTCAAGCGATGGGCTCCAAGCGATCGCGCGCGCGGATGGAGAAGTTGTCCGAGCGGCTGTACGCGGGGATGGCCGAGCGCGGCATCCATGGTGAGGTCGCCGATCGCATCTTTGCCAAGATGGCCGCGTTCGCCAACTACGGATTCCCCGAGAGTCACTCGGTGAGCTTCGCCTATCTCGTGTATGCATCTGCATGGATCAAGTTGCACGAGCCGGCGGCGTTCTGCGCCGCGTTGTTGAATGCCCAACCGATGGGGTTCTGGTCCCCGCATTCCCTCGTGCAGGACGCGCGTCGTCACGGCGTCGTCGTGAAGCAGCCGGACGTCAATGCCTCGCGCGCAACTGCAACGCTCGAGCGTGATGAATCCTCAACAGGCGGACTTGGCGTGCGTCTTGGCATCGCGAGCGTGCGGGGGATCGGTGAGGATCTCGCGCGCGACATCGAGTCACACCGTCCGTATCTCGACATGGAGGACCTAGTGCGCAAGGTGCCGCGACTGACCGTGACCCAACTCGAGGCGCTCTCCACGGCTGGCGCCTTCGGCGACTGCTTCGAGGTGTCGAGGCGAGACGCGTTGTGGAGTGCGGGTGCCGTGATCGAGTCGCGGCCGGATCGACTCGCCGGCGTCACGACGGGCATGGACGCTCCGGCGCTTCCGGGAATGGAGCCGATCGAGGAGTTGATCGCCGATTTGTGGGCAACGGGGATCTCCCCGAGTGGTCATCCGACGGAGATGTTGCGCGAGGAGTTGACACGGATGGGTGTGACACCGGCGAATCAGTTGTCACACATCGAGCGTGACAAGGTGGTCGTCGCGGGAACCGTCACGCATCGCCAACGCCCGATGACGGCGCAAGGCGTCACGTTCATCAACCTCGAGGACGAGACGGGCCTCATCAACGTCGTGTGTTCGCAGGGTTGCTGGGTGCGGTACCGCAAGGTGGCCCGCGGGTCGGCTGCACTCGTCGTGCGCGGCAGGTTGGAGGTCGCGGAAGGTGTGGTCAACGTCGTTGCCGAACACCTTGCAGCATTGCTGATGCGTGCCGCGGTGGTGGCACGGAACTTGCGTTAGTCCTGTGGCGTCTCGTTCAAGCCGTCGTTGAACATCCGATACGTCTCGTAGATGTCCTTGCACACGTCGCACAGTGGCAGTTGCTTCGGGTCGCGCGACGGCACCCACACGTGCCCACAGAGCGCCTCGAGTGGCGTCCCGTAGATGCGGGCCTCGAGGACCTTGGCAGCGGCGTCTTCGCCCGGTTCGGTCTTGACGATGTGGGCCATCGTCGGTTCGCCGGTCTCGGGAATCTGCTCCGTGATGGGTTCTGCGACTGCCGGGCGAGTCGAGAGGGGCGCGGGGGAGCTCACGGTTCCTACACTAGGTGCATGCCCACGTACGAGTTTCGTTGCAAGACCTGCGATTCGGTGTTCGAAGAGCGTCGCGCGATGTCGCAAGCGAACGATCCTGCGACGTGTCCACAAGGTCATGACAACGCCGTGCGACTGCTCAGCGTGTTCGCCTCGGTCGGTGCGAGTGGCTCGTCGAGTCCCGCGCCTGCACCCGCCCCGCGAGCTGGTGGCGGTTGTGGCAGCGGTTGCGGCTGTCACCACTAGATTTCGCGCAGCCTGATCGACCCCGGCTCGACGACCACCACGTCGCGCAGCACGAGCCCTGCGCGTTCGCAGGCGAGTCGAGCACGGCGTACTTCGTCGGGTGAGTCGTCGGTCTTCTCTTCGCGACACTCGACGACGACGAGTGACTCGACATCCAGCGTTGCCGAACACGCTGCGATCATGTCGTGCACGTGGTCACCGAGCCGCGCTCCGGTGAGCGACACAAGACCGACGCCGCGACGTTGCGCATCGCACATCAAGACGATGAGTGACGGAGAAAGCGGCCTCGCGATGGCGAGTGCGCAGACCGAGAGTGCGTTCTGCAGCGTGGTGATGGGGTCGCGGTGGGGTCGGGGAAGGACGAACGGGCTGACGAAGGTGATCGACACGGGACTCCTGGATTGACGACGGGGAAGTGGCCGCGTGTCGGCGAAGAGTGGAGTCTTATAGCGAGGGTGTGACGGCGATCAATACGCAACACAGACCGACGACGCATGGCGCGATGACGTTGGCGACGTGGGGAACCCTCCAGCGCGCCGGAGCGAGCACGACTGCGCCACAGATCGCGCCGGCGAGCGCACCGCCGAAGTGGCCGCCGACCGAGATGCCAGGGATCGCAAGCGTGAACACGATGTTGATGAGAAACGTCATGCCGAGACCGGTTTGCAGTGGGTTCACGCCACGCTCCCGCATACCGACGACCGCTGCGGCCATGATCCCGAACACCGCACCCGACGCACCACCAGTGAGCGCATTCGGGCTGAGCAAGAGTGCACCGGCAGAACCGCCAAGGAGCGAGGCTCCATAGACGAGTCCGAAGGTGAGCGAACCGAGCGTCGGCTCGAGCAGGCGTCCGAGTTGATAGAGCAGGTACATGTTGAGTGCGACGTGCAGGATCCCGAAGTGGACGAAGCCCGACGACACGAGTCGATACCACTCCCCGTCGTCGAGGAAGACGCGGGAGATGACCAGTCGTTCGGTGATGCCTGACAGTTGGTCGCCGAGTGCCGATTGGGAGAACTGGCCAAGCAGCGTCCAGACGTAGATGACGAGATTGGTGGCGATGAGCGCATTCGTCACGACGATGTCGGAGTTGCGTCGTCGACGCGAACGACGGAACGGATCGCGTCGTACCGTCGGGCGACGGGTCGTGGCGCGCGGAGGAAGCGGCGGCGGAACCTGTGGGGGAGGAAAACTCACGTCAGTGCGTCGGTGGCGCTTCTGCTGCGGCGCGGTTCGCCAGATACCAATCGACGGTGGCGCGCAGACCTTCTTCGAACTCGGTGTGTGCGTGCCAGCCGAGTTCACGTTCTGCGCGACTTGCATCCACGCGGCGGCGAGGCTGTCCGTCGGGTCGGCTCGGGTCCCACACGAGTTCGCCCGTGAAGCCGACGACGCGCGCGATGGTCTCTGCAGTCTCGCGGATCGTGACCTCGCGGTTGTTGCCGAGGTTCATCGGCTCGGCTGACGTGCGGAGTTGCGCTGCGAGCACGATCGCTTCGGCTGCATCTTCCACGTAGAGATAATCGCGGCTCGCCGCGCCGGTGCCCCACACGCTCACCTTGTCGTCGCCACGTTCCTTGGCCTCGACACACTTCTTGATGAGCGCAGGAATCACGTGGCTCACTGACTCATGGAACTTGTCGCCAGGTCCGTACAGGTTGGTCGGAATCACGAACGCGAACTGTTGGCCGTACTGCGCCTCGTTGACTTGTGCGTGCACGAGCATTGCCTTCTTCGCGACGCCGTACGGTGCGTTCGTCTCCTCGGGGTAGCCGTCCCAGATCGACTCCTCACGGAACGGAACTGGGGTGAACTTCGGGTAGCTACACACGGTGCCGAGAATGACGGTCTTTTCGACTCCGCACGTACGCGCGGCCTCGATGGTGTGCAGGCCCATCACCATGTTGTCGAGATACAGCTGGGCTGGGGCGACCATGTTGTAGCCGATTCCGCCGACGCGAGCAGCGCGGTGGATGACATGGCTCGGTCGATGCGTGCGAAACAACTCTTCCGCAACTCCTGCGATCGTGAGATCTGCTTGCGTCGATCTCGGCGCGACGACGTTTGCGCCGAATCCTCGCAGGCGTGCAACGACCTTGGATCCGAGGAATCCGTTGCCACCGGTGACGACGACGGTGCGATTCGCCCAATAGGTAGGCGCTGACTGCGATGTCACGACTTGAACGATATCCCGTTTGGCACAATGGAAGGGATGCGCGTCGCCTACACGCTTGAGCAGTGCTGGCATCGCGTGCCGGGAGGGACGGCTGTCGCCGCACTCGAGGTCGCTCGCGCGATGCCTGAGGCGCGTCCCGACGTCACCTTGCTCGGTGTTTCAGGAACACACCACGAAGATCCGTCGATCACCTTTGACGTCTCGATGGACGTCGCAGGACTGTCCCTGCGCTCGCCGTGGCTGTACGAGGCGTCCCTGCGCTTCAATCGACCGCGGGTGGAGAAGGTGTGGCCGGATGCGGACCTCGTGCACTGCACCACCCTGATTCCGCTGGCGACGAAGCGACCGATGGTGGCGACCGTGCACGACGTCGCGTTCATGCACTATCCGGAGTTCTTCACTCCTCGGGGTAATCGCGTGTTTCGCCGCAGCATCGCCGCCCTGAAGGCACGAGCTGCCAAGGTCTTGTGCTCCTCGACGGCAACCGTGAACGACCTGCGCGACCTCGGCTTCAGCGAAGAGCGGCTGCGATATGTTCCACTCGGCGTGCGACAGACGCACGTCACGGACGATGATCGTGCGCGCGTGCGCGAGAAGTTGTCTCTTCCGCAGGAGTACTTGCTGTTCGTCGGCACGCTCGAGCCACGCAAGAATCTCGAGCGGCTGGTTGCAGCGCTTGCGATGGATTCGACGCTTCCGCCACTGGTCGTCGCGGGACTGGATGGTTGGGGTGAGATGGGGAACGTCTCGGGAAGCGATGTTCACTTCGTCGGTTACGTGGATGAATGGAACCTGCCGGCGTTGTACGACCAAGCGAGTGCGCTGTGTTACCCGTCCTTGTGGGAGGGGTTCGGCTTGCCGATCCTGGAGGCAATGTCGCACGGCACACCAGTCGTGACGAGTAGGGGAACCTCGACGGAAGAAGTCGCCGGCGGTGCTGCGGTTCTCGTTGATCCGACGAGCGTGGACGACATCCTTCGCGGCGTGCGCGAGGCACTGAACTCACGTACCGACCTTGCATCGCGTGGTCGAATGCGCGCGGCAGTGGCGACATGGTCGAACACGGCAGGCGCAACTGCTGCGGTGTACGACGAGGTGCTCGCGTGACGTTGACCGTCGGCGTGAACATGCTGTGGTGCATACCCGGCGAGGTTGGCGGGAGCGAGGAGTACTTCGTGCGCCAGCTTCTCGGACTCGCGGAAGTCTCCGGTCGTTGTGACGTCACGGCGTTCGTCCCGCGCGGATTCGTCGCTGCACATCCCGACGTCGCGCGCGCGGTGAAGGTCGTCGAGTCGGACTCGGACTGTCGTAGTCGGCTGCGCCGAATCGTCGTGGAGAACACCTGGCTCGCCACGAGAACCAAGGATTTCGATCTCGTTCATCACGGCGGGGGAACGATGCCGACGCGGTCGGCTTCCCCGAATGTCGTCACCATTCACGACCTGCAATACCTCACGTATCCCGAATACTTCACCACCACGAAGCGCGCGTATCTCGGTCGTCGAGTGCCGAACGCTGCGCGACGCGCCACGGTGATCACCGTGCCGAGTGCGCACGTGAAGTCGAGCGTTGCTGCCTCGTTCGGAGTCGACCCCGAACGCATCGTCGTCGTGCGTCATGGCATCGAGCAAACGTTGGGTACGAATCCGACGCCCGAGGCCGAGCTGCGTCGACGCTTCGGAATCCGTACTTCGCGAGTACTCGTCTATCCAGCGATCACACATCCACACAAGAATCACGAGTTCCTGCTCACGTTGCTCGCCGGACCATGGAGCGATCCTGGGATTTCAGTGGTCTTCGCTGGCGGAACGGGACTCGCCGACGATCGGGTCGCTCGCAGGATCGCGGAGTTGGGCCTCAGCGAGCGCGTCATTCGCACGGGTCGGGTTCGTCCCGCTGATCGTGACGGCTTGATCGCGATGGCTGAGGCAGTGGTCTTCCCGAGTCAGTTCGAGGGATTCGGGGCACCGGTGCTCGAGGCGATGACGATCGGCACGCCGGTCGTAGCGAGCGATTCAACCGCGCTCCCGGAGGTGATCGGTGACGCTGGCATCGTGTTGCCACTCGTCGAGGGCGAGTGGGCGAGTGCGCTTGATGTCGTGCGCGCTCGCCGCGCGGAGTTGATTGCAGCAGGAAAGACTCGCGCGGCACAGTTCACCGCACGTGCGTCCGCTGAGGATCTCATCCGTGCCTATGAGTTGGCGGTAAGTAAGTGAAGCTCGTCGTCGTCTGTCCGCACTTCGCGCCTGACATTGCGCCGACTGGCACGGTGATGACACGGATCGTGACCGAACTCGCAGACCGTGGTCATCAGTTGCACGTGATCACTGCGCTCCCGTGGTATCGCGAGCATGCAATCGAGGACGGTTGGGGTTCGAAGCTGTGGCGCACGGAGACGACATCGTGGGGTTCGATCACCCGCGTTCATCCATTTCCTGGGAAGTCGAAGTCGAACCTTTTGCGACGTGCACTCGGATTCGTCGCGTTCAGTGCATTGGTTGCATGGCGGGGACTCTTTGCTGGTGGTTTCCTGTCGCGACTCGACGGAGTGATCGCGATGTCACCGCCGCTCACACTCGGACTGACGGGTCGCCTGATCACCGCACTGCGCGGCGGCCGGTTGATTTTCAACATCCAAGACGTCTTTCCCGATGCCGCGATCACGACCGGGGCGATTCGGCACCCTCTGATCATCTCGCTGGCCTCACGACTCGAAAGGTGGAGTTACCGCGCAAGTGATTCCGTCGTCGTGCTGTCCGATGACCTCGCCGACAACGTTCGTGCCAAGGTCTCGAAGTCTCGGCGCGATCGCGTGCGAGTGATTCCGAACTTCGTCGACACCGAATCACTCTCTCCACGTTCGCGCAACACCGCGTATCGAACCGAGCTCGGAATCGGCGATCAGGTCGTCGTCATGTATGCGGGCAACGTTGGTTACTCCCAGTCGCTCGACATGGTCGTCGAGGTTGCGCGAGCGATGCCGTCGGTGGTGTTCGTCATCAATGGCGACGGATCTGCGAGGAAGTCGTTGGAATCATCCGCGCGAGGACTGGCGAACGTGAAGTTCGCCGACTATCAGCCGATCGAGCGGCTGTCGGAAGTGCTTGCGACCGGTGACATTCACCTCGTGCCGTTGCGGGCGGGACTCGCCCGGGTGAGCGTGCCATCCAAGACGTATTCGATCATGGCTGCCTCGCGACCGGTCGTCGCCGCAATCGATCCCGACACCGAAATACCGCGCCTCCTCGAACGTGCGGGCGCGGGACTGAGCGTTGCGCCAGACGACGCGGACGCGCTTCGTGTCGCGATTGCCCAGCTCGTCGATTCCCCAGCCGTGCGAGAAACCTTCGGGAAGAACGGTCGCGAATGGGTGGAGCGCCATGCGTCACCACGCGCCGTTGCCGTTGCGTACGAGGGTTTGTTCGCCGCAGACAGGTAGCCTGTAGCACTCGTGGCACGCTCATCTTCCGCACAGAAAATCGCCCGCCTCGCCGAACGCGGCAAGGGCAAGAAGGTCCGCTTCCAGGGCGGCTCGGTCTTCCCGACCGTCATCCTCGTCGTGTGCCTCCTCGGCGCCGTGCTCATCGCATATGCGCGCCAGAGCCAGCCGACCGTGGATGCTGCCAAGGCGGCCGAGCAGAAGTACTCGACCGCATTCGGCATCTACAAGTGTGACGCGTTCCTCGATCTCGGAACCCTTGGTGTCGACATCGGTGCGATCGATCCTGCCGATCCGTTCTCTTCGGTCACGACCGATACGCCGATCGCGGTCATCAACAACGGTGTCGTCGGCTGGATGCCACAAGTGCTCGCCGGCCAGCGCAACGCGAAGCTCGGTGCGATCCTCGATCTCTATGGGATCAAGGTCACCGACGATGAGATCGTGTTGCCGGAGTCGATCTCTGGTGGCGAGACGCTGAGCGAGGCAGACACGAAGTGTGGCGATGCCGACGCAACGATCCAAGCGTTCGCATGGAACGATGGGGCCGATGCATCGAACTCACAGAAGTCGATCGTGGCGTTCGATGGTGTGAAGTTGGCGAGTGATCGCATGTCGATCGTGCTCGCATTCGTCGCGGAAGGCACCGAGGTGCCGATGCCGATCGATGCGATGTCGCTCCTCCCGCAAGCACAACCCGCGGAGTAGTCCACGATGTACGCGGTCGTCCTCGTCGGAGGGTTCGGCACGCGACTGAGACCCATCACCTACACCACGCCGAAGCCGTTGCTGCCGATCGCACACGTGCCGATGGTGGAACGTCTCGTGCGCCAACTCGGCAACGGGGGAGTCACACACGTCGTGCTCGCGCTCGGCTTCAAGCCGGAGCCGTTCTACTCGGCGTTCCCCGCCAACACGTGTGGCGGGGTCTGGATGTCGTATGCGGTCGAGTCGTCTCCGCTCGACACTGCTGGCGCAATCGGATTCGCTGCACGCCAAGCCAACATCGACGACACGTTCGTCGTGGCCAACGGTGACGTGATGTGTGACCTCGACGTTGCTGAACTCGTTGCATTCCATCGTTCGCGAGGGGGCATGGGAACGATCTCGCTCACGACGGTCGAAGACCCGAGCCATTTCGGAATCGTCGAGATCGATGAGCGCGGAAAGGTCGAACGATTCGTGGAGAAGCCGTCGGCGAGCGAGACGACGAGCCGCTACGCGAGCGCCGGGACGTACGTGTTCGAACCGAGCGCGCTCGACCTCATGCCCGGAAACGAGAAGTTGTCGATCGAGCGAGTCGTGTTTCCCGAGATGGTCCGTCGCGGTGAGCTGTATGCGATGTCGACGCAGGGCTACTGGATCGATGCTGGGCGACCGAACACCTACATCGACGCCAACGTGCACTACGCCACCCTCGAGTCGTGCGCAGTCCAGTCGAATGACATCGATCCAACGGCGACGGTCGTTGACTCCGTCGTTTCACAGGGCGTGTCGGTTGGGGCTGGCGCACGGATCGAACACTCGGTCCTCCTCGCGGGTGCGAGTGTGCGAGCGGGCGCGCGAGTCTCAGACAGCATCGTCCACGGTTCAATTGGCGCGAACGCCACGCTGCGCAACGTGATCGTCGCCCATGACGGGATCGTCGCCGACGGCGAAACGATCGAAGACCGGGGTGTGCCGCGAGTCGAAGGGGCCTAGTCATGGCACGCGTCATGGTCTGTGGTGGTGCGGGATTCATCGGTTCGCACTTGGTCGAGCGACAGCTCGCCGATGGTCACGACGTCGATGTGGTCGATGACTTGTCAACGGGTTCCCTCGCCAATCTGGCCACCGCACGGTCGATGGGTGGATCACTGCGCTTCCATCATCTCGACGTGACCTCGCTCGAGTTTGCCGAACTCGTTGGACTGCGTAATCCAGAAGTCATCTATCACCTTGCGATCTTGCAGCCGAGCGCATCGGATTCGTTGTCGATCACCCGCTCCCTTCCCGCATTGCTTGGTGTACTTGAAGCCGCAAGGCGGCACCGTGTTGGTCGTGTCGTCGTCGCGATCCCCGCTGGCTTGTTGTACGGCGAAATCGAAGCGAAGCATCAGCCGGTGAAAGAGGGCCGACGAACGGAAGCAATCGGCGTGTCGCACGTGATGGCGAACACGATGGTCGATGTGCTCAACGTGTATCGCGAACGGTACGGTATCGAGTTCTGTGCACTTGCGATGGGGAACGTCTATGGAGTGCGCCAAAGACCACAAGATGGCGTCGTCGCAGCATTCGCGTCGGCAGTTGTGCGGGGAACTGATGCAGAGATCTTCGGCTCTGGAAAACAGACGCGTGATTTCGTGTTCATCGACGACGCGGTCGATGCCCTTGCGCGTGCGTATGACCGAGGTGGTGGTCTCGTTATCAACATCGGGACTGGCGTCGCGACGTCCATCGAGGAAGTCTGGAAGTTAGTTGCGATGGGGAGTTCGTTGAAGGCGCGCAAGACCACCACGCGCGAAGAGGACGTGACGCGACTTGCGCTGTCGAACGTGCGTGCCAAGATCCAGCTCGGCTGGGCACCGTGGACGTCTGTCGTGGATGGAATCGCGTCGATTCGCGACACCTTTCCGAAGCGTTAGCGGAACAGGTCTTCCTGGGCGGGGCGGACGATCTCGTCCATCGACGACTCCCTGAACCACTCCTTGTCGAGTCCGCGCACGATCGCGACGGGGATCCCCGAGGACTTTCCCATCACGAGTTCTGCGGCACTTGCCACCTCGTCGGCAATCGACACTTCCGTCACTTGCATGACGCGGCCGAGTGCATCTGGCGTTCCGCGCAAGTCGTGAACCGCAGCGATGCCCGCCACGCCGATTGCGACATCGGTGAGACCCTTGCGCCACGGTCGTCCGAAGGTGTCGCTCACGATCACCCCTACCGTCACGCCGAGCTTGGCCTTGACGATGTCGCGGATGCGGCGCGCGGAGCGATCGCTGTCGA
>JACCDP011069287.1_pt1 | contig 10678 bp, 3 predicted proteins | sample 7445841 | NCBI WGS metagenome assembly JACCDP01 (sample SAMN15323441, study PRJNA562643) | freshwater metagenome | isolation source: river surface water | place: USA:Blue River Watershed | collected 2017-08-17
ACAATTATGTCTATACTGGACAAAATCAACAAATTTTAGATTTTGACATTGATTTTAACACCATGTTCTTTACTGTGCTTACTGCCATGGAGAAAAAGTACCAAGCTGAACGTGTGCAAGTTACCAAGGAAGATCAGGATAAACCCGACACCAACAACAAAACAGCGCAAGCACTTGTACAGGTTTCTAGGCCGTTGCCAGTGATTAATCTTGCCCAAGACAAAACCGAAATAACTTCTACTAATCAAAAAAATGTTGAAGCCACTGACCTTTTCAAAAGCATGATGAGCAACAGTCGCGGAGACATGATCAATGTGCAATTAAAGATAGCCGGCGACCCGCAACTGATCAAACAGGATGATGTGTTTTCAAATTTAAATGGTAGTCTAGCCACCGACAAACGCGAATTATTTGTCAAACTAGAATTTAGATTACCCGAGGATATTGATCAGACCACTGGTTTGTATAAAATTAATGAGCGCAGTGTGTTCAGTGGTATCTATAAGATTATATCAGTTAACAACTTATTTGAGCGTGGACAGTTCACACAGACCTTGGATTTGATCAGGTTGTTTGATCAACCTTATGACAAGCTCAGTGATCAATCAACAAAACAGTCATCACCTAGAGCAACATCAGAACCGTCGACCACTGATTCTGTGCCACGCACTGGAAGTAATCCTACTCCGGTGGCTTTGCCATCACCAAGCTCTACTCCTGTTGAGTATGCATGGGACGTGATCAACAGACCGCAGGTAAGAACTAGAAATTTCCAAGACACCACTGGTGCTGGTGAATTTGGCGAAAATGATCCAATTCCAACTAATACAAGATTACAAGAAGCCTTGAATCAAAATGCAGCACCAGCAAACCTAATAGATTTCGGTACCTAACATGAGCATTGACAGAGTAGCCGGCAAAGCCATACCAGACCATTTCAACAGAGAACAATCGCCTGGCTTTAAATTCGATTCCGGACCTTATATCGGAGTAGTCAAAGACAATCGCGATCCTACTAGGTCAGGACGTTTACAAGTATGGATTGCTGAACTAGGCGGAGACGAAACTAATCCATCAAATTGGCGCACAGTGAGTTATGCTAGTCCATTTCTGGGTAGTACCACACAAGAACCCTATGGACCAGACACTGGTGGCAAAGGCTCTGATAAAAATACTTTTAAAACAGTAAGACATACTTATGGTATGTGGGCCGCGGTGCCTGATATAGGTAATTTTGTATTGTGTATATTTGTGGCCGGTGATGCTACCAGGGGTTATTACTTTGCCAGCATACCTAATCAACTAGGGCATTACATGACGCCTGCTGTTGGCAGTAGTCAACACATTGATGGTACATCCATTGAAGATGCCACTGTGCGTAGCTTATATCAAGCTGGTAAAATCGGTCCCGAATTGCCTGTAGTAGAATTTAACGAATACAACAAAAATGTAGATTGGCCTGAGTTTGTTAAACAGAAAAAACCTTTGCATGAGCCACAGGTAAAAATTCTAATAGAACAAGGTACCGACAGGTCGAAACTCACTGGATCTCGTGGCAGTATAACAAGCACCAGTCAACGGGAAACACCTAGTGGTGTATTTGGTATTAGTACCCCAGGAAGATCAATTAAGCCGCCTCCCGCAGCCACTGATCTGGTTGAACAACGCAAAGTAAGAACTAGATTAGGCGGCCATAGTTTTGTCATGGACGACGGTGATACCAGCAGTTTAAAAGGTGCTAACAATCTTACTAGATGGCGCAGCAGTGGTGGGCATCAAATTCTCATGGACGATACTGCTAACATTTTGTACATCAGCAACAGCAATGGCAGTACCTGGATAGAAATGACTGGTACCGGTCATATTAATATCTATAGCACTAACAATGTTAATCTACGCACCGCAGCAGATTTTAATCTGCATGTAGATCGCGATTTTAATTTACAAGTAGACGGCAATTTTAATGTCAAAGTAAAAAACGCATTCAATCTAGAAACCACTAGCACAACTAGTCGCAGTGAAAAAGAAACCAAAATATTTGGTGGCACAGTCAGTGTTGGTAGCACAGGCAGAATTGATTTAGATGCCGCTAGTGAAGGTAGCTTTACTGCCAAAGGAGCACTAAAGTTCACTGGCGAACCCATATTAATGAATTCTGGCCGTGGACCCAAAGTGTCTAAGCCCAGGGATCTTGCTATAAAAACTCACCCAGACACCAAAAAAGACGGACAAGGGCAATGGCAAATTGAAGCAGACAAAATCAAGAGCGTGGCCAAGATTGTGCCCACTCATGAGCCTTGGGAAAGAAAAAACGGAGTAGACAGTAATTGCTGTAATGCACCTGCTGGGCCCAATGACAATCAAAGTTCGGATATCTCACAAGGCTCGCCACCAGACACCGGCGCTGCTGGCACTGGTGCCAGTCCTGGTTCAGGCGCTGGAATCCAGGATGCTGCTCAAACACCGGTGACTAGACGTGCTCCAGCCAGCATGATGAAGGATCCCAATGCGCCTAATCATCCTAACGGATTTGGCAATGGTTTATTAAGTCCAGACCAAGCCAAGGCGCTGTCGGTGCAGTTAGCCTACAGTGAAAGCGGTGGCGACTATACCAAACAAAATCAGTTTGGGTATTTAGGCAAATATCAATTTGGTGCAGCAGCATTGGTTGATGCTGGTTATATTAAACCCAGTGCCTATGAACAATATGGCGGATCCAGTGGCGGTAATCGTTCACTAAGCGATCCCAGTGCTTGGACAGGCAAAGGCGGCGTTTACAGCAAGGAAAACTTCCTTAATAATCCAGCAGCACAAGAAGCAGCACACGTGACCTATACTGAAGACATAATCTCCAAGGGATTAAAAAATGGTTATCTTAGCCGCAACGAAGACGCAGGAACCACCGGCGGCAAGATCATGACTGCTCACTTATTAGGACTCAGTGGCGCACAAAAGTGGTTGGCCACTGGTTCTGGTAAAGATGCCAATGGTACCACAGGATCAACATATTTTAACCGAGGCAAAGCTGCGGTGGACTATCTGTCGGATTCCAACAAGGGTTAAATATATACTATGATCACTTACAAAGGATTCAGCACTTATAATCGTGTGAGAAAATTCAAAATCAATGATTTTGAATTGATAAAACAGGATTTGTTTAATCACTTTCATATTAGAAAGGGAGAAAAACTCATGAATCCTGATTTTGGCACCATTATCTGGGACATGCTCTATGAGCCATACACAGATACTTTGCGTGATGCTATTGAAGATGACATCAAAAGAATAGTAAACTATGATCCTAGAATCGCGGTTGATAAAATCACTGTTACTGAATTTACTGATGGATTATTCATTGAATTAGACTTGAGGTATGTATTAACCAATCAATTAACCAGACTAACCATGCAGTTCGATAGAGATGCCCAAACTCTAAATACCGGTGGTTAAATACCCAGATTATACAATGAATAAATATTTTAACTGGGTACACAAATGGCAATAATCTCTCGTCAAACTGGTCTACTATCAGCGGAAAACTGGAAAAAAGTTTATCAAACATTCCGTGAAGCTGACTTCACGGCCTATGACTTTGAAACTCTGCGTAAGAGCATGATTGACTATATCAAGCTCAACTATGCTGAAGACTACAACGATTTCACAGAAAGTTCCGAGTTTATTGCTCTAATTGATTTAATAGCATTTTTAGGGCAGAGTCTGGCATTTAGAACAGATCTAAATGCACGTGAAAATTTCATGGATACTGCTGAACGCAGAGACAGTATTCTAAAACTAGCACGCATGATCAGCTATAATCCCAAGCGAGCTATTTCGGCATCGGGATTCTTAAAGATTGACAGTGTAAGTACCACAGAAATTGTCTATGACAGTGATGGTGTTAACCTCAGTAACACGCAGGTCAATTGGGACGATTCAACCAATGAAAATTGGTTAGAACAGTTTAGCTCGGTGGTCAATGCTGCACTACAATCAGGGCAAGTATTTGGCAAGCCTGGTGCCAGCAAAACCATTGGAGCTGTACGTCATGATGAATACAGCGTAAACGTGGTTCCTAACATTGTGCCGGTCTATAGATTTAGTGCTGCCATTGAAGGTCAGGACATGAGCTTTGAAGTAGTAAGTGCTAGTACCTATGACAAATCATATGTCTATGAAAGTGCGCCAGACATAGCCAAACCTTTTAACATATTGTATAGACACGATGGCAACGGTAACAGCAGCAACGACACAGGATTTTTCTTTTATTTTAAACAAGGTGAACTAAACCAATTAGATTTTGTCATCGACGAAATGCTGCCTAACAAGGTGGTAAATGTTGATGTCAACAATATCAATAACTCAGATGTGTGGTTGTATAGTGTAGACACTGATTCTACTACCAAAGACCAATGGCAACAGGTTCCTGCAACATCAGGAATTAATGTAATCTATAATACACAAACAGAAAGAAATCTATTTCAAGTCAACAGCAGAATAAATGATCAAATCAGTTTTGTGTTTGGTGATGGATCATTTGCAAATATTCCTCAAGGCAATTTTAGAACCTTTTACAGAGTCAGCAACGGGTTAACTTATAAAATTACACCAGACGAGCTGCGCGGGGTTACCATTAGTTTTGATTATGTCAGCAGATATAATCGTGTAGAAACCATTACCTTCCGAGCCAGTCTACGATACACAGTGGCCAATGCCAAAAGCCGAGAAAGCATTGACGAAATCAAACAACGAGCACCGCAACAATATTACACCCAAAATCGTATGGTCACCGGGGAGGATTACAATATTCTCCCTTATACCAACTATAGCAATGTCAGCAAAGTCAAAGCCATCAACAGAACCAGTTCGGGGTTGAGCAGATACCTTGATGTATTAGACACCACAGGCAAATATTCTAGCACTAATATCTTTGCTGAGGATGGTGTATTATACAGTGAACGTTCAACTAGTTTACTGTCTTTTACCTTTAATACCACAGCAGACATTCGTAGGGTATTTCGAAACCAGGTGATTCCTGAAATTGTGGCCGGCAAAGAAATCATGCACTACTACTATGCCACAGTATTAGAAGAACGGCCTATTGACAACGAGTTGTCACCGTCGGTGATGCGTGATGGGGAAGTATATACCATTATTCAAAGCGGCAATACAGATTTTACCAAGTACGGTGCTAGTACCAGTCAAGTTGGCGAAGTATTTGTGGCCAGCAATGCTGGAACACGTACAAGAAATTACACAGTGCTAAACAATGGTACAGCCAGCTGGACTTTTACGTCCGATGTTAATGCAGTCAATCCCACGCTTACTGTGCGTGCTGGTGACATACTCAAGTTCACAGTAAATGCCAATGGGCATCCACTATGGATTAAAACAGCAGCAACCACAGGCACCACTAATCCTGTTACCACCGGAACAATTACCGGTAATGGTGTACAAGTAGGTATAATCACCTGGGATACCACTGGGGTAGCACCTGGAAATTATTTTTATGTTTGCCAAAATCATTCAGCAATGTCTGGTTTAATTGTGGTAGAAGGATTTGGCACAGGTAAAGTTCGTACTGGGCTAAAATGGAATCTATCCACCATTGATGACAGCAGTGTGACTGGTTATTTTACCTATAACGGCAGTCCGTCAGCTATTGCAGTTACCGCTGGTAATCGCAGCAAGTTTATGCGCCCAGGTGCTATGTTACGTTGTGTAGCACCAGTAGGTTATTATTTTAACAGCATGTTGAACTTAGCCAAGGGTCAACCTAGTAGAGACACAGATACTCGTGTGGTTTATGCAGCCATAACACAGGTAATAGGCGATGGTACCAACAGCGGCATAGGGAATTTTTCCAATGGTGTAGGACCAGTTAAATTAAATCTAAAGATTCCTACTGGTGCTATTATTGAATCTGTGGTACCAGTATTTCAAAACAGTTTAAGTGATACGGTAATAAGTCAAGCCATTGTATATATAGAATCGTTTAGTAATTTTGGATTATATTACGATACACAAACACAAGCATGGCAGATTCTGAGTCCGTCGGTGATTCCCAATAACAATAAATGGTGGATAAAGTTTGAATACAGTAATGTATCTAACATTTACAATATCTATCACAAAGGAATCAAGTATGTAATACACAGTCCTAATGATACCAATTTCTTCTACGACGAGTCGTTGCAAATCTATGATAGTACTACAAATTCAGTTATTCGAGACAGTGTAAAAATACTTAAAACCAATAGCGATCCTAGATTTAATCAAGCTCTTGGACAAGATTATACCTGGTATGTGTACAAACCCATAGTGCGTAATGACGGATCTGTAGATAAGAAAAGCATATACCTTACCTATGCAGATACCAACAATGACGGAGTTCCTGACGTACCAGATCTATTTGAACGTATAACACTAGGTACACCGCTGAATAGTTCTAATTCACAGCTAAATGCCACTTATTATTCAGTGGAGATTAATCGTTACTATAAAACTTATCTAGGCAGATACCCAAATCAAAATGAGTTAGATTACTGGGTCAATAGTGTGCTAACTGGTGCACTATTGGACGATGTTAGATTAACAATCATGGACAGTGCTGAAGGTGTATCATATCGTAATAACATCGAATACAATGACAATATTGTGTTCTTTGAATACTCCGGCGGTTATGACGGGTATGGGGCTCTCAAGCTATTGGATAACCATTTGGTGATCAGTAACATTGATACTTACAATGAATTTACCGCTGAAGTCTTGCGGAATTTTAATGTAGGTCAATTGATTTATGTTCAACAGACTGAAAGTTTTTATCGTGTACAATTAAATAGCAGCAATGTCAAAGTACTTGGCAGCGAATTAAATTCAGCTACACCCTCAGTGCCGCGTTATCGTAGTTATGTAGGTAGACAAAATCTATATTTCCAATATAGACATAATAGTCCAAATACTCACAGAATAGATCCCAGCATCAGTAACATTGTGGATTTGTACATACTAACCACCGACTATGACACCAGCTATCGCCAATGGGTGCAGGACAGCAGTAACAAAGTGGTAGAACCTGCTGCACCAACTAACACTGAGTTACAAGTTAACTATGCTGATTTAGAAAATTTTAAAAGTATCAGTGACACCATAATATTTCATAGCGCAGTTTTTAAACCATTGTTTGGCTCCAAGGCAGATACTGCGCTACAAGCTACTTTTAAAGTGGTAAAAAATCCCAGCTTAAATATATCTGATGCTGATATTAAAACGTCAGTGGTTGCCGCAATCAACACTTATTTTGCGTCTGAAAATTGGGATTTTGGTGAAACTTTTTATTTTAGCGAACTAGCAGCCTATCTGCACAAGGAACTAAGCCCTGACATAGCCAGTATAATTATTGTGCCCAAAGACACCAGTATTAATTTTGGAAGTTTTTATCAAATCAATGCGGAGCCACATGAATTGTTAATCAGTGCAGCCACAGTTAATGATGTTGAAATAATCAGCGCCATTACTGCGGCACAACTGAATCAAAACCTGGCAATAGTTAATCAAAGTGTTAGTATTTAGAGTAGACAACAATGGCGCTTAAAAGAAAGACCCTAAATTTCCTTCCAAGTATATTCCGTACCGAAACCAATCGGAAATTTTTAGGTAGTACACTAGACCAATTAATTAGTGAACCAGAACTTAAAAAGATCAATGGTTTCATTGGTAGGCAGTTTAGTCCTACGTTTCGTCCTTCTGATAACTATGTTGTTGAATCTACTACAGAAAGACAAAATTATCAACTTGAACCCAGCCTGGTAGTCAAGGACACCAGCAATAATGTTCAGCTTTTTGGTGACTACACAGATTTACTAAACAAGATTGATTTTTATGGTGGTCGTAGTACAGAACATCATAGAATGTTCGAATCGGAATACTATACATTCAATCCACAGATCGACCTAGATAAATTTGTAAATTACAGCCAATATTATTGGTTACCTAATGGCACAGAAACCGTGGTCATCACTGCTCGTGCAGCTGAACCGGCAACGTCTTATACCTTTACACAGTTGTCTAGTGCACAAGTTATCACTAATCGTACAGGAACTACCACTTATAATCCAAACATATCATTAAGCAGAGGTACCGCATATACTTTAACCGCGGCTCCTGGTACTGGTAATATTTGGATTCAGACTGAACCCGGTAATGATGGCATACGTGATTACGCAATTGGCGCCAATAGTCGCGCAATCTATGGTGTAACCAACAACGGCACTGGATCTGTTAGTTTCACCGTACCCACCGAATCAGTACAGAACTCGTTGTTACAATTGCCTGTAATTGATGCTGATTATGCGTTTACCAACTTTGCAGCGTTAGATAATGCCATATGGAAAGATGGCTCTAATCCCAGTATTACTGTTGATGGTGAGCAATTTTATCCTAATGGTCGCTTGGTAATTTTTACTACCAACAGCAATAATTCAGCCGACTGGACCGATCGTAACGGAGCAGTGGTTGCATCAAATCGACGTCGTGGTTTATGGCAAATGAACTTGTTTCAAGATCCCGCCGACGCCTCCAAGATTAGAATAAGATTAGAATACGTAAGAGCTATACCCACAGATGCCTTGGTACGTATTGTTACTAGTACAGTCAGTAAAGGACGTCAATACCGAGTCAATAGCAGCGGTTTGTTTGACATCATTCCTTATGTAACAGCACCGTTGACCACATTATATTATCAGATTGCAGGAACCACAATCTGTGGCGAATTCAAAATAATCAATGAACCAACTGTTAGTGTTAATGTTACTGCTAATATCATTGGGCAAACTAGTTATATTACTCCCAATGGTGTCAAGTTTACCAATGGACTTAAAGTTCGTTTTGATGGATCGGTTACTCCATCAAGCTATCAAAATCGAACTTACATTGTAGAAGGTGTTGGTACTGCAATCACTTTGGTTGATTTTGATACATTAGTATGCCCTGAGATTACAGGAACATTGGCCGGCATACCTTACGATACCATGAATTTTGATGCAGACCTATATGATGAGTCATTTAACGGGTCTGTGGATCCAGACTATATTGTAAGTCATCGTGCCAGCATAGATAAAAACGCCTGGAGTCGTATAAATCGTTGGGTTCATATTGATACTATTAAAACAGCGTTACAGGCAAATCAATTACCAATCAGCATAGATCAAGCCACTAGAGCGCAACGTCCTATCATTGAGTTCAAACCTAATCTTCAACTGTTTGACCATGGGTCGGTATTTTTTAGATTAATTGATCAGTATTTTGCACCCGGTAAGCAGATTAATATTCAAGGTATTGTTGTAGTTTTTGATAACATTTCTATACTACTTAATCAAACCTTACGCACAATATCTAGTTATGGTATAAATTTATCTGTAGGACAGACAGTGGTATTTGGTGGAGACACTGACTCTACAGTTCGTCAACGTGTTTACCGTGTAAATTATCTTAACCAACTTAACAGTACTAATTATTCCGGAACTATAAATGGTACTCTTGAGATTTCCTCAAATAGTAATATGGTTCGTGGTCTAGGAACAAATTTTGTCACACAATTGACCATTGGCGATGAATTGTTTGAATCTTCTGGCAGTTATCTAGGTAGAGTTTATCGAATACTAGGTGAAACTGAATTGCTGTTAGAAACAGTAGTAACAGCAGGATTCTCTGGACTAACTGGATGTAAATTTATCGAAGCCAGAATCAGTTTGTCTGTGGATGTTGCTGTACCCCCATGGGCTGGTTATAGCGTAGTTGTACGCACTGGTGAGAACAAAGGTAATAGTTATTATCTTAAAAATTCTGACTATTGGAATTTGGCGCAAAGAAAAACTACGCTTAATCAAGCACCGCTATTTGATATATTTTCAAGCACTAACAAAAGTCTTAGCGAATCTTTTTCTAATAGTACGTTTGCAGGTACAAAACTTTTTGCTTACAAAACCACTACAGGCACTCTTGATCCAGTACTTGGTTTCCCATTGAGTTATAATGGAATCGGTGACTTCATCGGAGACATAAATTTTGTTAATCATTACTCCAGCGACACCTTTACCTATAAACCGGGCATTGGTGTATCTAAAGAAATTACAGAACGAGTTGACCAAGGCTATCTAAAACGTATTATTGATGCCAGTAACTACGACAAAGTCAACGTTTGGACACCAGTTAGACATAGTAGTAGACAATACCAAATAGTAAGCGGAATATACGATGGTATTACTGCTTATTTTGAAATTGGCGTGATTCCTGACGCTAACACATTAAATGCCGTTGATAATCCCACTGTAAAAATTTATATTAATAATCGTCAAGTAATTAAAAACTCTACTGATGATTTTGTGTATGCATTAGAAACTGTGGGCAGCAGGTATGCAGTTAGACTTAATCATTTGCTGTTGACCAAAGGTGACAGGGTCGACATTTTATTTTTTGCAGATGCAGCAAGCAACTTCGGTCATTATCAAGTTCCTTTAAATCTAGAATTTAACCCACACAACGAAGAAATCGTTGATATTAGTTTGGGTCAAATGCGTAATCATTTGAGGCAAATTACACAAAATTTAAATGGTATTCTAGGTCAACCTTTAGCAGCTAATAATCTTAGAGACTTAGATTATACTGCTACCAGTGGCACACT